>Ga0307991_1002455_pt1 | contig 12509 bp, 11 predicted proteins | sample EllFjometagen131_FD_203146 | JGI IMG/M metagenome (GOLD analysis project Ga0307991, IMG submission 203146) | Marine microbial communities from Ellis Fjord, Antarctic Ocean - #131 | ecosystem: Environmental > Aquatic > Marine > Unclassified | place: Southern Ocean | collected 2014-10-08 | reverse complement strand
CATCGGTAGAACCCATTGGATTGAAGCGAACCTAAAACGAGTCGGTTTGGCTGAAAATTGGTTCAAACAACTCAAATCGATCTGGGAATTACGTTTAGAAAAACTTGATGAAATAATGAAAAAGGAGGTACTCAAAATGACTGATCTTACAATAAATATAAATAAAATAATCCATGCACCAATCGAAAAAGTATTTGATGCGTGGTTAAACCCCAAACTGTTGTCAAAATTTATGATGCCTATGCCGGGCATGCCTGAGTCTGATGTAGAAAGCGATGCACGGAAAGGAGGTAACTTCACAATTATTATGCACGCTGGTGACGATAAACTACCGCACACAGGTGAGTATTTAGAAATTAATCGTCCGAACAAACTGGTTTTTACTTGGGTGTCTCAAAGCTCACCTGATAACAGCACGGTTACTTTAAATTTCACCAAGATAGATGATAATAAAATGAATATTTCGTTATCTCAGGTTAAGTTTATCGATGAAAAAACACGCTCTGACCATGAAGGTGGCTGGGGTAATATTTTAGATAAACTGAATGAGGTCATGAGTTAACCCATAAGGCTCTTCTCCAAATTAGTTGGAGAAGAGGGTTCGAGGATTCAAGGGGTCAAGGGTTCAAGTGAATGCAAACGGCTTGATACAGATGGCATAAACACTTACGTTTTCTCTGGCCTTGCTCCTTATATATTAAAAGTATGTCTATATAAAAGGACGGTCCCTAGAGTAAGGGATTTTTCTATATGTATTTGTTTTTCGGTGATTTTCACTCGAACCCTTGACCCCTCGAATCCTTGAATCCTGATCAATCGAACAACTCTTTGGGAGATGATCCACCCATAATAACTATTTGATTTTATCTACGGTACAATATAGTTAAGTATTGTACAAACAACACATAACGATCGCGTCAACTTGGCCTGTCATAAGCTGCGTCGCTCCACTATGCAGCTTATGACATACGGTTACGCTAGGGGTTTCCACATTCTAATTACATTAAGGATGAACAGTTTATAAAATGAGAAAAGTTGAAATTTTAAAGGAACCGATTGAGCTCTGTAAAATTCTGAAATTGGAAAACATGGTCTCTAGTGGCGGTGAAGCGAAGTCTGTAATCGCTGAAGGTCGGGTTTTAGTAAATGGAAAGATAGAAACCAGAAAACGAAAAAAGATTGTTTCAGGTGATATTGTAGAGTTTGGGAAAGAGAAAATCCGTATACAACTCAAATGAAATTAAATGGTGGAGCTATGCTTTACCAGCCCGGCGATCCTGCAAGGGACAGGAATATCGGTGACAATGTCCGCCTCTTTTGAAAAATTCCGGGATTGCCGATGTATTTCACTTGAACCCCTGGCCCAGACCGGTCAGCCATAATTTATTGTCAAAATACTATCACCACTATGAAACATAGACTTTACTTAATTAATCGCCGCGTCGCGACAGGGCAGGTCTGGAATCCTTGGCCCTCTTTTCCAACTAAATTGGAGAAGAACCTTTTAATTTAGGAATAAAAATTGGAGAATAATGCGATTTAAAGATCTGAAAATTATTGAGCCTATCTTAAAGGCTCTAAAAAACAATAATTATACTGAGCCTACATCAATACAAGAAAAAGCTATTCCACTCATTCTAAAAAGAAATGATGTATTAGGTAGTGCTCAAACCGGGACAGGTAAAACTGCGGCCTTTGCAGTTCCCATCCTGCAGCACCTCTTTCTTGACCGTCAGTTGAATAACAGTCCGCGTAAAATTAATTCACTCATCATTACTCCTACACGCGAATTGGCGATTCAGATTGGCGCCAGTTTTACGGTTTATGGAAAATTTACAGGAATTAAAAATGCTGTCGTTTTCGGTGGTGTGAAACAAGGTGCACAAACGGATGCCCTTCGCAAAGGTGTCGATATTCTCGTGGCAACGCCTGGAAGGCTTTTGGACTTAATAGATCAGGGTTTCATCAGATTGAAGGCCGTCGAATACTTCGTACTGGACGAAGCTGATCGGATGCTCGACATGGGTTTCATCAACGATATTCGAAAGATCATCGCCAAATTACCAGCGAAACGGCAGTCTTTGTTTTTTTCAGCGACAATGCCGAATAATATTGTAGAACTTTCGAAAACAATTCTGAAAAATCCTAAGAAAGTCGAAGTAAGTCCAGTTTCATCAACTGCTGAAACGATACGGCAATATCTTTATTATACAAATAGAACACATAAGAAAGATCTGCTGCGCCATATACTTCAGGATCAAAAGATTGATCAGGTATTGTTATTTTCCAGAACAAAATATGGTGCTGACAGAATAACTCGTAACCTGAAAAAACAAAAGATCAAATCGGCAGCTATACATGGCGACAAAGCCCAAAATCAAAGACAAAGAGTTTTGGCGCAATTTAAAGCCGGAGAAATTAGGGTGTTAGTGGCAACGGATATTGCTGCAAGAGGTATTGACATTGACAAACTAAAATATGTCATCAATTATGATATACCGAATATAGCCGAAACATACGTCCACAGGATAGGTAGATCCGGTAGAGCAGGGGAAGAAGGTAATGCTATATCCCTTTGCGAACCTGAAGAAAATGTTTTTATAAGAGACATTGAAAAATTGATAAACCAGAAGATAGAACTTGTTAAAGAAAACCCTTATCCGCAAACAGAAAAACCAATGACAGAAATAGAAAAAAAGGAATGGGACAAAGAGAAACAACGAAGAAAACAAGAATTCTTTGCCACGAAGAAACAAAAGCCGATCAGATCAAACTCATTCAGGTTTTCCAAGCAAAAAAAATATAAATGAAGTAAATTAGTAACTACTCACATAGTCAGGCTGAAGCTGTTTAGACTGAAGGGGTCAGAAGAACACTATTGTCGTATTTTGGCGGATTATTACAGGCGTTATACGTATTCTAATTACATTGAGGATGAACAGCTTATAGAATGAGAAATAAGTTAAAAGGGGTCAAATCTCCTATTAGCTCTTGTAATATGAAAGTGTGTATTGTATAAGTCTCCTGGAAATGTCACGTCCATTAAGAATAGAATATCCAGATGCCTGGTATCATGTAATGAACAGGGGCTGGAGATATGGGGACATCTTTGAAGATAAAAAAGATTATTCTGTATTTTTGGAGTTATTGCGGGAGACAATTGAAATCTTTCATATAAAGATTGCCGCTTTTTGCCTCATGCAAAATCATTATCACCTTTTAATTCAGACCCCGGAAGCAAACATCTTAAGAAGCATGAAACATATTAATGGTGTTTATACTCAAAGATTTAATAAGATACAGGGAATCTGGGGGAAGTTCTTGATTTTGTTGAATTAATTTATTTCACTGCCAATAATTTTAGATGCAGCAGAGGTAAAAAATCCAACATACCTTGCAACCTCCGACAGCTGTATCCCATGGTCTTTTACTAGGCTGCAACCAATAATGCGCCTTGTCTTACAAACAAACCGGCGACGACTCCATAAACCAAAAGACAGTGGCCTGATTTTATCTTTCCCTGCCAAGACATAATAGAGAGCGAACGATTGGGGTCAAACCTTGATTTGTGATTAACATTATCAACAAGCCATCCACCCTATCAATGTAACCAATTGATATATTTCAATTTAAAATGTGCTAATCACTGTGCAAGGTTTGACCCCAATCGTTCCATTACCTATGTCCATGGACCGTACCATATATCAAGGTCTTCTGGGAAAAGGCTGACATAATATATCTATCATTTCATCTGTTTTATCACAGACAGCTATTTGCTCTTTTATAGCATTAATATAGTGCCGAGATTTAATTTTAGCCTTTTCGTTCTGAGGGTCGATAAATCCTTCAATTCGTTCTATTAAATTATTCAGTAGTTTTCTAACATTATTGTTTGATTCTTTCTCTTTATTAGGATCGAACTCTTTTTGTCCGAATCCTCCTATGATGAAAGAATGTGACAATCTCTGAAACGGAAATAGGGCAGTAATGCCATCTTCCGTTCTTGTCTTTCGAGAAAACATCTCTTTTACACATTTGTCCGTCGAATTATTAATATATTCACATACCACCGGATCAATTTCAACAAATGGAGTTCCACGCTCGTCAGCTTCAAGCTTAAAAGCCGAAACACCTGATTCTTTTAAATATGCATTTTCATAACCAGTGCCTATAACTTGGTTGTTATTGTGATAAATTGATCCCTTGGTAATATACCCACGACACATTATTCCTTTCATAAGTAATTTTATTACTGAACCCCAGCAGTGACTTACCAAATTAATAATGCCAGCAGGGGACACCTCGGCTGATATTATCGCGCAATCAGAAATCTGAGTTACCTTAAAATTTAGATTTCGGTTTATAGTTTCACTTTGTGGGCAAGTTGTAGGACCGTATTTCTCATGCTTCTTTTCGTCATCAGATGTTCCGAGCTTCGACAGGTTGTCCATAATTTCAGCAAGCGGCATACCTGATCCTGCCTCAGCTTCCTTAACCATATTTTTGAAACCAAGAACATCAATGAACGCTATAAATCTTTCTTCAAATTCCATATTTAAAGCAACTTTCTGTACTCAATAAATTCCAACTGCATAACACCCAGTTAAGCGGCGTGGACGTTCTGGCACGAGACATGCTAATACATGGCGAGTGACAGGTTGCCACGTCCGAAGGAGGAGCGAAGCGACGACTGACATCTATCTCCGGGGTCACATCTTGTATCTCCGGGGTCACATCTTGAACAGTGAATATGTTTTCATGAATTTCTCTCTGTACTCCTTATTCCTATCCAATACGGATTGAACCGATTTAACGATATGACTGATCGAAGAGTAACTCACTCCGAAAAGCTCGCCAATCTTCTTGTTTGTCAGTATCCCGGTTTTCCATAGGCAATATACAAGCAGGTCCCTGTTCGCCTTAACTGATTTTGGAATCCTTCTGGATTGTTTACAAAACAACATATCAACATCAAGCATTGCCGCTGCTTTACGAATGAGGTCTGAGGGATCTACATCTTTTTGTATTTTCAGCTGCTGGGGAATCTCTTTGTGAACAGAGCCGGGCAGAAAATTATCCCTAAGCTTTTTTACAAATTCAGCAGTTCCTAAAATCATGCCATGTTTCAGATCCTCCCATAATAGCTTTTACTCCTCTGAAGAGCCCTGCACTTTTTCTCTATATGCCTGATGCCTGTTCTGATTGCCGAACTGAGAAAGGATCGTATCCGTTTTGAGCCATTCAGGTCCTTTGTATCCATACTCTGTCTTCTTGTTATATCTGTATACAAGAGTCAAACGGAGACTTCACCCCTCAATTAAAAATAGACTTGATACAATATTGATAGCAGAAAACCAAATAAAGAGTTAACAGGATGCTTTACTCAATATAAGATGGCTTTAGGCAATAACAGCACTTTTCCTTTATAGTTTAAATAGAAAGTTGTATCTTCTTTAGGCACTCTCCACGATGAATCCACAGGTTCACTTAAAAGATGCGGATTTCTTTTCCTAATTTCATCAATTAGTGAAGGTTCAATTTTAGCATTATAAATGGTTTTGGCTTGTAATAACTGCTCGATATTTATATTTGTATCCAATAGATTAGCTTCCTGCAAATTTGCGTGATGAAACAATGTATAATTAAAATAGGCCCCCATCATATTTGAGCCTCTTAAATCAGCACCACTGAAATCAGCACTCGAAAGATTTGCTCTTTGAAAGTTAGCTTTCATTAAAATCGAATCTTTAAAATTAATTAAATATGGAACAGGTTCGAAAAACATCCTTTTATTCTTAAACTTTTTTTGAAAATCCTTAGATGATAATATATCCTTTTGCTCTACTTTGATAATTTCATGATGTTTATCCCAAGATGAATCGCTTAAATCAGATAGTATTAAAACAGCTCCTTCAAAATCAGCACCACGAAGATCCGCTTTATTTAAATTGGCGCCTCTTAATTTTGCTTTTTTGAAATTAGCCTGTTGTAGATTCGCACTGCGAAAGTTACCATATTGAAGATTAGCCCCATCCAAATTGACTTTATACAAGGACACAGATTCTAACGACTTTTTCTTATCTTCGATAGCTTCTTTTAATAACACTGCTATTCCATGGGGGATATATTTTTTAAAAAATGAGAGAAAGACAGAATGTGGTTTAAGTAACTCGGGTTTATAGGGACATAGCATTCTTTGTACACTTGGGATTCGGCTTATACTTTCAATGTTTATGCTAAGTTGAGCTAATATAGCACCAGCTCGATTCTCGATAACATCAATTCTTTTTTCATACCTTTGAGAAGCGATCCCAAACAAAGCGATATATACACCAACGACCCAAATCATAAAAGACGCTGGTCTCCCAATGGAAGGTTTTTTGTCTATTTGAGGGAATATTTTATCCCATATGAGCCTCAGCCCGGAGAAATCAATTAACATCCAATGAATAGAATTTTTGAACTCCCTTTTTTTAGAATAGTGAGTAATAAATATAAATAAAATAAAAACAACTACAAATCCATAAAATATACAAATAAACGATGAAGTTACCATAGCGGTTGTACCTTAAATGCATTGATCACATTATTGATAGACTGAGAGCCCGCAGAGCCCGGGGTCACGAAGTCCGCGGTCACATATCTTGAACAGTGAATATATTTTCATGAATTTCTCTCTGTACCCCTTATTCCTATCCAATCCGGATTGCACCGATTTAACGATATGACTGATCGAAGAGTAACTTATTCCGAAAAGCTCGCTAATCTTCTTGTTTGTCAGTATCCCGGTTTTCCATAGGCAATATACAAGCAGGTCCCTGTTCGCCTTAACTGATTTTGGAGTCCTTCCGGATTGTTTACAAAACAACATATCAACATCAAGCATTGCCGCCGCTTTACGAATGAGGTCTGAGGGATCTACATCTTTTTGTATTTTCAGCTGCTGGGGAATTTCTTTGTGAACAGAGCCGGGCAGAAAATTATCCCTGAGCTTTTTTACAAATTCAGCAGTTCCTAAAATCATGCCATGTTTCAGATCCTCCCATAATCGCTTTTCCTCCTCTGAATAGCCCTGCACTTTTTCTCTATATGCCTGATGCCTGTTCTGATTGCCGAACTGAGAAAGGATCGTATCCGTTTTGAGCCATTCAGGTCCCTTGTATTCATATGCAAAGACTGTATAGCTGCTCCAGCGGTAATCCGCCAGACGTAGGGGATTACGGTGAATATAGCAGGACAGAAGTAGCATAGAGGCGTCATTTTCAACAATGATGCTTTTGAATCGCCCCTGAAACAGGTGCCCTGACCTTAAATGGCGTATATTAAAGCGCCGGGTATAGGCCAATCCCAGCCAATGCATGCCTTTTGAGAGATTTGAACGGTTTGTTTTTAAAATAAGATGATAGTGGTTTCCCATCAAAACATAGGCAAAGATATTAATATCAAAATGTTCGGACATTTCTCCTGTTGATTCTAAAAACCGTTTTCGGTCCTGATAGTCACGAAAGATATCCTGTTGTTCATTGCCTCTGGACAGTACATGGTACAATGCCCCATCATATTCTATTCGCCATGCGCGTGCCATAATCGAGGTGAATAGCAGGAAATGATAGAAATGTCACTATTAATCACTGTTCAAGATGTGAGCCTGATTCTTCACATCGGTGTGTTAAGACCCACCTTGCCCTGCGCGACCTGCAAGAAAAACTGAAGGATCGGGACGAACGCCTGGAACGGGAGATGGAAGAGCGAAAAAGGGCGGCGGACGCGGGAGGCGTTGGAGAATGCGGAGAGGGGGATTCGGGCTCTGGAGGGAGGGGGCGGTTGCGGTTTAGCCCAGGGGCCTCACGCCGCACCCGCCCGTGACTGAACATTATGACTCGTTTTCCTCCACCATCGGCAGGCCTGTCAATTGGCGCAATTCAATCTCTATTTTCTATTAATGGCCTTTAACTCCTCCGGAGTCCTGCATATATTCTCACCCTGTATAGACACGAAGTGTGATGGGATGGAAAAGCCGTATCGTTTATTAAAGGCGGTTTTGCCCCAGAGACAGTCTTCTACAACTGAGTGGTCCTCACCTCTCATGATTTTCCACCCCTCCGGCGTCTCCCAGGCCAGGGGTTCACGTTCAATCGCTTTTATGAGGGCCTCGGTATCGGTGGTGCCAGCTCGCTCAACAGCCGCTTTTATGAAATAAACCCCCGCATAGGTTTCACCCGCCATATAGTCCGGATATTCCTTGTATTTTTCGTAATAGGATTTGACAAAATGGTTGTTCATGCCCGATTCCGGCGTCGTGAAAAAGTAACGGGAAGAGACATATACTCCGTCTGGCATGTCTTTCCCCATGGGCACGAGGACTTCAAGGGCGCCGGCGCAAGGGAATGCGAAAGTGATATTGTCAAAGATTCCAGTTGGCAGGGCCTGTTTTATAAAATTGACCGCATCTCCTCCCCACAGCGGAGACCAGACAGCGTCAGGTTTGGCCTCCTGAATCTGTTTGATATACGATGAAAAATCCTTTGCGAAAAATTTAGGAAAGAGTTCTCCAACGATTTCTACATCAGGCCGGAGTTCCAAAAGCTTGGTTTTGAACATCTTCCAGGATGAATGTCCATAGGAGTAATCCGGACCGATACACATGTACTTTTTAAAAGGTTTTGTGCTCATTAAGTACGCCCCGGAACGGGAATGCATCATGGCATTGCTGAGGGTGCTGAATATGTAGGGATGAAACTTGGCGCCGGTTAAACTGTCCGCCGCCGCCTGGGTCACGATAAGGATTTTTTTGTTCTTCTTGGCAAACTCCGTCAAGCCCATTGCAATTCCGCTTGAAGTCGGACCCATGAGAAAATCAACTTTCTCTTGGTTAACAAAGCGTTCAGCAATGCTGAGAGTGATGTCTTTTTTGAGTTTGGTGTTTTCAAATAGTGCTTCGAGCTTTCTGCCCAAAATGCCGCCGCTTTCATTGATTTCCTCTACAGCCAGTCGTATGGCCTGATCCGCATGTTTGCCATACCCCCCCACGATCCCCGAAGAAATAAACATCGCCCCCAATTTGATAGGTTTTTCCGTGGCCATGGCCGGACTCATGGTAAGGGCAAACACTGTAGCCAATAAAGTTATACTCACCATCCATTTTTTCATACTCTTTACCCTCCTTTCATTTTTGGTAATAAAATAAAGTTTTTGTAAATGACGACAAATCCAGAATGAATTGATAAGAACTCCCTTTTTGCGGAAAGGAGGATAAAAAATTTATCATTGTGTGTCAAGCACAAAATGCCTGCATGATATTGAAAAAGTGTAAATGGGGTCACATCTTGATTTGTGAATTGTTTTTCCTCTTTACATCTTTACAGCGCCGCTAAAAAATCCTCAATTCACTAATCAAGATGTGACCCCCTCTCCTTTTACTCACCGTTGTCATAAAAGAGAGTTTTTGCTGAAGTTTGCCAAGGATCGCAGGAGATGGCTTCAGTGGCTCTATGAAGCTAAGAAGCGCTATGGTTTGGTGGTATTGAATTATGCTGTCACTTCGAACCATATTCATCTTTCCCGCGAAAAGCGGGATTTCGCAAGCTCAACTTGCATGGTTGGTGATGATGATCGTGATGTGATTCCAAATTCGATTAAATTGATTGCTGGGCGAACTGGGCAAGAATATAATCAAAGGAAGAATCGGAAGGGAGCGTTTTGGGAGGATCGCTATCGCGCAATGGCGGTCGAAAGCGGTGAGCATCTATTTCAGTGTCTTGTATATATTGATCTCAATATGGTGCGTGCAGGTATAGTGGAGCATCCCTCCGAATGGCCTTTTTGTGGTTACAACGAAGTACAGAACCCAAGAAATAAAAATGTTCTTATAGATTATGAAAGGTTCAGAAAACTACTTGGTTTTGACTCCTATGATAGGGTGATAAATTATCATAAGAGGTGGGTAGAGGATTATTTGGGAAATGGAAAAGGTATCAGAGATGAAAAATGGACAAGGAGTATTGCTGTTGGTAGTAGAGGTTTTGTTGATGGGGTAAAATCCATACTGGGAGCACTGGCCTTAGGAAGAAAAAATATCGAAACAGGAGAATCCTATCAACTTCGAGAGCATTCTATCCCTTATAGTGCCTATTTTGGGTTCAAAAAGGTCGATATAGGGCCTAAAAACACCTATTTTTGGAACGTAAAGCTATAATATTCAATAGGTTAGCGTGGCGACCCCAATATGCCAATATGACAAAAAAGTTAAATCGGATCTTTAAGCCCATAAACAGGTAAAGATTCAAAACCGCCAAGCTTTTTCAGTCATAGTTCATCCGCTTGTTCGATGGTTTTCGATATCACATTGATGTCTTTTCGATATATCCAACCAATGTTTTTCCAGAATTCAATGCCACTGACGTTATTATTAAAGATGAAAAGGTGACATTTCTGAATACCGACAGCTTGCAAAACTGAAAGGCTTTTTTCAATTAGCTTGTGACCAAGACCCTGACGCCGATACTCAGCTCTAACTGCAAGATGATGTATATAACCTCGTCTGCCATCATGACCGCACAAAATGGTACCGACTATGTTGCCATTCTCACTCGCAACAAAGCTCATCCCTGGATTCCGTTCAAGATATGCCTTGATACTACCTCGTGAATCAGCATCACTTAAACCTATACCGTCACACTGATTCCATAAGAAAATAACATCTTCATAGAAATTAATTGTAAACTGAGAGAAGATGATGCTCATTTTGATCCTGTTATTGAACGTTGGGCATAAGTGGTTTTGAAAAGCGGCAGCTTTTCAAAATCCAACTCCATGCCTTTGTTCGGCAAATCTTTTTTCTCTTTTTTTAATAACATTAGCTAATGATCGCAACGCTTCGTTAACAGAATCATGATCAGGAAAAAATTCAGCTAAATCAGGATCAATAACAACGACATTTGTTCCTTCTGAATATCTTTTTGCATATTTGCCCCTTACACCTTTGCTAAAATTATATTCTTCCAACATATCTGGATCATTAGACATTACTTTCATAATATTTCCTTTCTCTTTTTACGGCCTTTCTGGCACTAATAATCCTTATACTTTCTCCTCTTTCAGTATGCACTACAACTAAAAGACGATTTTTATATGACATTCCAATAAGTACCAATCTTTCTTCATCATATGAATGTAATGGGTCCTCTATGGTCAAAGATAAAGTATCTTTAAAAACAGTGCTTGCTTTATCAAAAGTTATACCGTGTTTTTCAAAATTGGTTTTTGCTTTTTGTGGATCCCATTCAAATATTATCATACATTATCTCATTTTTGTTATTTTAAATACAAGCATTACTCAGTTCGGAATAGATATCTTTTCTGCCGAACTAGTGAGTAGGCTGCATGGCGCTACTATTATCAAAATACGACAAACAGGAATATTATAGTAGGCGGCATGCCGAATTTGCTATTCTTAATATTTAACTTTTGTTCCTATTTTTCACAGCATTATATATCGTGTCCGAAATGTCAATAATAAATAAAGATCAAAGGTTTGCAGCAATTTGAATTTATTATATCTGAATAAATCAAGTTTATCGTGCTTTGAATTTAATATATAAATGAAAAATTCATTGATGTTTTTTGTACCGGCACAGGGTTCTGCGCTGAATCCTGCATTTTGAATACGGCAATAGGCCGCAAGCAGGATATTTAACAAATACGCCATGCCCTATATACAAAGTAATTGCAGGAGGGTTTTTAATGGGGCCGAATTCGAATTCCGGGGACACAATACTAAATTGTTCATCGCTTCCTGTTTTTCCATGGACCTTTTGGCCCGGTCTTTTTCTTCCGGAGTTGTTTTCCCAATTAAAAGGGGTCAAATCTCCTATTAGCTCTTGTAATATGAAAGTGTGTATTGTGTAACTCTCCCTATGTCACGTCCATTAAGAATAGAATATCCAGATGCCTGGTATCATGTAATGAACAGGGGCGGGAGATATGGGGACATCTTTGAAGATAAAAAAGATTATTCTGTATTTTTGGAGTTATTGCAGGAGACAATTGAAATCTTTCATATAAAGATTGCCGCTTTTTGCCTCATGCAAAATCATTATCACCTTTTAATTCAGACCCCGGAAGCAAACATCTTAAGAAGTATGAAACATATTAATGGTGTTTATACTCAAAGATTTAATAAGATACAGGGAATCTGGGGGACGTTCTTGATTTTGTTGAATTAATTTATTTCACTGCCAATAATTTTAGATGCAGCAGAGGTAAAAAATCCAACATACCTTGCAACCTCCGACAGCTTTATCCCATGGTCTTTTACTAGGAGCCTGTCCGAGAATGCCCTTTTTCCTCAACTCTTTGTCATGCTCAAAAAATTATCCTCGGAATATCAACTATATACCTGCGGTAATTTTTTTCGCATTCCTCGATTTGAGAAAAAATTACTATTCTCGGACAGCCTCCTAAGTCACGAAAGAAAAACATGAATTTCAAAATCTTATAGGAAAAAGGAT
>Ga0307991_1002454_pt1 | contig 12511 bp, 13 predicted proteins | sample EllFjometagen131_FD_203146 | JGI IMG/M metagenome (GOLD analysis project Ga0307991, IMG submission 203146) | Marine microbial communities from Ellis Fjord, Antarctic Ocean - #131 | ecosystem: Environmental > Aquatic > Marine > Unclassified | place: Southern Ocean | collected 2014-10-08 | reverse complement strand
CAAACAGCCCGCAGGCACGCTTTCAGGCGGCGAACAGCAGATGCTTGCCATTGGGCGCGCACTCATGTCACATCCCAAACTGCTCCTGCTTGATGAACCGTCAATGGGCCTGGCTCCGCTAATTGTCGAAAAAATTTTCGAGATACTTGAGTCATTGAGAGACAAAGGGATTACCATACTCCTTGTTGAACAAAATGCCCAGGCCGCCCTTCAAATTGCGGATCATGGATACGTCTTTGAAACCGGCACCGTGGTTCTTCAGGGGCCCGCATCCGACCTCCTTGCCGATCAGGAAGTCAAAAGAGCCTACCTGGGTAAAGATTACGGAGAATTTTATGATGAAAAATGATGAATTCTTAACAATGCATGAAGATGAAAAAAAACAGCTTCAGTTAGAACGGCTGCAAAGTACCTTAAACAGGGCATACCGAAATGTTCCCTTTCATAAAAAAAGATTTAAGGAACTGGGCATCGATTTATCTAAAATTGAAAGTTTAACAGATCTTGCCCGTCTGCCTTTTATGAATCGCCAGGATATCAGCGAAAACTATCCTTATAACCTTTTTGCGGTTCCCCTCAGGGACATCGTCAGGATCCATACCTCACCAGGCACGACGCAAAATCCGACTGTCAGCGGATACACGCCACAGGATCTGTCATCCTGGCAAACCATCCTGGTAAGGGCTCTGAAGATTTCAGGCGTAACACCACATGATATTTTACAGATTACGTTAAATCCCGGCCTGGCAAATTGGGGGCGTGATTATAAATATGGTGCCGAAGCACTGGGCGCAAGCGTTATACCAAACACCCCGCTTTCTTTGGAAAAAAAATTGATGATATTGCGGGATTATAAAACATCTGCCCTTATATCAACACCCGCTTCCGTCCTGCAACTGGCGTCTAATGTTCGTAAAAAAAAAATCGATACCATCACATTTAATTTAAAAACCATCATTCTTGTTGGGGAATCAATTGACCAAACAGAGCGAAAAACAATAGAAGATGCGCTTAATGTAAAAACATGGCGCCATTACGGACTTAGTGAGGTTCCTGGCCCGGCAATTGCTTTTGAATGTGATGCCCATAGAGGTCTTCATGTGAATGAAGATTACTTCCTGCCGGAAATTGTAGATCCGGCCTCCGGAAAAGTGCTGCCTGACAACCAGTACGGTGAACTCGTTCTTACAACATTGGCCACCAGAGCATTTCCCCTTATTCGATTCAGGACAGGTGACCGCGCGAAACTGATTAAACAAGAATGCTCATGCGGGAGGGGATTGCGACGAATCGAATGGCGCGGAGAACGAACAGATGATTTGATCAATATTGACGGGGTTAAAGTACATAAAAAGCAAATACAACTCAATATCCAGGCGGCGCTTGACTTTCCATTAGACATGGCTAAATTTTACGTCAAACACCGTGATGAAAAAAAATATTTAGAAGTCTGGATACCGGTTAATGAACACATTTTTTCCGATGAGATTAAAGGGCTTGAAACCCTGATTCAGGTTGCCGAAAACAATCTTTTTAAAAACATCGGAATTCCGGTTTCAATCAAGCTTAAAGAGCAGAGAAGGCTTTAATCCGTTAATTATCCATCATCAGTCAACGGTTTCAAATGATTCAATAACAATTTCAAGTTTTTCAGGTAGAGTTTTTGGCTTTTTCGCGCCCCAGTAAATCACAACTTCTTTAACGCTAAAATCCTCTTCAGCCCCTGCAGCCAGATAGCTGATGGTATCTTTTTGATACGGAAGTTTTTCAACATCGGATACAATCCAACTTCCGAGCGTAATCACCTCCCCGCAGGAGCGACAGTATCCTGTAATGACGACCTTTTTAACATCAACCTCACCGATATTCCTCACCTTGCCGGTGGCGTCAAGGAGCCATGAGCGTTCGCCGTCCTGCCTCAGGGTATACGCTGTGTCCGTAACAATCACTTTGCCTTCCTTTTTCTTTTCACATGCGATTAGACAAAATACTGTTATCAAGAAACAGGCGAAAATTACATATTTCCCCAAAAATCTCATAACCCCTCCATTTTCTATTTGGCTTGGAAAAAATAGTTGCAACCAACTAATTAATTTACAGTTTCAAATGATTCAATGACAATTTCAAGATTGTCCGGCTTTTCCGGCTTTTCAATGCCGGGCTGACCATAAACAAATGCGACTTCTTTGAAGTTGAATGTTTCTTCATCGCCTGCAGTCAGATAACTGATGGTATCTTTTTGTTCTGCCGTTTTTTCAGTATTCGATATAAACCATTTCCCTGCCATCATTAAGTCTCCGCATGATCGGCAGTATCCGGTCACAACAACCTTTTTAACATCTACGTCACCAACATTTTTTACCTTGCCGCTGGCATCAATTATAAACGAATGATCAGTTTCCTGGCGGATAACAAATTCTTTTTCCGTAACAATTACTTTGCCTTCCTTTTTCTTTTCACAGGCAAACAAACAGAACGCAACAATCAATAAACAAGAAACAATAGCTGCCAGACGGATATGCACTCCCATAACTTCCTCCACATATAAAATGATTTTAAAGTCTTAATCAGCGACTTCAAAGGATTCAATGACGATTTCAAGTTTTTCAGGAATATTCTCAAGATTCATTCCGGGTTGAATATATGCATAGGCGACGCCCTTAAACCGAAATTCTCTTTCGTCGCCGACCGCCAGATAACTGATGACGTCTTTTTGTTCAGGAATTTTATCAACGTCTGTAATGTACCAATTGCCAGTTATCATCCTTTCGCTGCAGGATCGGCAGTATCCGGTCACAACCACTTTTTTAACATCAACCTCACCGATATTTTTGATCTTGCCGGCTGCATCAAGCGACCAAGTAAATTCCGAGTCCTGTTGAGAGATAAACTCCTTTTCCGTAACAATTACCTTGCCTTCCTTTGGCTTTTCACAGGCGAACAAGCAGAATGCAACAATCAATAAACAAGGAACAACAATTGCCAGCCGAACATAATTTCTCATAACCCCTCCTTTTCTGAGTCGAAAAGGCATGTAAACTTCCACTCTAACCCTTACTCACTCTACAACCTTTTTAACCTTTTATATTAATAACAAAAAAACTTACACTAATCAAATACAATAATTTAATATGTGTCAATATATATTTATCAGTCTTGCCAATTTAGACGGATCATTCATGCGCTTGAACGAATACTTGCTGTTAAAATATTATTTAACGGTCTATTGTTGATAATTTATATTTTTACCTCTTGATAATAAAGAACATATTATCATGAAAGAAAAATTTTCCCTTGCGTAACGTTTCTTCATAGTGTAATTTAGATTAAATTTATACCTCAACGCATTAATTATCAAATAAAATATTTGTAAGAGGGGAAAACAATGAAAAAAATTGCCGCTTGTTTTATATTTCTTGCTGGTTTTATGATTGCCGTTTCACCCGGGCTATGTAAATCCAAAAATCTTGTCTACAATGGCGGGCTTGAGCATAAGAAGACGGAAGAACTTCCTTCGGGATGGCTGACAAAAATATACAGGGGCACTTCAGCGGAGTTCAGCTTTGATGATGTTGAAAAACACAGCGGTACATATTCTTACAAAATTAAAATAAAACCACCCGGCGGATGCGTATTATTATATCTTGATAAAAACATCGACAACATCACTCCTGGAAAAAGCTACCAGCTGACCCTATGGTTAAAAACACAAAATATCGGTTACAGTCCGAACTTTATTGCACCGGCGATCCGGTATAATTTCGGACCAGGAAGAGCACGTATCCAGCCCTTTCCTGTGATAGACCTGATGTCGGAGATGAAAGGAGTTGGTGGATGGAAACAATTAACAATGATCAACAAGGCCCCCCTTGGCTCCAAGGTGATTACCCTTGATTTTATGATCACAAAAGGCACTGTCTGGATCGATGATGTGGAAATCATTGAAGTGAGTGATCAATAGGCCGCACGCGGTGTTCGGGTGGTGTATCCGGCCGACCTCATACTAAACTCTTTTATAAGCATTTACATGTTACTTTGATACCGTAACGGATTGTTTTGAAAGATGAACGTCGAACATTCAACATCCTACGTTGAACATCGAATAATGATGTCGCTGCGCTCCGCAATTTAATTTCATTTGTTTTAAAAAATCCTATGTCCAGCCTTGAATGATTATTTCTTTTCAGCCGTTTTGATATTCGCAACAAAAATCTTAATTAATTCTTCTGTCTTCTCTAAAATATTCTCAATTACCGTTCGCTGTTTGACATTGGTTTTTTTATTCATCATTCGATGTTGGACGTTCGATGTTCGATGTTGATCTTTTTCAATACGGGCGCTATCTTTCGCGCCCCTAAAGTCCTTCCGGCACAAAAAAAACTTAGCGTTCATTCCTGTCCGACCCTCTAAACCAGAAGCTTCTCTTGCAGAATTTCCTGAACTTCTTTAGACACTCCCGCCTTTGCCATAAGATACGAAGAAGCGGAGCCGTATTTATTTCTTATATGATCTAACACGGCAATGATGCACTCCTTCGGCGCAGTCAGATAAGGCAAGATAACGTCCGGATCAATCCCATAGGATGCAATCAGCTTTAATATCTTTGGAAGCAGGTCTGCAATATAGATATTTGACAATTGATGGTCTTCGATAACCGTTTCTTCCGGCACGCCCAGCATCAATAAAATAAGCGCGGCACAGGTGCCTGTTCGATCTTTACCGCCGGTGCAGTGAAAAACAATCGGTGGACTTTTAACATCAGCCAGACAATTAATCACCTCACCCCACACATCGGCAAAATCCTCAATATTTTGAATATACCCATTGACCATGAAATCCGGTGTCATCCAGCTGGAATCCCCTTTTTTCAATCGCTTCATGGCGTCCACAAAATCAAACTTACCGTGTGTGACAGGGAGATTCACATATGTCATGGTCCCATCTTCAGGCAACCGGTCGGGGCTTTCATTGGCTTCAGAAAGCGTTCGGAAATCAAACACGTGCTTAATCCCAATTTGCCTCAACAACTGATGATCACCTGCGGTCAACCATGCCAACCCGTCGGCCCTGAAAACTTTTCCCCATTTGACTTCACGGCCATCAAAAGTCTTATATCCGCCAATGTCCCTGAAGTTCACCGCACCTTCTAAAAAAACACGGCGTTCTGATATCACCTGCCGGTTGCCGCCTTCATCCACAAGATGATAATAATATCGAACAGACGGATCAAGCCCTGAAATCGTTAAGCGCCCATTTTTAGTTCCATCCAGCGGAACTTTCTGCAACGCATCTTTACGCCTTGATCCAGTACAGAGAAAAACCGTCGGATTACTATCCTCCGGCTTCCAGCTTAGCTCCGCTGAATGACTGTTGATCCGTTGCACGCTGACATCTAATAATGTTGATTGATTATTTTTTTGATTCATTAACCTGACTACTCCCATTTATTTTTATTGTTTATTAAATAACCCTGTCTGGTATTTTAATAAAAGAACATAAACCAAGAAGCAGCCCGAATCAAATTTTATTAATTTTATCTTTTTGTAATTTCAGGTAAAAAAATATAGATTAAATAATGTTGATTCATTTCATAACTTAACTGCCAAGCAAAATTGGTTGCGCGGTCAACCCAATTTTACATTTCAGGTCACCGTAATCGGAGAAAACATGAAAACTTCCGTCAATCCCAGTATCGATTACCAGCATCCGGAAATAATCCTGCAGCAATTGATCCGTTTCAATACGACCAACCCACCCGGTAATGAAAAGGCGTGTATTGAATATATTAATCAACGCTTAAAAGCATCGGGTTTTGAGCCCGAACTGATTGCAAAAGATCCTGCCAGGCCTAATCTAATTGCCCGACTAAAAGGGAATAATCTTGCGCCACCGCTTCTGTTGTACGGCCATGTGGATGTTGTGACAACGGAAAAACAGGCATGGCGCCATCCGCCGTTTGAGGGTAAAATCAGTGACGGATATGTCTGGGGAAGAGGTGCTTTAGATATGAAAGGCGGCGTCGCCATGATGCTCGCCGCCCTTTTAAGAGCAAAAGCGGAAAACTTAAAACCGGCCGGTGACATTGTTTTTGCAGCGCTTTGTGACGAAGAAGCAGGCGGAGATTTCGGCGCAAAATACCTTGTGACCAACTATCCGGAACTTTTTTCCGGCATCCGGTTCGCTATCGGTGAATTCGGCGGATGTGCAACACACATCGGGCGTCAGAAATTCTACCCCATCCAGGTGGCTGAAAAACAGGCCTGCTGGATGGAAACAAAAATAAAAGGGCCTGGCGGCCACGGCGCAATCCCGATAAAAGGCAGTGCCATGGCAAAAGCGGCAAAACTGCTTAACAAGCTTGACCGAATGCACTTACCGCCACATATCACCACCGTACCCGAACAAATGATTCATACCATCGCGTCTACCATGCCCTTTGCCCAGAGTCTTATTCTCCGTCAACTGCTCAAACCGGCCTTAACGAGCAGGATATTAAATCTTCTCGGCGAAAAAGGGAACAATTTTAGACCGATGCTCTATAACACGGTCAATCCGACGATGATACACGGTGGTGAGAAAATCAATGTCATCCCGTCAGAGATCCGTATTCAGCTCGACGGACGCCTTGTTCCTGGTTTTTCACCGCCTGATTTTATCTCAGAATTGCGCCGGGTTGTTGGTAAAGAGGTGGACTTTGATATTATTTCTCATGATCCATGCCCGGCACAAACCGATATGGGCATGTTCGGCCTCCTGTCCGATATCATCCGTGAAGCTGATCCTGAAGGGATCCCCATGCAGATGTTGTTGCCCGGTGTCACGGACGGGCGATTCTTTTCCCGCTTGAATATCCAGACCTATGGCTTTTTACCCATGAATCTCTCACCGGATTTTAACTTCTTTAAGACAATTCACGCCGCTGATGAACGGGTCCCGGTAAATGCTATCCGGTTCGGCGCAAATACAATTTACAGGTTGTTGGAACGGTATGGAAGCTTTGTTTGAAGGGCTTTTCAACGCTTGTTCTGAATAGCGTTCATCATCTTCTTACAGCGCCATAGGTGCCTATTAATACAGCCCAGGGTAACGCCCCGGGACAAAATATAAAAATAAAGATAGCCCTGAAAGGGCGTATTCACCTTCAAAAATCAAATTCCATAGCAGGGTTAATTTTTGCAGCCATTAATCCCACAAATAACGCTCATCATATTCTATCTGGTATTTTTGCAATAATTCACGAAATTCATCTCTAATCGCTAATTGATTTCTAATTCGCCCTTACAGGGCTGATTTTCATTATCTTACACCCAGGGCGATGCCCTGGGTTATATGAATAAGCCCTTTCAGGGCTATCAGAATCAATTTTTCCCATTTACAAAAAGCCCATTTTCAACGGGCACTGTTTCTACTTGCTCATTGTATCTCATTAAAATCACAGAAAATTTACCTGATGAACCGGCTCCTTTTTTAAAATAAGTTTCTTTATTTTTTCCTTCATATTTTGCCGCAAAATCGGCGAAATCATAGAAACCGGTTGCCCACCAGAATCGGTTTTAAATTTCCATTTTCGAATAATACCGGGAACCTGAGCATACGCACATCCGCCAACACCACAGCATGTCGTGTCAAAAATTGCCGAACCGATCAGATATAATATGGTTTCCCCCTCAAACGGCAACTGCACTTCTTGAATGAGGATATAACTTCCGCCAATGGCGGTTATCTGCATATTTAATTCCGAATGGGAATATTCTTTACCCGCTGAATCCATTAGGGTTCTCCAGAATCTTGATAATGAGTGGTTGAACGAAAACCGAACGTATGATTTGTTGGTTCACGCCCTTTCAATTGTGTGCTGGTAAACATCTGATTTTCGTAGGTTGGGTTGAGGTACGAAACCCAACTATCCGGAATGGCTCAACCCAGCCTGCCAGAAATCGGACTTCCCGTTCACATACGGCGGATTACGCTTCGCTAATCCGCCCTACTCTTTCTCCGAAGATTTTCCGCTTGACATCAGGCGCATAAATTTATCACGAAAATCTTTAACCCGTTTTTTATTTGCCCCAAAATCAGAATAACCAACACGTGATGCAGATCTGCAATGAATTATCGGTTCTTTTTCATCAAAATAAAACTCCAGATCATCCACAAACCGAAAAAGCATTGATTTGCATTCCGCGTGAATATAATCGTCTTTTTCAGTTACAACACGGGTGCGATCCATTGAGCCAAGAACCGAAAGAACAGCTTTACGTGCATCATTCATCGTGCCGATATAGCTCAATGGTTCAACATGATGGGATGTATCAGTTGCATATGACGACACGCAATTTGGTGAATTCGGGCATGGCCTGAGCGCTCCGTCATAAAGGCCGATAGTATTTTTTTTACACCCACCAGCTGAAAACAAAATACCCGCCATTGCCAAAAAAATAATTCCCTGACCAGTGACTTTCATTTTATCTGCTCCTTTCTCCATCTCGTTGTCTGGATCATAAACATCACAAACAGGCCGACAATATAACTTTACACAAAAAAATAAATTATAACCTCTTTTTCTAATATTTGCCAAGATGAATCTATAAGAATGAATATAAGGGGTCAAGTCTACGTTTGGCTTTTAATCAATTTTTAAAATCCAAAAGCACCTCCCGGTCTGTCAAAAGATTCCGGCTGATTGATACCATCCGGATTGCTCGTGGCTTCAACGACCAGATCAAATATGGCCTGGATGTCGGAAATTTTATTCATTATATCAAATAAATGTTATCTCAAAATTCAGGTTGAAAAAATTCTAAATAAATCATATCTTAAATACCATAACAGATTTGAAATATACCATACTTATCATGATATAATGACCTTTAGTCTGATTTGAATCAAAGGAGGGAGCATGAAAAAAAAAGAAATTGAAGTCCGCGTCATGAACTATTTTACGGAAAATATCAACCTCCACAAACATTGGGAAATCGCAAAGCAATGCGCCAGAGAAATTATGAGCTTAAAATTTGAAGAAATTGTCACGGGAAAATTTGAAATGCCGTCAACCGATGAAATGAAAGAAAAGATCGCTGATAAAGTCCCCTATGAATTTAATGCTTCGGATTTTATGGAAAAAGGCCCCCTTGATCTCGGAGGTATTAATGACGATGTCCTTAAAGAAGTCCTGGCTAAAAGTGAATCCATCTATAAAAAATTTCGGGAATCCCAGACCCGGGTCATCGCCAAAGCGGCAAAGAAACTGTGTGATTCATTATGCGAAAATCTAAAAAAAGAAATCCATGAAGTAAAAAACAAATATCTCTCCTAACCAGAACTAACCCGAATCAATAACGACGGTCCGACGGCACCGATGTCGATCACAAAGTGACATATGATGGCAGAGGGGGGAGGCTGTAATTTTTTCGTGTCACCCAGCCGGAGAACAAATCCATAGATGGCGGCATATAAAAATAATCATGCGGTTTATCCGGAGGACATTATCATCCAATAGATAAGGTTGTTTTACCGGGCCATCAACAAAATCACGCCGGCGCCGGCGAACATCAAAAGCGCGCCCAAAAACCGCATTAAGAAATTTTCTTCCTTAAACACTATCCCGCCGTATATGACGCCGAATAAAATACTAAGCCGTTTTACCGACATCATATAAACTGCCTTGGTCATTGAAATGGCAAACCCGTGAAGCATGATATGAAAATACAATAATAATCCGGCACATGCTCCCTTTACCGGCATTTGCTTAAATGTTTTGAGACTGATTTTGCCATAAATTAAAAAAATAATTATCACCAGGGAGTTTAACACGGTAAAAAATAACATCTGGAAAAACATCACGGATGAATGAAGAATGGCCAGCTTTCCAATGATCGCAGAAAAGCTGAAAACAAACGCCACGAGCAGCATCAGCCATGATCCGGTTTCCTTAAACACCGCCCGAAACGGTGCCAGCAGTGACCGGTGCTTTATATCAATGTTTAAGACATAACTGCCCAGGCACACAGATGCGATTCCGAACATCCCCCACCTGTCCGGCATTTCATCTAAAAACACAAATCCGGTTGCAATCATAAATACCGGTGTAAATGCCAGATACGGAACCGTTAACGATAACGGTGATACCTGAATTGCTTTCATGTATAGAAAAAAAGGAACCGCATTTAATGGAAGGCTGATGATAAAACTGATGAAAAACACATAATCCAGTGATGGAATTGCAATAAAAAAAAGACTGATCAGGCACAACGGAAGAACATATATAAGGGGATATACAAACATCTCATAGGTGGAAAGATGAGAAAACCACTTTTTCATCCAGGCATCATGAGTTGCAACGGTAATTGCGGTCAAAAATGAGAGTAAGAACCAAGTCATGGTTATGATTAATTATGACAGTCTCGTAAAAAGTCAATGTGAGATGGCAAAGTAAAAAGTTCACCAATCTTATTAAATTGGCAAGGCGTCGCAAATCCCGAAGAATGAGGCGTACTTTTCGTACTCCGCAGTGATGAGGGATGCAGCGCAACGCAGAAATTGGACTTTTTACGAAGCCATCATTTATACTTTAAAATAATTTCCGAAGCTTCACGAATGGCAACATCCATCAGTCTCTTACACTGCCCGGAGTTGACGATATAATTTTGAAAGTCGTCCCAGCCTGAAAATCTTTTTCCCGTAATGGCAAGACATTCAACTGATCCGAATTCTTTTTTAATTTTCTCCACAACCTGACGACCGGCCATAAAGGGTTCAGGTGAACCAATCGGATTATCCACTAATAAATTTAAATGGCCTATGGTAAACGCTTTTATCGTCTGCCAGTATGATATGTCTCTGATATCCAAACCCATTAACAGATTAATGCCCATGATCGCTCCGGCCATAGCACCGCAAAGGCCGCCCTGGAGGCCAACCCCACCATCAAAGACAAATGACAGATTCTCAAGCCGTTTACTTCCGATATCGGTCTGTTTGCGAATGCCTTCCAGAACAGCTTGCGCGCAATGAATAGATTGTTCATCAACTTTCCCGGATAATTCTTCTGGCTTTTCATAACCCTGTTGCTGTAATTCATACAGATTCCGCATGGCGCCACGGATATGCCACAGGCACTTTACCACCCGATCACCCGGCAAAAAATACCGGAGCTGTCCCAAGATTGTGTAAAAATCTGATCGGGTTCTTTGGCGGCAAAGCGATGTGCCGTATTTTTGCTTATACCATTTCACATATTCCCCGGCCTGAAAAAGCACCTCTTTTTTTGCTGTCGTTCCGCTCTTGCAAATCGCTTCCTCGTTTTTCAACGCCAGTCCCATCGAGCCACTGGTGACAACCCCGCATGTAGAACCGCTTGCCACACAACCGCCTTCAAGCCCGGTCGCTGCTTTCAGCACAGTATCTTCACGCCTGCCGATCATATCCTGAAAAACTTCCAGGGTTGCCAGGCCTCAGTTCAAATTCCTTATAAGATAAAACGCCGCTCGCCGCCCCCAGTAGCTTTTCTTTTTTCTTCCCAATGCTGCTGCCATTTTTCCTCCATTAAAGTCTGATAGTCCAGTAAAAAGTCAGATTTCGACGGCAAAGTATAAAAGTTCAAATTCAAAGCGCGCAAATCCTGAGTAATGATTCGTACTTTTCGTACTTTGAAGAAACGAAGGATGCAGCACAACGCAGAAGTTGGACTTTTTACGAAGCCGTCACCATTGACTATGTTTACAGTTTGCTGTATCCTTTTACAACTTTTTTTCTCATTTCTGGCACTTTTTTGCAACTATTGAAAGCACTACCGAAGAGGAGGCGTTTATGTCGGGTGAAAAAACCTTAAAAACCGTAGCCGGCGCCATGAAAGCGATTTTAAAAACCGAGGAGCACAAGGGACTCAACCGGGCCATCAGAAAACAATGGGGAATCAAAAATGTTATCAAAACGCTGTTTAAAACTTCCACCACAGGTGGCCTGATAAATAACATAAGGGCAGTAAAACAATTCAAAACAGGAAGCATTGCCGCAAATTTCTTTATCTGCCTCTGGGAATCGTTAGAAGACCGGGAAGCCATTATTGATGGTGACAGACGCTATACCTATGCTCAGGTTCGAGACAGGGTGCTTCGTCTTGCCAATGCGTTCCAGAGTATGGGCGTCAAACAAAAAGACCGTGTGGCCTGTATGCTGTATAACGGGGTCGAGTATTTTGAATGTTTTTACACAGCCTGCATTATTGGATCTCCACTTCCCGCGGTCAACTGGCATTTGACCGGTGATGATTTGCGAAGTATGATTGATTTGAGAAAACCAAAAATTTTTATCTTTGACAAAGACTTTGCCGACCAGATTATTCCCCACAAAAAGGATATGCCTTCGGTGGAACATTTTATCATGGTAGGTGACACGCCTCCGGATGGAATTTTAGATTACGAAGAGATTATTTCAAACGCGCCGAACACGTGGCCTAAAACAAGTTTTATTTTTGCGATGAATCCATATACAGGAGGCACTACCGGCTCTCCTA
>Ga0307991_1002453_pt1 | contig 12514 bp, 15 predicted proteins | sample EllFjometagen131_FD_203146 | JGI IMG/M metagenome (GOLD analysis project Ga0307991, IMG submission 203146) | Marine microbial communities from Ellis Fjord, Antarctic Ocean - #131 | ecosystem: Environmental > Aquatic > Marine > Unclassified | place: Southern Ocean | collected 2014-10-08 | reverse complement strand
TAACTCAACCGACTCTCGTTTGAATTCAGGGGTGTACTGTCGTCTCGTATTTTCTGCTACCATCTTGTTTACCTCCACCGACAATGTAAGTCTTCTCGCACTGTCCACCAAAATGTAGCAACTTCAGTCTGTCCGCTACCCAAGAAGTCGGAGACTGCTTCGCTCTGCTCGCAGAGACTAGAGGATGGATTCCAACAATCTGATCATTGTCGATATCCACGCTATCCTCAATTCAAATTTTCGTGGCTTTCGTGAGGTTTGGAAAAAAAGACTAAATTTTCAATTTCCAACTTATAATCCCACGGAACATTAGCCCCAGGGGATGTCCTCCACTATATTGCCTCGAACCCAATGTTTTGGACTTAAACAGACCAGGAAAGCACCCATGAAAACCCCCGTTTTATCGATTTTTATTGTCATCCTTCTCGCAGCTTGTGCGGCACCCCAACCACCAGTGACGCCGGAGCCAGCTACAGCGCCTGTAGCCGTCAAACATGAGCTGGAAATTCCCCGCGAATTTCGGGCAGCCTGGGTAGCTACTGTCGCAAATATTGATTGGCCCAGTAAACCAGGCCTCAGCACATCAGAACAAAAAGCTGAAGCTATCAGTCTTCTTGATAGCGCTGTAATTCTCAACCTCAACGCCATCGTGTTTCAGGTGCGCCCCCAGTGCGATGCACTCTATCAAAGTGAGCTGGAACCCTGGTCATATTTTCTCACCGGTGAGCAAGGCAAAGCCCCAGAACCCTATTATGATCCGCTTACCTTTTGGGTAGAGGAATCACACAAACGTGGGTTGGAACTCCACACCTGGTTTAATCCCTATCGTGCCCATCATCCCAATGGACAAAAAAACGAAACCTCCATAATCTCAACCCGTCCTGAAATTGTGCGGGAAATCGACAATGGTTATTTCTGGCTGGATCCTTCTATGCAAGCCACTCAGGACTACTCATATGATGTGGTCATGGATGTGGTCAAGCGTTATGACATCGACGGGGTTCATTTTGACGACTATTTCTATCCCTATAGCAATATTGAATTTCCCGATAGTGTTGGTTATCAAGCCTACCTGGGAAACGGAGGCACACTGGAGCGACATGACTGGCGGCGTGAGGCTGTAAATGTATTTATAAAACGCGTCTATACCGGCATCAAAGCTGAAAAAAACTGGGTCAAATTTGGTCTCAGCCCCTTTGGAATCTGGCGACCAGGCAATCCAGCTTCCATTAAAGGCTATGACCAGTATGATAAACTTTTTGCCGATGCCAAACTGTGGCTCAACGAAGGCTGGGTAGATTATTGGACCCCCCAACTTTACTGGCCTACACGTAAAATTCCACAGAGCTATCCCGTATTATTGGGTTGGTGGGTTGGTCAAAACACTCATAATAGAAATGTCTGGCCAGGTCTTTTTACCAGTAAAATCAAGGATGAAGCAATGGCCCTGGAAAACTTTAGTCAGATCATGATTACCCGTGGTATGCTTCCTGATGGGCCCGGGAATGTCCACTTCTCCATGAAAGCCCTTCAACGTAATTATGGCGGCATCTCAGACATTCTTCTCAAAGGGCCCTATACCAAGCCTGTACTTGTTCCCACCTCACCATGGTTGGACAACCAGCCGCCAGCTGCCCCATTGGTGGAAATTGACCCCAGGGAGGGGAATGTTTATATCAATTGGTTCCATGAGAACAAGGATGATGTGAACCAGTGGGTTGTTTATTTCCAGCGGGGCAAGAAATGGGACTATAAGATTCTAACCTCTGAGAGGGAGGCATATACGCTACCACTGGTTGTCCGCTCAGAAGATGGTATGACCCCGCCAGAAGTATTGGATACCATTGCGGTGACAGCTATTGATCGTCTGGGTAATGAGAGTGAGAGGATTTATATCCCTGTGAGGTAACCGTCATCAGTTTAGATTTTTAAAAAACGGGCAGTTTTCTGCCCGTTTTTTTATCATACATGGAATAGCACCCTTTCATTCTTTGAACACAAGCAAAGCGCTATATTTTAAGCACAGGGAAAACCATGATATCGATCTCACATCTCAGAAAAAACTTTGGTGATCTTGTTGCCGTAGATGATCTATCTCTAACGATTAACCAGGGAGAGATTCTGGGGCTTCTGGGACCCAATGGTGCAGGAAAAACCACGACCATCCGTATGCTTTGCGCCCTGTTGGAATCAGATGGTGGAGAGATTCAATGGAACTCATCAGCAGATCTCTCAGAGCTGGTAGGTTTTTGCCCTCAGGAGAATCTATATTGGCCTCGACTCACCTGTCTGGAACAATTGGTTTTTCTGGGCAAAATGCACGGCATGTCGACTGAAACTGTACATGACAGAACCCTTGAATTACTCAAGATGTTAGGTTTGTCAGGTAAAGCGGATGTCTATGCCTCCAAGCTCTCTGGCGGTATGCAGCGCCGCTTAAATATTGCTCTCGCCCTTATCCATGATCCACCTGTCCTCATTCTCGACGAACCTGAAGCTGGTCTGGATCCCCAGAGCCGTATCCTGGTCCGTGATTTTATCCGCTCTCTGGCTTGCCAGAAAACAGTCATCATCACCACTCACAATATGGATGAAGCAGAACGCCTGTCTGACCGTGTTGCCATTATTGACCATGGCAAACTGTTGGAGGTGGGTAGTGTCGATTCATTGAAGGAAATTTTGGGAACAGGGGATTGTCTGGAATGTCGCTTTGAGAGGGATCTGGAGTATCTGCTGGTGGAGAAATCATCTACAGGGGTTCAGTTTATCAAGGAGATAAGTCACGCCCTCGGTCTGGCATCAGAGACCATTACGGTGGTGCAGAAAAAATTAATCATTCGATCTTTCCAACACCTGGAGAAATTGTCAGAAGTGACCAATCTTGCCAGCAAGTATGGTCTGGAAATCCAGGACATCCAGCTCCGCAAAACCACGCTGGAAGATGTCTTTATCCACCTCACCGGGAGGGCCTTGAGGGAATGAATATCGTGTCATTACGAGGGACTGAAACGACGTGGCCTGTCAAGCCGAAGCTTCAGCGTAGGTTGACAATCTCCGACTTCTTGGGTGGCGGACAGCCCGAGATCGCGTCGCATTGCTCGCGAAGACAGGTAGGGTTCATCACTTTTGTCATCCTGAGGCTCTCGAAGGATCGACAAATTCAGACTAGGTTAAGCTTGTCGAAACCAGAGGTAGTTTGACCAACCCATGATCTGGGCCATATTCACAAAAAGCGTTCGGGAGCAACTCCGCAATATCTGGATACTCATCCTAACCGTGTCTATGGCACCTTTTTTCGTTTTTGTCTATTTCCTCATCAATGAAGCGAGTCAACCCCACTACCGGGCTCTCATTGTTAACCTGGATCAAGGTGTTGAAATGCAGGGCGAAGACCTCAACCTGGGCAACACCATCCCACCTTATTTCCAGAAATATATCGATGGAGTGGAAAACCTGCCTCTGAGCGTCAGTTCCTCCAAAACACGAGAGGCTGGAGTAAAGAAAATCGAGAACAGCAAGGCTGATCTGCTCCTGGTGATACCAGACAATTTTACTCGAATCCTGCTTACCGAAACTCCCGCTGTGCCTGAAATAGAGATCGTGGGCAACCTTACCAGCACGGGCTATTTGATTTCAGCAGTCTGGCTGGGGGAGATGTTCAATGATTTTATGGCGCAACAAATAAAACAGGAACGCCTCTATCATTTGAAGGAAACCGCCCTGGGTCTTTCAGGACAAATTGATGAGTTTGAACTATGGATGCCCGGGATGCTCATTCTCTCCATCATCATGCTCATGTTTTCAGCCACCATTGCCATTATTGTGGAAGTAGATCAAGGCACCATTCTCAGGTTGAAATTATCTGGGATGAAGGCCTGGCAATTTCTGGTAGGGGTGGGGTCCAGCCAGGTATTGGTAGGGATTATCGCCATTTTTCTCACACTGGGCGCTGCCACCTCCTTGGGTTTTGAAATGCGGGGCGCTTTCTCATTATTCCTTCTCATTACCATTATGACAAGCATCAGCATGATTGCCTTCAGTCTCATTCTAGCAGCAGTCACCCGCTCTGTTACCGATGTGCTGGTGGTGGGTAATTTTCCTCTCTTTCTATTTATGTTTTTCTCCGGAGCCGCCTTTCCTATTTCACCTCAGGCCTGGTTTTACTTTGGTGATTATGGTGTCAGCTGGCAAACCCTCATGTCAGCAGCACCTGCCATTTCAGCCCTCCAGAAAATCAGCATCATGGGTGTGGGGCTTTCAGATGTAGGTGGGGAATTATTGGCACTGACAATAATGACAGCAATTTATTTTGTGATTGGTTTGTGGGGGTTTAAACGACGACACCTCCGAACAAAATAGACCATAACCAGTACAACTATTCATCATGTCATTTATCCGTATCCTGTTTCCAGTCCTTCTGTGCTTACCCATGTTTGCCTGGACCCAGATGGTGTCTGGACGCATGATGGACAATGAGACGGGAGCAGCACTGCCCTATGTGAATATCGGTGTTCTCGGAGGGGAGTGCGGGACGGTATCCAACGAACAGGGCTATTTCCATCTAGATCTCACTGGCCTCGTTCCAAAATCCACGGTACGCTTCTCCTATATTGGTTATGAAAATTATGATGTAGAGGTGGTTGTACTCCGCTCTCAAGGAGAACATCTCGGTGAAGTCAATTTGACTCCCATTACGCTGGAGATGCAGGAAGTTCTGGTTTATCCCAGGGAATTCAAGGAGAAGATAGTAGGAAACCCAAACACACCTGACATGATGAGAGGTGGCTTCACAGAGGACAGTTTGGGTTACGAATTGGGCATACGGGTCAAAATAAGAAAGCGCCCAACGATAGTAAAGAGTCTGACACTCCATGGCGTTGTCACGAGTTATGACACGGTTTTTTATCGACTGAATATCTATGAAATGGAAGATAAACTTCCGGGGAAAAACATCCTCAAGGCACCCATATATATCACCCTCACCGATGTTGAACCGCTAGCCGATATTGTGCTGGATTTGACCGAATATCACATTGTTGTTCGTGACGATTTTGTGATAACCATGGAATATGTCAAGGAGTTGGGTGAGGGAGATCTGACTTTTTCTACGGGTATTCTCAACGGCAAAATATTCTATCGTGAAACCAGCCAGGCTCCCTGGTATTCAGCCCCCTTTGGATTGGGAATGAGCGTGTTGATCCGTTATGAAAAGTAGTTCCTGTATCTAGGAACTATGCGCCAGCGCGGAAGGTGTTTGACAACCCACAATAGCTGGAGCCTCTTGAATCAAATCATCTTTTACAATGGCATCTACCATAAATAAGGCAAAATCAATGCGGCGGGTTTTGTTGCTCTCCAGGATGGGGTCGCCAATATGCTGACTCCAGACAGGCAGACCCTGGCTTTCACCTTCTTCCAGATCGCTTCCGCGCACCACTGTCCATTTGGTGTTACTGGCAAAGATGCGGTTGCAGGCTTCGACCTGATCGTCCAGCTCAACGGCTCGAAAGAAGCGACCAATTTTTGCGGCTATATTGACAAGCACTTTAAACATAGTGGAATACACATCTTTGCCATCGCGGGTGATATGCCATCCACATGAAAAAATGAGACGGGCATCTGGCTTGGCAAAATCCATGACAGCCTGAGCTGTGCCCGATGAATACTGCTGAACGCCCCAGGGTACCAGAACAGATAGAACGCCATCACAACCTGCTACAGCCTGTTTGATAATCTTTCTATCGTTGGTTGCTCCAGGAATAATTGTCATGCGCTCTTTGAAATCAGCCAGTTTATCCAAACTCTTCTCACGGCAGACACCGACTACTTCATAGCCACGATCCAAAGCATGTTGAACCATATACTGCCCTAGTTTTCCTGATGCACCCACGATACAAACTTTCATATATACTCCGAACATTTAATTAGTTGCTAATGTTAACCAGTACTTCAAACTAGACGGAATTATAGGAGAACCGATGTTTTTATGAGACTTCGCTCAATTGCTTCATGTCAGCTGATTTGTTTACCAGGATGTGAGGATGAATTCATCAGGGGAAATGCTTTGGCGCTGGACTAACCTATCTGATAAATGGTTGAATCGCAAACCACACACCAACCAGACAAAGCAGGCTTCCCGTCACCTGGTCCAGGGAGCGGAATCCCAATCCAGAAATAGTACGGGTATGCAGCAATGAACCTACCCTGGAATAGATCAGCAGGCCCAGAGCACCAATAGAAGTGAGCACCAGGGAAGTGATCCATGTGGGCTGATCAGGTCGGTAGGTAAAGACAGCTAAAATGACACCGGGATATTTCGGATTGAGAATCTGCAGCAAGACCCCATTCATAAATGTCGGTGTTTTTTGTTTTGTCTCCCGATGCTTTCGAAATAGAAGCTGGAAACCTAGATAGACAATAAACAACCCACCCAATATTTACACGATTCTCGTCCCAGTTGGACTTATCGCATGAATTTGTATGGTTAACGAACCGAGAACAAAAGCAATAACCCCATAAATAATGATGATTCCAAATTGGAAGGGCAGGAGTTGGTAAAGACTGTTTCGGGCGCCCAGAACAAAAGAAACCAGATTGGCTGGTCCGGGACTCAGCATAAGGGGGATGACGATGATAATGGTTTCAATCATACCGGTTATCTCGATTTAGGTGAGTTCGTTAAAAAGGCCAACAGGGAAAAACATAGATCTATCAGAGTTCCTCATGACGGAGTTGCTTTGACATTTGGAATAAGTCATAACTCAGCATGGGATACCAAATCAAATAACCCAGCATGCCTATTGAGAGATATTCAGTAATTCCGGGAATAAAGGGTGAAAGCGTGTGTTGGACCAGATCAAAACTGTTTCCCACAACACCTGCAATGGCAGTGGTTTTATGGAAGCGGCCCGAACTGAGCATGGCCACTGAAATCATGATTCCGCCAGTCTGTAATAAAATCCCCGTGACATAGGATCCTGTACTATTCCACCAACCACTTGCCAGAACTGCTTCACCGGCTGCAATGAGCTGTTGACGTTCACTTCCAGTCTCTGCAGCGATAAATTTTTCTCCGAGATGGATCATGGCAAAGGTAGACTCGCCTGCAAAACTCAAAACGACAGCTATTACTGTAAATCCAACAGCGAAGCTGCTCAGGAGGGGGTTGTGTTTCCATAAAGAGACGAGCAAAGCAGGAAAATTACCCAGGTACAGCCCGACCAGAAACATCATCATCAGATCGAGTCGCAGGAGGCTTGACCAAAAGCTGGATTGCTGGATTAGAAAAAATGTTTCTGCGCTGGTTACTCTGGACCCCACCAGGGAAACCACAAAGATATAAGCGACAATGATGGTCAATTGAAGTGCCGAACAGATAGCGCCAATGCGATAGAGTCGTAAATACATTTTTCTCTCCACTGTTTTATGTCCTGCTTGTTCTAGCTATTTTTTGAATCACCAGGCGTAGCTTAGCCCTGCACTCAAGGCTTTTTCACCCAGGCCAGCCCATTCCACGAAGACGCCAGTCCCTCCGAATTGTACGGCGGTGCCCAGGGCAATTTGGTAGTGATGAATATCTGTTCCCATAACATCTGTGTTTTCTAGTTTCCAACTTACGGGTCCACCAAAGACACGTGCTGTAAGATAGGGGAAGATCATATCATTTATAACCCAGCTGGCTCGTCCACCCAGACGCAGATCGGTGGAGAAATAGCTAGTTTGATTTTGGCTTAAAGCATCCTCTGTTTTAGTAGAGGATGCGCTGAGGAAGGCTGAAAAATCTACGTAGGGTTTGGCACCCTGCCCCCGTTGCCACAGATATTCAACACCGACAGCCAACATGCCGCCAGGTTTTACACTATGCGCCGCCTGACCAACTGGTGTCAGTTTGCCATCACGAATAATTCCCAATCCTCCTCGGAGTGACCAGGTATCGTTCAAGCGCCAGGCACCCGAAAGGGAAACGGTATTCATGTTGATCTCAACGTCATCACTTCCATCAAAGCGAAGTGTCGAACTCAATGATCCCAGACCAACTCCCAACGTTAAGGGATTGTCTTGGTGTTCATCACCATACGTGCCGGTATCGCTGCATTGTGGGGGCGGACCGCCCGGTAGGGGGACACCTCAGCCATAAGCATCAGGTACTATCATAGAAACAGCGAAAGCAAGCAGCAAGAGTGAGATTTTTTTTGTCAATATCATTTCAATACATGTCTCCATTGGGTTCATTGATTTGTCGGGGTCATCCTATACATTCAATCTCGTCAGATCGGGAGTAGATGAGCTATAAATTTTTATTCTGAACTTAGCCGTTTGTCGATTTCTTCAATTCAAAAGCGTTGAAGGCATCAAGTGCATCATTCCTGTTCGTAAGTACAAGATTTTTAAATTCAGCCGGGGGCAGATCTCTCATTTTCATGAAAAAATTACCCATGTCATAATTCATGTTGAACGTTGAGAGGTAATGGTTTTGATTAGCGCTTGAACCATCAAAAGACATGGTTCGTCTCACATCTTTATCATCAAAGGATATTGACAGACTATCACCAGGGTACAAAAAGAGCAGATTATTTGATCGAGGTCTTGAGAGGAAGACTTTTTGAGGTTCCCGGATAGAAAATTCCAGCTTGAACTTCCCGCTATCATCCACAGTCGTGGAAAGCTTGGAGTTGTCTCGTGTAATCATATCGTCAAACACGAGTATCCCAATATTATCTGAAATGGGATTTTCGATTTGACCAGCGATTATGGTTCTTTGGTGATTGTCTGGCTCACGCGCACATGAAAAAAGCAAGCTGACTATGATCAACAGGACTATTCGATGCTTCATTCTATCCCCTCTTATATGTAATGTTTTAGGTTCTTCACCTAAAATGCACTAGTTCAAAAGCAGAATTAATAATATTCTATTTATCTGCAATTGGTTGGTTGACTACGCCATTCCCGGCAACACTCAATCCTTTGTTAGAATGTATCGATACTTTCTGTTCAAATCTGAATCGATTTGGCTCATGTCTAGGGTTGTACCATCAAAACTGTAGTTGTATGCTCCACCAATGATGAGACGATGATCAAACTCAAGTGTGTGGGCAATCGTATCCTGAAATGATATGGCAATGGCACCCCAGGAGCATTTTCCCTCACTCCTCGGAGGCGTATAGCTTGTGTTTTCAGTGAGGTTGTAGCCGTTCTCATCCAGGGTTAAGATCGTGGAGCCTGTCCTGGAAGATTGCTCAGGAGAATCATAATCATAAAAAACCGTAAAATCACCTGAGTAGCTTCCCACCTCTAGATTCGTCGGGGAATTCTCCTCACACCCTATCAGTAAGAGTGCGAAAAGGAAGACCGCAATGCGTGCTTTCATTTTTCTAGCCCCAGATATGATCATAACTCTTATCCATAATAGTCCCCGAAGTTCTGCTCAGCGATGTACAAATCAAAGCCCCCTTTCCCACCTGGATGATCCGTACCCAGGGCAAGACTGGGATTTTCGTCGCAGGGCTTCCGATGTTGTCGTTTCCCCAGAACGTGGAGTTGCTTTTGTTTTACGACACATTTGACTCTAGATACTCATCGAATTAGTCAATATTAAATCCGAATTGGTCAAGAATATGTCCAGCGGTCATTATATCAATTGAAGTGTTCTCAATTTTATTCTCCACCGGATTTATGAATAAATATTCAGACTCGAAAAAGACGGCGTTTTGCAGATTGCATTTGTGAAAGATTGTATTTTGAAAACTCGATTCAGAGAACTTTGATTCACGTAAATTGCAGTTTACAAATCGCGCATTGTCAATTCTACATCGCTGAAATAATTTTTTACTCAGATTGATTCCTGAGAACTCAGCATATCTTAAATCACACTCAGCAAAATTTGCAGAAAAAGCCAAATTCTTCTCACTAAATCCTGCTCCAATAAGCTTACAGCCTATGAAAGCAACATCTCTGAATTGAGTAGTAGAATATTTGGAATTTGAAAAATTACAATTTGTAAAGGTTGTATTGTAATACTTTGAATCTACTAAGTCTATTTCAGAAATAATGCAGTTTGTAAAAGTACAATTGTAGAACTCTTTCCCACGCAAGTCGTTCGTAGAAAAGCTTAAATCTTGATAACTCTGGCCCACTTCATCAGTGATAATGTTTTTCTGGTTGATCAAAAGCAAATCTCCATAAATGTTGCTCTCATCCTTTGTTATACGTTTAATAAGCTATCGTAATACTATTTGTCTCTGTTTCACCAATCCAATATCGACCATCTTGAATTACGCGATCGTTTAGAGCTACCTTTGATGGACCCGCGTATTTGAAATAGCATCTATAAGTATCTTCCGGGAACTGAGGATATCTAAAGAAGCTCCCGTTCCATCCTTCTAATAGTTTCACTTTCTAAAGAAACGGGTACATAGTCAAATAGCTTTCTCAGTTTTTCATGCTCATCAGGAACACTTTCAGCCAAATCTGGTGGAAAATTGTTAAGCATTTTTAAGCTCTTATATAAGAACCTTAAAAACGGAGTAAATGGAATAAGTAAAAATGATATTATGTTAACGACAATCAACGGAATCGCAGCATGTTTGATGTTCTTACCACTAATCGATGAGATTCGTTTTGCTGCTTCAGGAAAAGTAAATGCTTCAGGTCCAGTCAGCTTCAACCGATATCCATTTAAATCATCTCGCAATGCCACCTGTGCGGTAATTTCACCAACATCTTCAGCAGAAATACATGGGATTGCATTCAGCCCTCCTCCAGGAACAGCCATTTTCCCATTGCGGATAAATGCAAAAAATATCTCAAATGCTGGGGCATCTCCTAAAATTGTCCAGTTGAAATCGGATTTGGTTATTACCGATTCTATCTCAATTTTTATTTCGCCAAATTCTGGAATATTTAATTCATGCAGTAACTGTGCTCTCATTTCATAGCCTGACATATAAATCAATCGAGAGATATTCTGATTTTTTGCTTCTTCCATTATTGCCAGAACTGCATCTCGCTCAATCTGTTTCATCTTGCGAATTAGTTTGTTGCTCATTGCTGAAAGGCAAATGATGATTGCGGTGACGTTGCTTAAAGAATCGACAATGGTTTGGTTGTTGATAACATCACCTTGTATTATCTCAACATCCTCTCCAAGTATTTGATGAGCCTTGCCACTATCACGACTTAATACCCTTACAGACACCCCTTTCTTGACGAGCCCACGGACTACCTCCCGACCATAATAACCGGTTCCCCCATACACTATTATTTGATCTCTTTTATTTTCCATAAGGCTCCTGAATGAATTTACTATTCAACACATAACGCTTTAGGCTCTCCACCTCAAAAGTGAAACTTTTCATGGCCTTAGCTGCTTCTCAAAACAGACTCGCCTTCCACATTCAGTGTATTCCTCCAAATCATTTCCCCCTTGCACTAACTTGCGTGTCGTAGATCCCGCCGAAGGGGAACACGCAATGTCGGGATGAGTCGGGTTAGACCCAGTCTGTAAGCGGGGTAAGCATTTGTTATACGCATAATTATTTCTTCTGCGCAACTATAAAGCTAATGGTTATTCCATTAAAGATACGTTCGCTTTCAAGTATCTCAAATTTTGAATCGCTAATTAATTTTTCAACATCTGTTGTTGTGAACATATTTAAATGTAATGGAAAAATGCCTAGTTTTTTTTATTACATATAATAGGAACTCAATTCTGTTTTTTAATTTCATTTTAGCTTTTAAGCAGGCGGTTGTTGAAATAAATAATCCACCAGGTGCTAACATTTCATGTATTTTTTGGATAACATCTTCTTTATTATTTAATAAATGAAGTACGCCGTAGGCTATTATTTTATCGAAAACTTTACTTGAGAACTCATTTTTAAAAATTGATCCGGATGCAAATCCAGCATTATTTATATTTTCTTTTGCTTTGAGTTTATTTAACGTTTCATTAATCATTTCTGGTGAGATATCAATTCCATAAATAAATCCAGATGATTCTGCGAGCTCAAATGTTTTTGTACCTGTTGCACATCCAAAATCTAAAACAGTATCATTTTTTGTGAGATAAGTTTTTGTTTTTGAAACTACTTTTTTAAAAACCTGCTCAAACTGCCTCTCACTATGATCATATCTCTTGGCTTGTTTGTCCCAAAACTTTTGAATATTATCCATTTTTCATACTCCTGAATATTTTGAAAATACTAAGTGTAACTTTCGCGTATAACGTTTTGGGCTTTACCTGCTTCCCGAGGAAGCATCGCTTTGTAAGTTTACTGTATCCCTCCACATCACTTCCCCCTTTGTACTCTCATGCATGTGAGTCAGGTACAAGCCTCGTATAGTGGCACCAATACTCGTATAGTGGCACCAATACTGTTTGAACGGTTTAATTTGGAAGAAATGGCCAGGGAGAGGGAGAGAGATCTAAGCCTCGGTACATCTTGAATGATATCGTAACAAAGAAACATCTCCCCACTCCCTTTTACAGTTTCTTCAATTCTGGACAGTACTTAGA
>Ga0307991_1002452_pt1 | contig 12516 bp, 5 predicted proteins | sample EllFjometagen131_FD_203146 | JGI IMG/M metagenome (GOLD analysis project Ga0307991, IMG submission 203146) | Marine microbial communities from Ellis Fjord, Antarctic Ocean - #131 | ecosystem: Environmental > Aquatic > Marine > Unclassified | place: Southern Ocean | collected 2014-10-08 | reverse complement strand
AAGATATTTTATTTTCAGTCACTACATTGACTTTTTCGCATGTTGCATATAATATTTTCAGATAGTTACAATAAAAAGCTTCTTGATTTTGCCAGTTTTTAGGTAAATTTTGTCGAACTTGGGTTAACCGCATAGACGACTATAGCGGAAAAACATTTTCCTTGTACCTGCGGCAACCTCGACAATCGCTCAACTTAGGTAATAAAAAGTGTTGAAACAAGTTAAAAAAACCCGATCATCTTATGATAATCGGATTTTATGATAAAAAATTTAGGGTCTTGACTATAATAGTCACATTTTTATGATGCTGATATAGTCAAGACCCTTTTTTTATATTTGGTTTATCGTTATCGGCTGTACAGCAGGCAATTGGCCGCATAGTTGGCAATCCATCAATTTTTTTTTTGCCTTTTGCCTGCTGCAACATAACATCTCACAAGACATCTATCAACTACTGAGCCGAAGTACCAAAAGCCATGTAACCGACCACCTCGGTGGTGTGGCTCACTTCACTATCCTTAGACTGCTCCTCATCAATCTGGACCTCAATACCATCGGCATTTTTGCTTTGCCAACGAACATTTGCCGTATCCCCCCCGTCTTTGGTCTGCATATCTGCTACACAGACAGGAGTGCTATTAAATGATGGATAGAAAGGAACGTTATATAAATTTTGTGTCACTTCATTAAACGTGCTATCGACGATATAATTCATCCCATTAACCGTTCCTGATGAGGGTTCCCATGCGATATAAGAGATGGTTTCATTCAATAGATGTTCCCTCATGGTGGATTCCTGTTCCTGAAGAAAGAATGTAAACCCATCAAGTGATATTTTATATGCCCTGCCGGTTACCGCATCCAGTTCATTTTCAGTCATCACACCGGATATCACTACCGGAATTTGGTTGAATGTCTGATCAAAGCTCACTTTTCCCCACCGATTTTCTTCAAAAGTGCCGGCTTCAACATTAATTCCGTTTGGCAATACATGCCTGCCTTTTTCCATCACCATGTAACTAACCGTCTCAAAATCATGTATCCCATCAAGGTAATCCCATTCCTGAATTCTGACTTCAAAACCTGTTGAGGTTACATTTCTTACGCGAACCACAGCAGGATCATCATCATTTAAACTTGCCGGTTTGGCGACAACCACAGGATTTGTAAATGTATTATTGAATGCTACAAATAACCATTCCTGATCGATCTCAACTTCACCGGTTTCCATAGCTATATCTAACGTATCCTCTTCTGGAATGCACTCTAAATCATTGCCATCACAATCCTGATCGATTCCGTCTCCACAGATTTCAATGGCTCCGGGATAGACTGAAGCTTCGCTGTCGTTATAGTCACCTTCGTTTTCCGTATACCCGTCTCCATCATTATCGATATCTTCCGGACATACCAAGTCGGTGCCGTCACAGTCCTGATCAATTCCATCCCCACAAATCTCAATGGCCCCAGGGTAGATTGTAGCATCGTTGTCATTGAAATCCCCTTCATTTTCTGTATATCCGTCTTCATCAGCATCAATATCTTCCGGACATATCTGGTCGATTCCATCACAATCCTGGTCGATTCCGTCTCCACAGATTTCAATGGCTCCGGGATAGATTGAAGCATCACTATCGTTGCTGTCGCCTTCATTTTCCGTATATCCGTCGCTGTCATTATCTATATCTTCCGCACAAACCAAGTCACTACCGTTACAATCCTGGTCGATTCCGTCTCCACAGATTTCTGCAGCACCCGGATTGATTGAAGAATCACTGTCGTTATAGTCGCCTTCGTTTTCCGTATACCCGTCTCCATCATTATCGATATCTTCCGGACATACCAGGTCGGTGCCGTCACAGTCCTGATCAATTCCATCTCCGCAAATCTCGGCTGCGCCCGGATGGATTGAAGCATCACTATCGTTGCAGTCGCCTTCATTTTCGGTGTAGCCGTCTGCATCATTATCAATATCTTCCGGACAGGTCAGGTCATTGCCGTTACAATCCTGATCGATTCCGTCTCCACAGATTTCTGCAGCATTCGGATGGATTGAAGAATCATTGTCGTTACAGTCGCCCTGATTTTCGGTGTAGCCGTCAGAATCATTGTCGATATCTTCCGGACAAGTCAGGTCACTGCCATTACAGTCCTGATCGATTCCGTCTCCGCAGATTTCTGCGGCATTCGGATGAATTGAAAAATCATTGTCGTTATAGTCGCCTTCGTTTTCCGTATACCCGTCTCCATCATTATCGATATCTTCCGGACATACCAGGTCGGTGCCGTTACAATCCTGATCAATTCCATCTCCACAAATCTCGGCTGCGCCCGGATGGATTAAAGCGTCACTGTCGTTGCAGTCACCTTCGTTTTCCGTATATCCGTCACCATCATTATCGATATCTTCCGGACATACCAGGTCACTACCGTTACAATCCTGATCAATTCCGTCTCCACAGATTTCTACAGCATTCGGATGGATTGAAGCATCACTGTCGTTGCAGTCGCCTTCATTTTCCGTATATCCGTCGCTGTCATTATCTATATCTTCCGCACAAACCAAGTCACTACCGTTACAATCCTGGTCGATTCCGTCTCCACAAATTTCAATAGCGCCTGGGAAGATTGTAGCGTCTGTATCATTACAGTCACCTTCATTTTCCGTATAACTGTCTCCATCATCATCAATATCTTGAGGATCAATTTCAATAGAGTTGCTTGTAAAAGTTACTTCAAGTCTTGGTCTCTGGGTGGCATCAATCGCTTCACTGGATGCAAAGTTGCGATAACTATTTGAAGCAGCCACTGAGTCTGAGTTCAGCATGAGTCCGTAATTCAAGTTGGCATCATTTACCCAATCCTGAACCATTCCCGTTACATCCCATTCCTTGTTTCCGAGATCCAGATCAAGGCTGTTCACATTTCCTGCCTGGGCGATATCGGCCTGGGCCAAGGGGATGTTGTTGTAGCATAGACTATTGGCTGTCCATCCGGTTATTCCATCGCAGGTATAGCCATTAGCCTGGTACAAGTCCGGGTTATTGTTAATGACTTTGTGCACGCCTACATCGTAAGCAGCATCACCACCTGCCGCCGTTTGATAAAGTGAAAGTGTCGCGCTTTGGATCTGCGCCCCTGCCGGCAGCTGTGACAAATCAAATTGAATCAAAACCGCGTTGGCCGCCATATTTTCCGGCCAGGTATAAGTATTAAGCTGCTCACTGGCGTAATTCACTTCCGTATTAAGATTGATGAATGTATCCTGAATTGTTCCAGGATAATCTGCATCCAAAGTATCACCAAATACCAAGGTCTGAGAATCAGGATCTTCAATACAAACCAGGTCACTGCCATTACAATCCTGGTCGATTCCGTCTCCACAAATTTCCATAGCCCCCGGATGGATTGAAGCATCGCTGTCGTTACAGTCGCCTTCGTTTTCTGTATATCCGTCACCATCATTGTCGATATCTTCCGGACAGGTTAGGTCACTGCCGTTACAATCCTGATCTATTCCGTCTCCACAAATTTCTGCAGCATTCGGATGGATTGAAGAATCATTATCATTGCAGTCGCCCTGGTTTTCTGTATAGCTGTCACCATCGTTATCGATGTCTTCCGGACAGGTCAGGTCACTACCATTACAATCCTGGTCGATTCCATCTCCGCAGATTTCCGCAGCACCCGGATTAATTGAAGAATCACTGTCGTTACAGTCACCCTGATTTTCTGTATATCCGTCGCTGTCATTATCTATATCTTCCGGACAAGTCAGGTCACTGCCGTTACAATCCTGATCTATTCCGTCTCCGCAGATTTCTGCGGCATTCGGATGGATTAAAGGGTCACTGTCGTTGCAGTCGCCTTCGTTTTCTGTATACCCGTCAACATCATTGTCGATATCATTGTCATTTGATACAGAGCCGACAAAGTAAGTAATTGTTTCGGAAAAAGCGCTTTCATTGCCATCAGCATCAAAACTTGTGACGGCAAATGAATACTCAAATCCTTCTTCCAAGCCTGAAAAAGCATAACTGGTTGTATCAACAGAGTTGATTGTCACATATGGCGCTGCCTGAAAATCTGTCCCTGATTTTCCACAGTAAACATGGTATCCAATGACTCGATCATCTCCAGGTTTTGTCCAGGAAAGAGTTACGCCTTCAATTGATACGCAAACCAGGTCACTGCCATCACAGTCTTGATCGATTCCATCTCCACAAATCTCAATGGCACTAGGAGAAACAGTCGCATCACTGTCATTGAAATCCCCTTCGTTTTCTGTATAACCGTCTCCGTCATTATCGACATCATTTGGATCAGGAGTACATATTAGATCACTACCGCTACAATCCTGATCAATCCCATCTCCACAGATCTCAATTGCGCCGGGGTGAATTGATACATCATTGTCATTGCAGTCACCGTCAGTCGCCGTGTAGCCGTCACCGTCGATATCACTTGCAGTTACGGGGACCAGATAATTAATTATTTCAGAAAGTTCACTTTCATTTCCTTCTGAATCAAGGCTTTTAGCTGCAAAATCATATGCTTGCCCCTCTTCCAGATTCAAAATGAGGCAACTGGTCTGATCAGGTGAGTTAACCGTCTGTACAGGAGTGGATGTGAAGTCGGTTCCAGATATGCCGTAGTAAATATTATAGCCAATAACACGGCTGTCATCAGGTTTATTCCAAGTGAGGGTAACATCAGCAGCATGAACTGCAGATACCAAAAATATAAACATAAATGAAACAATGGTCAATATAATTGATAAGTGTTTGTGATTTTGCTGGTACATGAAAAATCTCCTTAAATTCTATTTCCAGCCGTGCAGGAAACAACATTCAAGGAGATGCTGATTCCGCCCGGCAGGCCCGCTGCCCTTTCGAAATTTGAATCGGGGTCGGTGCCTTTGCGTGCCATCCTTTCGGATGGTTTGCCTTTTTCAAACGGTTTTGATATTTTTTATTATTTGCTATTCAAGCAAAATTTTTTGTATTTTCTTTTTAAAACGCATTGAACTTTTCCCCCTTTATTTTCATTCAATTGAATCGATTTGTAACTTTTAACTTAATTATAAAGCAAATCTCATGCCATATCTTTTCTAACCACGCCTAAAGGGAATAGTGATAATAATTTTTTAATCCTCGACGCAGTTGAAATATTTTTTTAATCAATGACTTATGGCCTGATTTATAATATTTACACGGCCATTCTCCGATTATTTCGATGCTCAAATAAATAAATCTGTAAATTTGACAGGTTACCCAAAAAAATACCTCTTCAAATAAAAATTTTATAATAAAAGCCATCAAAAAAAAGGACGGGAAATCTATATTTTTTGGTATATTTCCGTTCACAACTGTATACATATGTACAACATTCTATGATGTTTAAATAATAATTCATAAAAACAGGAAATTATTTATTAAATTCGTAACTTTTCAATAGATCTGGGAATCGCTTCTGTATACCCGCCTTTGCGGGTATACGGATTGATGGTAAAAAATAAAGGGCAGAACCAATTTGAACGGCCCTGCCCTTCATGTACTGAATAGAATGAATCCTAATTTTTTAACCTTGATGGCTTCGTAAAAACCTTTTAATCACATTTTTTTTACCAATGCCACCCTATTGCACCGGTCACACCCCGGATGTTGTCATAATCGACATGAAAAACGACATTCCATTTGTAATCCATGAAATAACTGACGCCGCCACCATAGAGGGCTTCAACTTTACTGTCTGAAGAATCCTCATAGACGCGTCCTGTGGCCGGAGATCGGGAAAGCTTGCTCTCGGTATAAGCCGAAAACCCGCCAATCGCTGAAACATAAAAATTACTGGATCCGACCTCAACACCGAGTTTCCCTGCGAATCCTACTTCAGTCCCTTTTCTGGCACTGCCGATGCAGACACAATCATCATTGGGGCATGATAAAGAAATGGTTGATGATGGCAGGTCATTATTCGAATGGGGGATAAAAAAGACGCCAATACCAAACAGCATATCCAGATTTTTGACATCAATATCTTTTGCACCGGTTTCGAACGTCACATTGACTTCATCAGCATCCCCGCCTGCCCCGCCGCCCACAGAAAGGTATCCGGCATGGGCAACTGGCACACTGAGAGCCAATGCTACCTGAACAATAAAAATCGCAGGGATAAATTTCTTAAATCGGCGAAAAACGCCAGGCACCGCTATTAGAGATATAAAAAACATGAATAGCCACTTTACGGATAAAGAATTAAGTACCTGGTTCGGCGTAACAGATTGAACAAAACAACTGCCAGCATCTACTTTGGAGAGGGCTTCATCCGGACTGACAATGACATTGACCGTATCTTTATGAGAAAAAGTATTGTCTGTTGAAACGATCAATTGAAATTGAATGGTGGCACCATCAACACCGCCGGACGGGGCAATAAAAGAAGCAACTGCCTGGTCATTGTTTTTCAGGTTCACCTCGGGACCATCTATTTGCTGCCAGTGATACCGGGCAATACCATCAGGATCATAGGAGCCGCTGCCATCCAGGGTCACGGAATTATCTGCAGCGGTCTCCAGATCAGGACCGGCATCTGAAAGGGGCGGATACGGCAAGGATGACCCGACACCGGAAATATCGTGTCCGGCAAACGGTTGGTAATCAATTTCCGGCAATTCATAGTTATTCTTTTGATCATATATCAGATTTTCAATGACCATCGCATCGTCCGTTCCCCACCAGTTTTCCGGCATTTCAATGGCGATCGGCGCTTGTCCGGACCAGTTATAGGTATACACAATATATCCTTCATTCCTTATTGCGTTAAAATTATTACCGGTTATATTTAGTTGAAAAGCGGCGTTCTCAGCAACTGTAAGAGCAATAAGGCCCGCGTTTTCATTATTTATTTCAAAAACATTCGATCCTATATCGATATAGACAGTTGCGTTATAGTCGATCGATGTACTCCCGTCCAAAATTACCAGACCACCGGCAGAAGGGCTGGCACTTATATCGGCGATCAATGAACTGTTAACGGTAATGGAAACATCGTCAGTCGCTTGCAATCCGCCATTATCGGTTACCTGTAGCCTGAACACAACCGTTTCAGGGGTCGTGTTATCTGTGGTATCAAAATAGGGTATGGCGGTATTCGGGTTGATCAGGTCCACTGGCAATCCATCCGTCTGTACCCAAGTGTAGCTAGAAATACTGCCGTCTTGATCCGATGAACCTGTACCATTGAGGGCCACTGTACTTCCCTGGGAAACGGTTCGATCTTCACCGGCCGCTGCAGCCGGAAAAATATTGTCATCATAAAATACGACATCGACAGTATCAGTTGACGTTAGTCCGCCCTGATCCATAACTGTCAATTGAAATGTCATGCGATCACCGGCAGATATCGATGCCGGAACAGTAAACGTCGGGGCAATAGAGTCTGCTCCCTGCAATTCAACGGTTAAACCTTCTAGCTGTTCCCACGCGTATGTAGCGATTCCCAGATACGGATCCGAAGAGCCCGCGCCGCTTAAAGTGACGATTACCGCTACACCTTCTTCCTGAGGAAACTGAACATTACTGTCAGCCCCTGCACTGGCAACCGGTGGGGGGTTATCGCCGATTATGGTAACACTCACCGTATTCGTGGATTGAAGCCCGTTCTTGTTGGTCACCGTCAAATCAAAAGACAATACTTCCACATTACTGCCGGGGTCAGGTCCCATAAAAGCTGTCAGGGCGCTTTGCGGATTACTCAAAACCACCGACGTCCCGGCAGTCTGGGTCCACTGGTAATCTGAAATACCGCTTGCCGCTTCATCAACAAAAAGCCAGATCCCTGTTCCGAACAATTCGGATGCTGAACTGATAACGGTATTATTTTTAACCTGTACATCATTGGAACGGACCTGAAGGGCAATTGCCCGGTTGTTATTGAGAAAATAATTATCTTCGATGACCCCGCCCTCTGCCGAAAACCGGATGCCGGTCACATTGTTATAGATCTGGTTCGAAATAATTGGGATATCGCTGCTTAAAGAAGATATGACTGCCGGATCTTCAGAGACCAACGCCGAAATCCCGGCGTCAACACCAAAACGGATGGCATTCCTTGCGATCAGGGGCATTGCATTAAAGGAGCTGATCATGCCGGAGCCTTCCGGTTCATTTCCGCCGTATTCAAGCACACAAAACTCTATAACACTCCCTGTTGCGGCGTCTTCATCCCAATCGCTGCTCGTATCACTGAACATAATCGCCCCCCAGGGGACCGACCTGTCTGCGGCGGTAAAAAGAATCGGGTCCATCTGCTCCCCCCGGGCAATCAACGTGCCATCAATCCTGATGGAATACCCCTGACACCCCTGACTGATATCCGGCGAAGATTGAAAAACGACCTCGACACCCGGATCAACGGTCAGCGTCGTGTTCATTTCAACATGAACGTCCCCGGTTATATTGATCGGGCTGTCCGCAGTGGCCCAACGACTGTCTACGCTGATTTTTCCGTTGATATCCAGAGCATACGCCGCCTGAAAATGAAACCAACACAATATCATCAGAATAAAAATTATCCGGATAACAAATTCAATTTGTTTTCGCATAAGCCCTCCAATTCTTATAAGGAAGCCGACATCTTTACGAGTATATTAATAATGATAAAAAAAAACATACGTCCTCCGGCTAACGGGATAACATAACCGGTTGTCGGGGGGTAAGGGTTACGGTAAACTCTGCCCGATTTTCAACATAATCTTCTGTATCAATATTTGAGTCAAACTTCCGAAAGATATAATTCATTTCCACGATCATCCATGGCAATACCTGATAGGTCAGTCCTGCACCGGTTCTCCAGATGGTATCATCCCGATCAGGAATTTCGTCTGTATAGATGTTCCACCGATAACCGGCAAATAGATTACTTTGAAAACGACTGCTCAATGGATACGCAATAATGCCTGAAACGTCATAAAAGGGATTAAACCCTAAATTTTCAGCGCCACCAGAAGCACGATCATATCCGGCAACGCCGGATATAGAAATAGACGTTCCCTGCTCCCAGGTGTAGCGGCTCTCAATCGTTCCCAAAGGTCCGCTGTCAGATCCGCTATGATCATTTTCCCGGAAAAAATAGCCGAAACTGGCCGACAAGCTATAATTGATGGATTCATCCCATACGAACCCTATCAAAGGGCTATAGACCTTATAATCTTCACCTTCAGATACATAGTCCGTTAATTCCTGTGTATACTCAGCATAAACGTCGAAGTGAGGTCCGAAACGCCGGAGCAACCGAAGCCTACAGTGAATATCATTATAATCTTCAGAGTCATCAAAATGCCTTTTTGTATAGCCGACTTCCGATTCAGTGCCATAACGATTTGCCACCGGCCAATAGTTCATCGTTACACTCGGATGGTGATAATCGTTGTCTTCGATCGTTGCGTCTGTATTGTTAAGAGAATAATATTCATACCCAAGCGCGATGGAATCTTCCAGACCGAACTGATTGTTTACGCTAAGCGCAGCCGTATTTGTAGTATAAGGATTTCTTCCCTGCCGGTAGGTTGTATCAATATCGGAAATGGGATCTTCAGTGTAAAGATAGCTGTTGCTGAATTCAAGCTGGGTCGTTCGGGTAATTTGTCTCGAAATATCGATAAGTGCATTATGTCGCAAGGTGTTGTTTTCCGGAAACTGCAAATAACTCGCATACGACGGGGTATAGGATAATGATAACGTATTAAGGTGCCCTGTTATGCTGACATCAATACCAGGACTGAGTGTGGTAATATAATCGCATTCTTCATTATCAGCAGTTAAATTTAGATTATCCGCAAAAGTATTTCCAACAGATATGCGCGGGTTGAAAGTCACAGCGGCGATGGCACTGTTATTAAGGAATCCGACAAGCAATATAATCCCGATGGCATATTTTATGACATGGCAGATACGGTGTTTCATTCGATCCTTGTTCGAATTTCGCTCATTATCTTACAACGACTGTGTTCGCATCAAGTTAAGCCGCTGCTTGTGCAATATGCGAATATTTAACCGCCCGAATATATCTTCATTTACTAAATATATCTTCATTTATGAATTTAAGCAAGGATTGCATATCAATATCTAAAAATTACTCAATACGCTAATCGGATACATAGAAAAAGGCCATTTTTCTTTGAGAGTCCGCTTCCCTTCAGGGCCAGACATAAACCATTGGGTTTAAGACTTTAGTTTTAAGTCCACAATGAATGAATGACTGATCAATATTCTATTGACTCAGGGTTCACGAAGAAATGAATTCCCATTCTTAGGGGGTCGAGGTGCCCGGGTGGCATGGCACGAGAAGGGCAAATAACTGGCTATTAAACCAACGAGCAACGCAGCCAGACAAAATGGTTCGGCGCATCAAAATGAGAAGTTATTTTTGAATAAACCCTTAATAGGAGATGACAACTTCGACCAGTGTTTCATTGGCGCTTCTTCTGTTTTCACTCCGGCGATCTTCAGGGACAAATTTGTCTTCATTCCGGCGTTCATTGTCCCGGTGCCGACTGTCAACAATAACATTAACGCCGTCCTGACCTTTAAACACCCTTTGAAGGTCATCGATCAGGTATGCATGCGGGCGTTTGACAATTAAGTTCATTCGCCAATTCCTTTCAGTATGGTTTCTCCTGTCTACAACAGCACGGCAATCATAATTAACCGGCATTAATTCCTTCCGTCGTTTTCCGTATCTTCGGTCAACAATTATATTGACCGGCTCGTGGTCTTTATAAATTTTACGGAGATCATCGGCCAGATGTAAGTGCGGCCGCCGGACCAGTATATTCATTTCCTCTGAAGACCCTTTCGTTAACATCTTGGGTTTTTGAATTCGTAACAGGAATGAACTGCAGTTTGGCATTGATAATCTCCTGTATTAAATTTAAATATATCTTACTGAATATTAAAGAACAGGCAAGATGTCAATTGGACTATGGTTGGAATTTTACGGGTATAATGGTTGGTGGCTTCGTAAAAAGCTTTTCATGGTGACGCATCACCACTGTATGAGAAAATAACTTGTCAATCATTTCAAAAGATTATGGACGAATTATTTGGAAGTGTTCCCCCCGGCCGCCGTCCGGGACCGAGCCTATAAATAACTTTTGAAAAAACGGTTAAAAATTGAGTTAACACCTTGTTAATAATGGTTATTGCTACATAATTGTTAAATGAAGTTACATAGAAGCTTTTCATGGTTGGAATTTTAAAAAAATTAGTTCTATGTAAGACCGGATTTAATTGCAGAAAGGATTGCTTCCAGGCGCCGGCTGACATTGAGTTTCTTGAACACCTGGTTTAAATGGCTTTTTACTGTTTTTTCGCTGATAAACAGCTCATTGGCAATTTCTTTGTTTGTGGAGCCCTTGATCAGTGAACGAAGCACCTCCTGTTCCCGAGGTGTCAGGGCGTCCAGTTTATTCTGCTTTAAACCTTTCTCCCCGACATCTGACATAAAATCGTCGTTAATGAACCGGGTCACCAGTTTACGCTGTACCCAGAACTCGCCCTGATGGACGACTTGAATCGCCTTGACAATATCAGCGACATTGGTATTTTTGGACAAATACCCCTTGGCACCGGCCCGGATGGCTTTAATAATGGCTTGTTCGTCATTGGCGTGCGTAATCATCAGCGCCTGTGTATCGGGACTTTTCTGTTTGATGATGGTAAGGACTTCAAGACCGCTTAATTCAGGGAGGGAGGCATCAAGAATAACAATGTCCGGTTTAAGGTCACTGATCACATCAATCGCCTGTAGTCCGTTATTCACCAACCCGACAATTTCAAACGTTTCCACGTCTTTAAGAATAAGTCGGAGTCCTTCCTGGAATAATTTATGGCCTACGGCAATTAATATTCTTACTTTCTCATCGGGCTCCATAATAAATCAGTCCCCCTTATGATTCAGTGCCAATCAAATCGAAAAAAAAGTAATATCTTGTTCATCCGATTGCTTAAAGTTTTTAAATTCCTTTTATTTAAACATTTATTGCACCCATGTTGCAAGATTAATTTTAAAAAAATTAATCTTTTTAAAAAGTAAAGAAGACACTCCCGTAAAAAAATTTTTACGAAGCCATCAAAGAAGACTATTAGATAATACGAGTCCATACCTAGATACCTGGAAAAAACTCTCCCAGTGCCTAAAAAATTTAGAACAATCCCTGAATTGGGGAAACGGGGTATCCACTTCATTGTCCTTGGGCATATTGTAGGTTGGGTTAAGCGGTTACAGGCATCTTTTCTGTTGGGTTCGCCTGAACTTAATAAAAACACAACATGCTGAGATCACAATAAAGTTAGCGAACCCAACAAAATTTGTTGCAAACCGACGGCTTATTAACCCGGCAAATAAATATAGAAAAACAGATTAGAATATGCTATAAGTATATTCATGGAAAAAACAGACACCAGAAAACTCAAGTTGGAAGCACTCCAGCAGTTAAGGCACCAGGCCATCCGC
>Ga0307991_1002451_pt1 | contig 12520 bp, 10 predicted proteins | sample EllFjometagen131_FD_203146 | JGI IMG/M metagenome (GOLD analysis project Ga0307991, IMG submission 203146) | Marine microbial communities from Ellis Fjord, Antarctic Ocean - #131 | ecosystem: Environmental > Aquatic > Marine > Unclassified | place: Southern Ocean | collected 2014-10-08 | reverse complement strand
GGTGCCACCAGCTGTGAACACCCCGATCCGAACGGTGCGATCACCGGGGTAGGGTCGCCCGGCGCGCTGTAGTACTGGGAGCCTATCATGAGCAGACTTAGCTGGTCGGGATTGACCAGGAAGGTCACGCCCCTCAGATATTGATACTGATCTGCGCGCAGCGGGCCGATGAAGAGGTGGGGGTGCTGTTGTTTGTACCCCTGGCGGTGGTCCAGCCACTGGCTCATAAGGGCATGTGACGCCTTCAACCCCTCTTCATCCACGAGGAAGCTGACAAGATCCTCCCGCGACCGCGTCTTCTCGCCGCACAGCCAGTGCCCGGCACCGTCGCAGCCGAAGGTCTCCTTCGGCAGATGCAGGGTTTCCCAGCGGAGCCACTGCCGGTAGAAGGCGAACACACACACGCGTGTGCCCGGTTTCGGTTCCACCAGCGGCTCGAACGGGTGGGTGTCGGGCGCGTCATAGAATCCGATCAGGGGTATTTCCACTCCCATCCTCTCAAGCAGGTGCGCTGCGTCAGGCTGCATATCTGTCTCCTCTTTGTATCGGTATCGAGTGTATCAGAGATCCCCCTCTTCAGTGGCGGAAAGTTCCAGGAGCTGGACGGGCTGGACGGCGCTCCCCGCGATCCCCCTGACCGAGCTGTACATGTGAGTTGTGTTCAGGAGCACCTTTTCGATCTGCTTTTCCCTCTTCTTCCAGATGCCCTGCATGGCCCTTTTTTCCGACTCCAGGTCCGTGTGCATCTGCGTGAAGCCTTCGACGATGGCCTCCACTTGGAGCCTGAATTCGTTTCCTGTCAGGTAGTCGTAGATCATCCCCATCTTGTCGCCCCTGTTCTCCTGGGTCGCCACGGCATTGCTGAGCCTGATCACGGACTCCCTCAGGACGACACACAGCCCCCTGAATTCCTCGAAGGAGCAGATCCATATCCCGTCCCTGAGCCCCATCCGTTCCATATCGGCGGGCATAGATTCGGTGACCAGGACGCCGATATCGGCGCCCCGCTCCCTGATATCGGCCTTGAACTTTTCTATCCAGCTGTCCTGAAACCCCTTGGTCCGCTTGCTCTCGTAGTAGATCGAACCGCAGTTCTGCCGCGTCCGCGTGTTGACGATCTGTACGCAATCGGCGCCCCGTGCCCCCTTCTTTACCTCTTCAATGGTGTCCAGGGGAAAGGTGGCGCTCAGGCATTCCTCGATTGCCAGTTCCTGTACCTCGCCCTGGAGCTGCATGGAGCCCTGTTCGGCCTTTCGCTGCGCCTCTTTCAGCTTCTGATTGAGCTGTTCAATAACCTTTTCCCTCTCGGAGAGCCTCATCTGGGATTTCTCCTCCTCGTTTTTCCGGATGTTCTCCCGCTCAGCGCTGAGTCTCTCGCTGAACTTTCTCTCCGATTCGGCCTCGATAGCCTCTTTCTGTTCACTATTCTCCCGTTTCAGCCGCTCAATCTCCGATTTTGCCCTGTTGAATTCCTTCAGCTGACCGGATTTTTGATTAAGTTCCTCCTGCAGGGATTCGAGGCGTCCCGACTGCTCTTCCTCCACCCTGGCCTTTATCTCGGCCTGCAGTCGCTTTTCTTCCTCCTTCAGCCGTTCCCTGATCGCCTCGGCGACCGTCTCCTTCTGCCGCCTCTTTTCATCCTCTAATTTTTCCCTCTCTTTGCCGAGAGAATTCAGCTTGTCCTGATACCTGTTTTTTTCCGCGGCCAGCTCGTCCTGGTATTTTTTCTTCAACTCCGCGTCGACCTGATGATACAGGATATCATTCACGTCGATCTGGTGGCCGCAGTTGGGACACTTGATCTTATTCGGCTGTTGATCCATTACTCTTCCCTTTCATGTGGTTTGTATGTGCCGACAGGACGAATCACTCATGGCATGTCCTTTACCACACCATGGGTGAAATGTGTCGAAAGAATACGAAACTTTCCCTGAATTATCAATGGTGATTATACCTTCCACAGCCGAGCGAACAGAAAGCTTGCAAAATTTCTGTAAACGGAATACGTATCGGGCACACGTGAGGGTTTGACCAAATACTGCCGCGGGAACTGTATTTATGCTGGACAAAGAAACAACAGACATGACGCTCTTCGTCAGGACGTCGGGAGAGGATATCACCGGCTGGGACAGGCGGAAGATTGTCGATGCCCTGATTCGTGAGGCCGGCGTGGACCTTGCTACGGCGGAGGAGATCAGCAGAGAGGTGGCGGATCGGATCGCCTCGTCGGGGATCGACATTCTGACCTCCTCCTTGATACGGGAACTGGTGGACGCGCGGCTGATCGAGCGGGGGATGAAGAATGCGACGAAACTGCACGCCCGTTTGGGGTTTCCCCTCTATGATGTTGGTCAGCTGATCCTGTACCACAACAAGGAAAATGCCAATATCCCCCACAGCCCGGAGGGGACGAATCTGACACTGGCCCAGGGGATCAAGAAAGAGTTTGCCATCCTCAATGTCTTTTCGGATGATGTCGGGTATGCCCATATGGGGGGGGATATCCATATCCATAACCTGGGATATGTGGACAGGCCCTACTGTTCCTGCCAGTCTCTCGAATACATAAAGAAGTTTGGCCTGAATCTCCCCAATGCTCTCGCCGTCGCGGTCCCCGCCATGCACGCGGAGGTTCTACTGTCGCACATGGTGCGGTTTGCCGCCGCCCTTCAGGGGAATTTTGCCGGGGCCATCGGATGGGATGCCGTCAATCTTGCCTTTGCCCCCTATCTGGAGGAGCTGACCGACCGGGAGGTCATGCAGCTGGCGCAGAGGCTGATCTATGAATTTGCCCAGCAGGCCGTCGGGAGGGGAGGGCAGACGATCTTTACCGATATGCACCTCTACTGGAATGTGCCCTGGTATTTTGCGGACGTTCCCGCAGTAGGTCCCGGAGGTGAGTATACGGGTAAGACGTACGGTCAGTATGAGAAGGACGCACAGCGATTTCTTCGGGCCCTCTTTGAGGCGTTCAGGAAGGGGGATGCCGCGGGTCGCCCCTTTGTCTTTCCCCGCCCCTTTGTGCACATAACGAAACAGTTTTTTCAGACCCCCGGGCACGAAGAGTTCCTTGATACCGTCTGCGATGTAGCCGCCGAAAAGGGGAATCCCCACTTTATTTTTGACAGGGGAAGTTCCCTCAATATGTCCGAATGCAGCAACCTGGACATGGACGGTTCAGAAGAGATGGCCGATGTCCGCGAACCGTGGAAGATGCGCTACTTCGGTATCCAGAACGTATCGATAAACCTCCCCCGCCTGGGGTATAAGGCAGAAGGGGATGACAAGCAGCTCTTTTCCATGATTGCCGATATTATGGGACTTGCCGCGAAGGCCCACCTGCAGAAGCGGGCCTTTATCGAAGGACTCCTGTCACACGGCGATGAGGGCCCCTTGTCCCTTCTGACTATGGATTATGACGGCACGCCATACCTCAGGATGAATCGGTGCGTGTACCTGATGGGGATGATCGGTCTCAATGAACTGGCCCTGGCGCATACGGGAAACCAGCTTCATGGGTCGGAGGACGCTCGTGAATTCGGGCTCGGCGTTGTTCAATATATGAAAAAGGTTGCCGATGCCCTGACAAAGGAACACGGTATACGCTTTATACTCCAGCAATCCCCCGCGGAGAGCACCCCCTACCGCCTGGCACGGCTGGACCTGAAACATTTTTCTCCGACGGCGGGACATTTTGTGAGGGGCGACATATCGAAGGGGGACATCTACTACACCAACTCGACACTCCTCGCGGCGTCATCGCCCACGGATCCCTTCGAACGGGCCGCGTTTGAGGGCGCCCTCCACTCCTTCATAGAGGGGAATGCCGCGACCTACATATGGCTGGGCGACACGACCCCGGATCCGAAGGCGCTGGCCGCCTTTGTCGGAAAGGTCTTCCGGGAGACCGAAAATCGGCATCTGGTATTTTCGCCCGAGTTCACCACCTGTCTGGAGTGCAACACAACATCCCGGGGTATCACGGAGACCTGCCCCTCGTGCGGTTCCGATAATGTGGAGGGAATTGCCAGGGGCGCGGGATATTTTTCCCGGACGTCGAACTGGAACCGAGGAAAACTGGCGGAACTGAGGGACAGAAAAAAACAGGGGCGTGTATTCGGTGGTTCCTCGGAGACATAAAAAATCGGCACAGACAATAACTTTTCTTGACAGTGCGATTCACCTGGTATATAAATCTCGGTTCAGGGAAGGAAAAATGGAAAAGATCAAGGCCACAAACATCCAGATCGTAATCGTAATTATAGGCATCCTTATAATTACCTCCTCTACATACGGGGGCTGGGTGATGGTTTGATCTTGTACATATGTTTGACACTGAAACCGTTGCCGGTCCCGGCAACGGTTTTTTTATTTTTATGAGGAGGTGAAAGAGTGGAATTAAATGGGGCTCAGATATTATTGCGGTCGCTTGTGAGGGAAGAAGTTGATACCATCTTCGGGTATCCCGGTGGGTCCATTCTCGATATTCATGATGAGTTGTTCAAATCTTCATTCAAGCATATTCTGGTCCGTCATGAACAAGGGGCGGCCCACGCGGCAGATGGGTATGCCCGGTCATCGGGGAAGGTGGGTGTGTGTCTCGTGACCTCGGGTCCCGGTGCCACTAATACGGTAACGGGTATCGCCACGGCCTATATGGATTCAATACCGATGGTCATCGTGACGGGTCAGGTCCCGACCCCCGTTATCGGGACCGATGCCTTTCAGGAGATAGACATAACCGGGATTACGCGTCCCTGCACGAAACACAATTTTTTGGTCAGACATGTCGACGAACTGGCCAATACGGTACGGGAAGCGTTCTACATCGCCCGCTCGGGTCGCCCCGGACCCGTTCTCATCGATCTTCCGAAGGACGTCATGCAGGCCAAGACAGAATACCAGGAGTCGACTTCCTCAAGCCCGGGGAGCGCGGAACCGATTTACCTGCCCGATGCCGGACAGCTCACCGAGACCCTCGATCTGATCAAAAAAGCAAAGAAACCGGTTCTCCTCATTGGAGGAGGTATTATCCACGGCCGGGCGACGTCCGAGTTGATTGAATTCGCCCGCAAGGTCAATATACCGGTTACCTCGACCCTCATGGGGCTGGGGGCCTTTCCCGGCACCGATCCGCTCTGGATGGGGATGCTCGGGATGCACGGCACCTATTACGCGAATATGGCCATCAGTGACTGCGACCTCCTCATCACGCTGGGGGTACGATTTTCCGATCGTGTAACCGGCCGGCTTGCCACCTTTGCCTCGAACGCAACCATCGTTCAGATCGATATCGATGCCACCTCGATCAACAAGAATGTTCTCGTTCATATACCGATCGTTAGCGACTGCAGGTCCGCCCTGACCCAGTTAAACGCTATGTTGGACAGGAACGGTCTTGAGAAGATCCGGGAGGGGCGCACAAACTGGCTCGCCCAGATCGAGGTGTGGAGAACCGAGGGGCCCATGTCCTATTCCAAAGGAGATACAATCAAGCCGCAGCGGGTCATCGAAACACTGTACGCCCTCACGAAGGGGAATGCCATCGTGGCGACTGAGGTAGGGCAGAATCAGATGTGGACGGCACAGTTCTTCCCGTTCAACGAACCGAACACCTTTCTCACGTCGGGGGGGCTCGGGACAATGGGGTACGGATTTCCTGCCGCCATCGGCGCCCAGGTTGCCTTTCCCGACAAGCTGGTCGTGGATATCGCCGGAGATGGGAGCATTCAGATGAATATCCAGGAACTCGCCACGGCCGTCAACTATAAACTCCCCGTAAAGGTGGTGATCCTAAATAACGGCTATCTCGGGATGGTGCGCCAGTGGCAGGAGCTTTTCTACGAAAAGCGGTATGCAAACACCGACATCAGCGGCCAGATCCCCGATTTTGTGAAACTTGCCGAAGCCTACGGCGCCTTGGGCCTGAGGGCCATGAAACCGGAAGAGGTGGAGCCGATCCTTGTCCAGGGGCTGAAGGCGCCCGGACCGGTGATGATGGACTTTGTGGTTGAGGGCGAGGAGGGTGTCTATCCCATGGTAAATCCCGGCGCGTCGCTGAACGACATGAAACTGAGCGGTGGCATAGGAATGTAAAAAGGAGGGGATTGTATCCCCTCTGGTACGATAACAGGAGAAAGGATTGAGTCATGGAGGTACGAGAGCATACGATCTCACTTGTGGTGAACAACAAACCGGATGTGCTTGCACGAATCGCGGGGACGTTCAGCGGGCGCGGGTACAACATCGAGAGTATCAGCGCCAACGTGACGCTGGATCCAAAGGTTACGAAGATCAACATCGTCACGGTGGAAAATTCGGCGACCGTTGTTCAGGTCGAGAAGCAGCTCAAGAAGCTGGTGGATGTCATCGACGCCTTCCACGTGAAGAGCAGGTCGGCGGTTCAGCGGGAAATGATCGTCGTCCGCGTGGAAGCGGACAAGGGAGAACAGGGGGGTATCATCAAGGCCGTCGAAGAGTTTGGTTGCAGGGTACTGAAGAAGGGGTCCGGGTATTTCATCCTCGAGATGACGGGGGGGAAGGAAGAGATCGATCAGGCGTTGACCTACCTCGAAACCATTGGTATGAAAAGCATGAGTAGATCCGGCCAGGTAGTCTTATAATTTAATATAACAATGTAATATAACAGTAAGGAGAGAAGAGATGTCGAAGATGAATATTGGCGGTGTGATAGAGGAGGTGATCACGGATGATGAATTTACACTGGAGAAGGCCCGTGAGGTCCTGAAGGACGAGACCATAGCCGTCCTCGGATATGGTGTGCAGGGTCCGGGGCAGGCCCTCAATATGCTTGATAACGGCGTCAGGGTGATTGTTGGACAGCGTAAGGGGAAACAATGGGATAAGGCCGTTGCCGACGGTTTCATCCCCGGCGAGACCCTCTTTTCGATCGAGGAAGCGGCAAAGCGCGGAACGATTGTCATGATGCTCCTCTCCGATGCCGGCCAGAAGACCTTATGGCCCACGATCAAACCGCACCTGACCGAGGGGAAGGCCCTCTATTTCTCACATGGTTTCTCCATTGTATACAAGGAACAGACCGGTATCATCCCGCCCGAAAATATCGATGTCATCCTGGCCGCTCCTAAGGGATCGGGATTGACGGTCCGGAGAAACTTTTTAGACGGGAGCGGGATCAATTCCAGCATAGCTGTATTCCAGGATTATACGGGACGCGCCTACGACCGAACCTGCGCGATCGGTATCACCATCGGTTCGGGATACCTTTTCCCCACGACCTTCGAAAACGAGGTATACAGCGACCTGACCGGCGAGCGGGGTGTCCTGATGGGATGCCTGGCGGGTGTCATGGAGGCCCAGTACGAATGTCTCAGAAAGAACGGTCACGATCCCAGCGAGGCCTTCAACGAGACGGTGGAAGAATTGACCCAGAGCCTGATACGCCTGGTCGCGGAGAACGGGATGGACTGGATGTACGCCAACTGCAGTACCACGGCGCAGCGCGGAGCCCTCGACTGGAAGGGCCGGTTCCGCGAGGCCGTCGCCCCCGTCTTTGACGAGCTTTATAAGAGCGTCAAATCCGGGAAGGAGACAGCGATTGTTCTCGAGGTAAACAGCGCCTCCGATTATCGCGAAAAGCTTCAAGTGGAACTGGACGCGATCAAAAATATGGAGATGTGGCGGGCCGGCGCGGTTCTGCGTGAGCTTAGACCGGAACGGCGGAAGAAAAAGTAACGATTCAAAAGAGAAAGGGGAGAGCATGAGAAGCGATCTGATGACAAAGGGGTTGGAACGCGCGCCCCACAGGTCATTATACAAGGCGATGGGGTACACGGACGAAGAACTGTCCAGGCCGATGATCGGCGTGGTGAACTCGGCCAACGAGATCATCCCCGGTCACGTTCATCTCGATACGATTACGGAGGATGTCAAGGCGGGGATCCGGATGGCGGGAGGGACCCCTGTTACATTTCCCACGATCGGGGTATGTGACGGGATCGCCATGGGGCACGCCGGGATGAAGTATTCCTTGGCGAGCCGGGAGCTGATAGCAGACTCCATCGAGATCATGGCGACGGCCCATCCCTTTGACGGACTGGTCCTGGTCACCAACTGCGACAAAATCGTGCCGGGGATGCTCATGGCGGCGCTTCGCCTCAATATCCCCGCGATCGTTATCAGCGGCGGACCGATGATGGCAGGTACCCATGACGGCAAAAGCGTGGACTTGATAAATGTTTTTGAAGGGGTAGGGAAGGTTAAGGCGGGTACGATGACCCAGAAGTCCCTCGATGAACTGGAGGATTGCGCCTGCCCCGGTTGCGGTTCATGCGCGGGGATGTTCACCGCGAATTCGATGAACTGTGTGACGGAGGCACTGGGGCTGGGTCTGCCCGGAAATGGGACCATTCCCGCCATTACCGCCGCGCGCAGGCGACTCGCCAAGAAGGCGGGGATGCAGGTCATGGAGCTTGTCAAGAAGGATATCAAGCCCCGCGATATCGCGACGCTCAAGGCCTTTGAGAACGCCATTGCCGTCGATATGGCCTTGGGATGCTCGACCAACACGGTCCTCCACATCCCGGCGATCGCTCACGAGGCGGGGATTACCCTCGATCTCGACCTCTTCAATGCCATCAGCCAGAAGACGGCAAATATCTGTTCCCTGAGTCCAGCCGGGCCTCATTATCTTCAGGACCTTGATGGTGCTGGGGGCATTCAGGCCGTGATGAAGGAGATCGGAGAGTTGGGGGTTATCAACTTCGATTCCCTGACGGTCACGGGAAAGACGGTGAAGAAAAATCTCAAAGAGGTGTTTGTAAAGAACAGAAACATCATCAGATCGGTGAAAGACCCTTACGGCAAAGAGGGTGGAATCGCCATCCTGCGCGGGAACCTGGCACCAGAAGGCGGCGTGGTCAAACAGTCCGCCGTATCCCCCGATATGATGGTCAACGAGGGGCGCGCCCGCGTCTTTGATTCGGAGGATGATGCCATCAAGGCAATTCTCGGAGGAAAGATTAAGGGAGGAGATGTCGTCGTGATCCGCTATGAAGGGCCCAAGGGAGGACCCGGGATGCGTGAGATGCTCGCGCCGACCTCTGCCATTGTGGGTATGGGGCTCGACAAATCCGTTGCCCTCTTGACGGACGGGAGGTTCAGCGGTGGAACCCGTGGTGCCGCCATCGGGCATATATCCCCTGAAGCAGCCGAGGGGGGACCCATCGGCCTTGTCAAGGAGGGGGACATTATCACCATCGATATCCCAAACAAAATGATTGAGCTGAAGGTCGACGAGCAGGAACTGGCGGAGCGGAGAAAGGATTTTGTCCCGAAGGAGCCGCTTATCAAGACGGGCTACCTCGCCCGGTACGCGAAGATGGTTACATCGGCCAGTACGGGCGCGATCTTCAAAGACTGATATCTTAACAGAGAACAAGGCTGTTCAAAAAACCTTCCCCTTGGGGAAGGTTTTTTTGTTTTCTCTCTCCCTCCCCATGCCTGTCATTACCGTATCCGTTCAATATATTGTATTTAGGCTTGACAATAACCACAACATATTGTATAAGTTCGCAAAATGTTCTTTGGCTTCATGCGGTGCTTTGCAGGCGCATCGTACGCTGTGTACAACGACCCATCTCACAATCGTATAATTGGAATCGCTCGGTATCGTAGCTGAAAAAGGAACGCCAGATGAACAGAAGAGACTTTTTGTTTAAAAGCGGCTACTTAGTTGCAGGAAGTTTGCTCGGTGCGGGCACTTTTTCAAAGGCGTTTGCCTTTGAGGGGCAGGGGAGAAGTCCCCTTCTCCACCCGCGGATAGCCGCCAGACCGAGGATAGCCCTCATCATCGACGATATCGGGTACAGCATCCCCCGGGCAAGAAAGTTTCTCAGCCTGAATATCCCCATCACCTTTTCCATCCTGCCGCGCGTCCCCTATACACGCGATCTGGCTGTCGAAATCAGTGATAACGGGCATGATGTGATGCTGCACCAGCCCATGCAGCCGTATGACTCCAGCCTTGATCCGGGTCCGGGCGCTCTCTATGTAGGGGATAATCCCTCCAGGATAATCGGGATTGTTGAAGAAAATATATCCAGTGTGCCCCGCGCGATCGGCGTGAATAACCATATGGGCTCGCGGTTCACCGAGTGCCAGAGAGAGATCAACGAGACCCTCCAGGTCATCAAGAACAATAACCTCTTCTTTGTTGACAGCAGGACATCCAATCATTCCAAGGCCTTCAGGACTGCAAGGAGGATGAACCTGACAACCGACCGCAGGAACGTTTTCCTCGATACCGTCCGTAATGAATCAACCATCCTTTACCGGCTTAATCAGTTGAAGCGATGCGCGCGGGAATACGGGCACGCGATCGGGATCGGCCACCCCTTCCCGGAGACCGCGCGCGCCATCGAATATTTTTTAAAGGACCTTCCGGCCTCCGACATCTCCTTTGTCCACATGTCCAAGATCATGTACGCCTAATCTCCCTCTGACAATCAAGATGCGGTTTTTCGTTCATGAGGATGCTTGCCTGAGATGGATTTCTTCCTGCTATACGTAATAAAAAGATGGTTGAAACACAACCCTTCTAACCTGTATTACTGCAAAGCGACGCAATAGCGCCACCCACCACTATCTGCAGTACGAGAGGAGAATTGAGTGAAAAACTACCGAAAGGAACTCTGGTTTAACGTGCCCTTACGGAGGGGCTTTGTCAATATTACGCCGCAGGTGAATGAATGCCTGCGCGAAAGCGGGATCAGCGAGGGCCTCCTGCTGTGTAACGCCATGCACATAACGGCATCGATCTTTATCAACGATGATGAGTCGGGCCTTCATCAGGACTATGAAGAGTGGCTGGAGGGGCTCGCCCCCCATGAGCCGGTCTCCCGATACCTCCACAACCGGACGGGGGAGGACAACGGAGACGCCCACCTGAAGCGACAGGTCATGGGGAGAGAGGTCGTCGTGGCGGTCACGGAGGGGAGACTCGATTTTGGCCCCTGGGAGCAGATTTTCTACGGCGAGTTCGACGGGAGAAGAAAAAAGCGGGTCCTCGTGAAAATTATCGGAGAGTGAAAGAGGCTTAAAAACGCACGTATTGCCCAATTACCCATTGACAAATATCTATCTTCGTGTATGAAGTGAGGGCCACGGAATATGTAGGGAGGGGCGCACCTGAGACGGCTGGTTTTGTCCTCCCGATTGCAGTAATTGTATTCCATTCAAAGATCAATGTCCGGAAAAGGACACATTATGAAAAACGCTAAGGAGGAGTGAGATGGCTTACGAGTATGAGAAGTTGACAGTCGAACAGGACGGTATGGTAGTGGTAGCGGCAATCAACCATCCGCCGGCAAATTCGATGGGGCAGGGTGTTTTGAGGGACATCAACGACCTGCTCGACAAATGTGAAAATGATGACGGCGTTCGTGTTATCATCCTGACCGGTACCGGGGACAAGCTCTTTTCCGCCGGGGCGGACATTACCGAATTTGCGGATCTCCAGAAGGGGAAGATACCCGAGTACAACGGCAACGAGATCTATTTCAGGATCGAGGAATATCCGAAGGTCATCATCGCCGCGATGCAGGGAGGCGCTTACGGCGGCGGCCTCGAACTGGCATGTGTCTGCCACCTGAGGATTATGGCCGAAGAGGCGACCTTGGGTCTTCCGGAAGTGAAACTGGGCCTCAACCCCGGGTGGGGCGGTACGCAGCGCCTTCCCCGGTTTATCGGCAAAACGAAGGCCCTGGAGCTGATGCTGACGGGTAACTTCATGCCCTCGACGGAGGCTCTTGCACTGGGTCTGCTCAACAAGGTGGTTCCCCAGGATCAGGTCGTGGAAGCGGCCAAGAAACTGGGAAAGAAGCTCGCGGCTGGCGCCCCCGTGGCGCAGCGTGAGATCATGAAGGCGGTCAGGCTCGGACTGGAAACGAATCTCCGGGAAGGTGTTCAGGAGATCGAGTTTGCGGCCAGTAAGACGCTTCAGTTCACGGAGGACTTCAAAGAAGGGGCTTTGTCATTCCTGGAGAAGAGGCCCCCCAACTTTAAGGGTCGCTAAACGTAGAGATATAGCATTATGTAAAACCGTATGTCCCTCCCTTCGGGGAGGGACATTTTTTATGCCCGATGGGCTCTTATCTTCCTGCAAAATCTATATGAAAAGGGGATAATTATCAGACATGGACTATCAGCGCAGGTCGTCGTTTTGTCTTGAGAAATATGGTGTTTGAAGATGATTTATGTTAAATTGGGCACCACAATCTGAGAAAAGTTATTGGAGAGATTATGAAAACGGAAACTATCAGAAACTTTATCCTTCGCCACTTCAGGCACTTTAATGCAGCTGCCCTTGTCGATGCGGCGGAGGGGTATCGGAAGCTTATATCTTCGGAGGGCCGGATGTTCATGGCGATTGCGGGAGCCATGAGTACCGCGGAGATCGGCCTCTCTCTGGCGGAGATGATACGCAGGGATAAGGTGCACGCGATCAGTTGCACGGGCGCCAATCTGGAGGAGGATGTTT
>Ga0307991_1002450_pt1 | contig 12523 bp, 10 predicted proteins | sample EllFjometagen131_FD_203146 | JGI IMG/M metagenome (GOLD analysis project Ga0307991, IMG submission 203146) | Marine microbial communities from Ellis Fjord, Antarctic Ocean - #131 | ecosystem: Environmental > Aquatic > Marine > Unclassified | place: Southern Ocean | collected 2014-10-08 | reverse complement strand
TCTGGATTCCCGCCTTCGCGGGAATGACGATCCATGAGAATTGCCTTTCGCCGGTCATTCCCGCGAAGGCGGGAATCCAGTGAAGTATCACAATATAAAAATTGCCCGAACTTTTTGAGAACATACGAGTCCTTTAAAGAAGCGATTACCATTTTGATGGCAATTTAACATCTGAGTCTCACAACATTCAGATAACGATTTGCTTATATAACATTTCACATCATTTCTCTAAAGTATTTTCCGATTTGATCGATGCGATGAAAATTTTTACTCATCGTGTTTCTCATTTCAAACATGTCGATTGCGTTATTAATTGTCTCAATAATATTCAATAGCAACGATTCTCTTGCGACCATTTACCTACAAAATAACAAACTATGTTTCGCATGAACTTTCTACGCGCCTTAACGGGAAAGAAAAATGATTTTGGAAACGGCTATGAAACAGCAAATGGTTAAGTCACGTTTCATCATAATACTGACAATAAAAATTTGATAAATTGATTTTTTAAAACCGCAAGGCTGTAATGTCGAGCAACAGTTTGCGCTGCGTTTTCTCCGATGGTTTTTCGCAAATCCGGTGAATTTAATAAATTATTAAGCATATCCAGCCATTCACCATCTTTATCGGCAAGGTACCCGTTGACACCGGAATCAATCACCGCTGAATTCATTCCCACCGGAGATGCCACTACCGGCTTGGCAAAGGCCATCATCTGAAGGGCTTTATAAGCGCATTTTCCCCTGTTCCACTCCGAGTTTTCCAGGGGCATGATTCCGATATCCATGTCGGCAATCAATTGGTTTTCAGTTTCCATGGTCCAATTGGAATTCTTCACCCGATGATCAAACCCGTCTAATGAAAATGATCCATTGCTGACCACATGTAATTGCCAGTCCTCGCGGTACGCCATGAGTTTTATAAAGAGATCTTTTTTTTCTTCAAGATTGTAGAGGTTGTGAGCGCTGCCGATCCATCCAATGGTTTTAAGGGCGTCTGAATCTTTGCTTTTAAACGGTACCTGTTTGACTTCCGGAACCGGTGTGGGCAATGTTACCACATGTTGATTGTAACTTATCGCGTATCTTTTCAATTCGTCATTGCCGGCAATCACCAGATCGCTTTTCTGAAGAATATAGTTTAAGCGCCGTGACCGGTTTTTCTGGTTTTGGCTCTCGACATACAGGGCATCATCAAAATCATAAATTATTTTGCAATACAGCTTAAGAAATTTTGTAATTACGGTCGGCAAGGTCAATTTTTGAATAAACACGATATCCGAACGAACCGCCTTGGCAGTTCCTAAAATTCGCTTAATATTTCGAATCAGTTTTGATTTGTCCGCAGCAATGACCAGATCATAAGATATGTCTTCATTATCCAGCCCCGGCAGATAATTTAATACCCGAAGGCGCGTACTCGGCGTTTGTTTGTCGCCGATACAAAAAAACGTTATATGCATAAGGTTTCAAGACTCCGTATTATCCCGAATCATTCATAGTGCAGTCGATCTAAGTCCCTGTCATTTCAAGGTTGAAAATTGATGTGAAAAACAATAATCACCATTCGGTTACTTTTTCAATTAAATTCTATATTTCTATAATTACTTCCGAAACCATTTTTTTCAAATAATAAAAAATGGGCACATCTATTTTCATGCAAATTTTAGTTCTATGGTATTCGTCAAGGTATTCTTTTATTCTTTGATTTCTCTTGACAGACAAGTCTATTTCTGAATTAAATTAAACTATAAAAATAATGTCTTATCTCTTTCTACAGAACATATTCGCGACGCCGGTGCAGTGGGAGTGACCATGCCGACGAAATCCACTCGCCGTCCCTATTCTTACAGGCATGAAAAGACAAAATGCAAACAACTGCATCAAACACCGCCGCTTGGCCAGGTCGGGTTCATTCGGAAGTTCGCAAACGACAAGATAAAAAGGAGGAAACGGGAGCAATGAAAAAGTATAATGTTGCCTTAATCGCATGGGTTCTTTTGTCTGTGTCATGGTGGTCCGTTGCCAATGCCAAAGTCATTATCGGGTACGACTTCTCTAACGATACCTATCCGAGTTTTGCTGCGACGGGAATTAGCGGCGTTTCCACCTACAGCGGCTTTCGCTACTCATCGATCCACGGGAGAGAACTGACCGATGGCAATCCAGCGCCATGTGCGAGCAATGACACATGGCGGTCGGTCTGGAACAACTATTACAGATTTCAGGTCAGTATCAGCGATGGTTGCACGTTGACCCTTAAAAATATTGTGTTCAACTCGCTGTCGGAACAGCAAGTCACAATTCCAACACGCATCGGACCCGATGAATACGACGTGCGCTACAGCACGAATGGCTCATCGTTTGTGTCGATTTCAGGCGGATGGCAGCCCATCACCCCGGACAACACATGGTATTCGAATATCACCGCGAACAATGGGGGAACCCCAATCAGCGGTCTCACGGGAACTGTCTATTTCCGTATCTATGGCAGAGGGGGGTTTAGCGACTCCTATTGCTGGAAACATGACAACGTCACACTCAATGGCATCATTGCATCCAACCTCACGAGTTGGAATAACAGCCTTGTGGCGGATTTCGGAGATACCAATGGACTATATGCATACGGCACCGCCTGGTCTCAATTGAGTACCTGTGGCAATGTCAATCAGATGGTTGAATGGAATGATGGGGCAACCGACAACCTGGTGGTGGATTTCGGCAATGGTCGTGGGCTGTCTTATTATGACGGAACCGTCTGGACCCCGATGACGGATTGGGATGATGTCGTCGGAATAGCGACTTTTGGCAATACTTTGGCAGTTGACTTTGGAAATGACCGGGGCATATGGACCTATAACGGTACATGGACGAAAATCACCGGTTGGGATACGGCCAATGACATGACCGGATGGGACGACGGGTCTACCGATCACCTGATAGTGGATTTTGGTTCCGGCCGGGGGACCTATTCTTATAACGGCACAGCCTGGAATAAAATGACATCATGGTGCGATGTCGTCCAGATGACGGTTTACAATAATGGTTCAGATGACATTCTGGCGGTGGATTTCGGCAACGGCCGGGGCATTTTTACCTATGATGGGACGTGGACAAAAATCACCGGATGGAATACGGCCCATGATATGATCGCCTGCGGGACCAATCTTGCGGTTGATTTTGGATACGGCCGGGGGATTTTTTCTTATGACGGGACATGGAATAAAATCACCAATTGGGATTCAGCCAATGACATGACGGCATGGAATGACGGCGTGAACAGCAATCTGGTGGTTGATTTTTCAAACAACAGCGGCTTGAAATCCTATGACGGGACATGGACAACCCTGACCGGCTGGGATGACACGATTGAAATGCAGGGTGTTGGAACCACTCTTAGTGTTGATTTCGGGCCGGGTATCGGCTTTTATCTCTATGACGGATCGAGCTGGACAAAGATAAACGACTGGAGTACGGGCGACTGATTTCTTTATTCTGGTTATCCACTTCGATGAAGTTGATTTGAAATCATTCGATTACCCGTTAAAATGACCCTGGATTCCCGACTACTCGGGAATGACAAAACTCTAAATAGCCGCCAATGGACCTGAGATCGTCATACCCACGAAGCGGGTATCCAGGAAAATAAATGCTGGTCATATAATTCAAATTTATTAACTTAACTAAAGTGGATAAATAAATTCTTTGTTTTTGGCTTTTACAAAGTTTTTCAGCCTTGAATGTTCGATGTTCGATGATGTATCTGGACCCGGGATAAGATTGCATGGATTCGTTCTCCATATTGTTCCGGAGAAAACCGCTCCCTGGCGCGCACATAACCGTTTTGCCCCATTTCTTCAGCTGTTTTCGGAGAATTATAGAGATATTTTATTTTCGCGACAAGATCATTCACATCACCGGGGGTATAAAACAAACCGGTTTTGCCATCTTCAATTAGTTCAACCGTCCCCCCACTTCTTGCACCAATGACCGGTTTGGCAGCCAGCATCCCTTCAACCGTAACTCGTCCAAACGCTTCCATTCTTGAACAAACCAGCACCACATCTGATGACTGGATCAGGGGAAAGGCAGTGTCGACAGCACCAACAAATTGAATGTGATCCCCTGCCCCGCAATTGATTGTGTAATTTTTTAAATTTTGTGCATAAGGGGTATACAGACCGCCGACAATCATCAGCTTGATTTTCAATCCCTGCTTGCTCAGTGTGTCAATCGCCTTAATGGCCTCTTGCTGCCCCTTGGACTCGGTGATGGATCCGACAATGATGCAGGTCATATGGGGACTGCGGGATGACCGGGTATTCTGTCTTTTTGAAAGAACCTGAACGCCCTGATAAACAACCTCGATTTTTTCCGGTGAAAGACGACGGATATATTTTCGGGACAAAGCATGAGAATTGAATACACACTTGGCAGACAAGCGGTTGATCATTCTGGTTGAAATATTAAACCCAAAGTCAAAGGTGTATCCATGATCTTCATATCCAAATTCGCGAATATGCCAGACATGGGGCAATCTCAGAGCCGCTGCCGCCAGCGCGCCAATGGAAATGGTGGAAGTGTTGGTATACACAATATCACAACGCCATCGGCGAAGGCGGATGACAGCGGGAATCACCATCAGAAGGTTCCAGGCAAGTCGCCTGCATTTTTTCCAGATGGGCACCCTTTTCCCCGTCCATCTCTTATACGGAAGCACTGAAATCCGGATGTTTCTTTTGATTAATGCATCACAAAGCGGTCCGTGGTGCGGCAGAAAGACAAAACATTCAACACCTCTTTCTTTTAATACATCTATTGTGTCGAGCAGTGATCGTTCGGCTCCGTTTAAATTTGAATCATGGGAAAAAAAGCAGATGTTCATGATATCCGATCAGCCAAGACCTCGTCATAAATATCTCTCAATCTCTTCGCATTTGACGCGATGTCATAATGTTGTTCAACATGCGTCCGACCATTTTTGGCATATGAATCAAATTCTGTTTGATCCATGTGATAAAATTTTTGAATCGATACAGAAAGATCGCTGGTGTCTTTTTCAGGTGAAAGCAAGCCGGTCTGATGATGAATGATTTCATCGGGTATATCGCAATGGGTTGTTGAAATCACCGGCATACCGGTGGCCTGTGCATCCAGCAGCACAATCGGGGCGCCTCCTTCGCAATCCTTTTCATCCGTAAATTGGCTCGGGTGGATGAACACATGATAGTTTTTCATAAAATCATGCAGATGATTAAAGTCGATCTGATCTAAAAAGAAGACGCGGTCTTCACATTTTTCGGTTTTGATTATTTTTTCAAGGGTTGGTTTTAAACTGTTTTTGTCTTTCCCGACCAGTGTTAATGTCATGTTGGGCGCATTTTTTAACGCAAGAACAAACGCTTTTACCGAATGAATATGTCCTTTCTTTTCCGTCATGGTCGCTATTTGCAGCAGATTTAGTTCTCCCGAATTTTTCACCCGATTTTGGAAAGCAATATGCTGCACCTCAACACCCAGTCGCGCAACCTGAATTTTCTCAGGCGGACACCCGATTTTTTTTAAAATCCGGGCCCCATGCGTTCCTTCGCATAAAAAAAGATCTGCGGATTTAAAAAGCTGCTGATATCGTTTATGCCAGACGGGTTGCAGGTACGGGTAATGTTCATAATCCGCGCCATAGAATGAAACAATATGGGGTATGTTCAAGCGTTTTGCCAGCTTCATATACTCCCATCCCACGACGGCAAAATGGGAATGCATAAGATCACATTTATCAATATTTGATGCGATATAGCCTGGATAAAACCGCTGAAAAAAACCTGTCAGGCCGTTAGCCATCTTCAGCCCAAGAAGTCTTTTGGGATTATCAATTTTTTTAAAAGGGAATTCTATGAATTCAAAATCACTTGAATAGAAATTACATGGGATAAAACGTTTGGAAGCAATCGTCGTTTGTACATTCGGCAGATGATGGATCAGGTTAAATGCCCAGTTTTCCGTTGCGTTAAGGAACACGTGAAACAAATGAAGGACGTGTAAATCCGGCAATTCGACATGATGCTGCAATTTGTCATTTTTTAATCTATCAGAATTCGCTGTCATTTGTTAATGGATGGCCGTTATGAATATTGGATTTCCCGATTTTTTACTAAAAGTTTTTTTTAATAAATATCGAGTGGTTAATACCAGAACTCATCCGTATTTTTATTGATGAGTTCAGACAGTCCTTTGTTTTCTTTTGAAAAATAATCGTTTAAAAATGTTTTCGTTGAAGCCTTCATTGCCGGTGGCTTTTTCTGCTGAACCGGGTTAATGCGTCGATGTGACCTATTAATAGCGGATTTTAGATAATTGGTCTTTTTTTGTAATGTGGGTGCGTCAATTAGACGATTTACGTTAACGTGTTTATTCTTTAAAATCAGGATGCGATTATGCCATAGCTGGAGTTTAAGGTGTCTGGGAAGCATCGTTGGGTTCTGGTGTGTATTTAGCCTGTTAAAATCAATGCTTTCGGATGAGACACCCAGAAATTTACATATTTCCTGAGTAATTTTCTCCATATGACGAATAAATTCTTCAAAAATAATAAAATAAAAGCGTTCTTTTGGAATAAATTTTAAGAAGTGCTCAATTTGTTTTTTATATAGACTTCTTTCGATAAGGGATTGTGGCTGTATCTGGAGCGTATCTTCGAAATTATATATTCCCCGGCCTGCTTTCACAAGGTGCCAATAATGTGAATAAGTCCGTGCTGCTGGATCTCTGAGCGTAACGATTAATTTTACCTCAGGGTTGAGCCTGCTTATCCTTTCAGGCACATTTCTTGACGCCAGATAGGTTGTCGAATCTTCGCCGACTAACTGATCCTTTCTGGCTTTTTCAAATAAGGATTCATACCAGTTCAGATAGCGGGATAAGTGCTCATCAAACGTTGGAAAATACCATCTGTGTTTTGTCCCCAAAAAGAAATACGGATGCTGGATAAGATCATCCATGTCATAGAAAAAGATTTCATTGTCCGGAATAAACACATCCGGATGACTGGCCAGTATATGATGAAGCGTGGAGGTGCCCGCTTTCATCGCCCCGATGATCATGAAATCAGGGAGCCGGCTGTTTGTGGCGGTTTGAATCTTTTTAGTGTCTTTGGTTATCATGGTTGAAAAGCAACGGCCTGTGTTGGTTATTTGCCGAATAATAATGATTTTACTGCAACAATATTCGATAAATCAAAATTTTACAGATTTTTTTTAACTCCGATTTTTGATCAATTGTTCAGTGACAACATTTTTTAAGTCATAATAAACATTTAATTTAGTAACAAAAAGAAGCCCCATATATATAATCATACCAAAAAAAACCATAACAAGCAAAAAAGCCCAATGAGGCCATTCTTTCGGCAGGCAGGTTCCGATAAAATATGTGAAAATGGCCATTGTAAGAGCGCAAAAAATAATGCCGGAGAGGCTGCGCCATAGCTCCCATGGGGTCATATTAATCAACCTCCCGGGAAAATATGAGCAAGGAATACAATTGATCAGCGAGGCAATTGCATAACCGGTCGCCACTCCTAATACGCCCCATTTAAGGCCGATGACGATACCCATGACAATAATACATTTCTGAAAAGCCCCAATTTTTAAAGCCAGATCCGGCCGTCCCTGTGAATGATAGATGGCCCCGACGGTTGTAAAAATTGATTGTGTCCAGCTGCAAAGGCATAAAATTTTCAAAATGGGTATGCAATCCGCCCATTGATCACCCAAAACAGATAATACAAAATGCTCCGCCACAATAAAAAAGCCAAAAACCATTGGAAAGGTAAACAAGGATATTACAGATACCATACGAAGGTAAAGGTTTTTAACACGTAATTTGTCTGTTTGGATAATTGAAAACGAAGGCAGCATGACTTTGGCAAAAACCGATGAAATACTTCTTAACGGCATCAACATAAGTGAATACGCCCGCCCGTAATTTCCAAGCGCGACCGCTCCGATATATTTTCCTATCAATAAATTATCAAGATTACGGACAATATAATTGAGTGTAGTGTTTCCCCAGACATTTGAACTGAAATGGAGTAGATGCCTAACAGCCGCCCATTTAAAAACAAAGCCTGGAGTCCAGGCGCTTTTTATCCACAAAAACAAGCTTGAAAGGCTTGAAAGAAGCAATACCTGGATGATAAGGCTCCATACCCCAAAACCCATATAAACCAAAACGATTGCAACAATCCCTGAAATAATGATCGCACCGACGTCAATAAAACATAATACCTTAAATCCAAGATTTTTTCTGATCAGGGCCCGCTGAACGATCCCCAAAGAACTTAAGGGAAAATTTACGGCAATTAATATTGTCATGAATTGGAGTATCGGCTGTTCATAAAACAAGGCAATAAAGGGAGATAACAGTATGAACAATGCCATAAATACGAATCCGGCGCTAATATTCAACCAAAAGGCAGATGAGCATTGCATTGAGGTCAGATTTTTTTTCTGGATAATCGCGGTGCTGAATCCTTCATTGATATATATTTGTAAAAAATTTGTCAGTACAGTGACCATCGCAATAAGTCCGAATTCACTTGGAGACATTAGACGGGCTAAAATAATGCTGACAATGATCGATGAGATTTGGCGGACAATATTTGAAATGGAACTCCATGCAATACCGCTGATTGTTTGCTGTCGAAAATTTGTTATCTCATCGCTAACCGGATTATTCATATCCACACCTTTTCATATAATTTCCCGCGATACCATCAAACTGCCTGGTAAGTTCATCGGGCCAGTCACGCCAGTGGGGAAGAATATATTCTGTTGTTGAATCTTTTTTACGAGTTAAAAGGCACCTTAACTCTTCATCGCTTAGATGGATTCGGTTTTTCATATTTATAAAATCGAGCAGTTGATTTAGTATGGAAAAACCGTTATCCGGGTTAAAAAGTTCCTCATACTTTAGTGACATGGCATGCGCATATCCTTCAATAGATTGGAGAATCAGTGAATCCAGCGTCACCCAATGCCAGCAGATTCGCTCAAATCTGCTCATGGAGTCCCATCTGTCACAATATTGTTCATCAGATAAGTCTTTTGGTTCAAGCCGTTTGCGTGGGTCATTGCTTCCCATAAAAGAATAATATTTCCCGTCAGCCGTCTTTCTCTTTTTACTGTATGCCGACCGGACAAAAACCCGTCCATCTCTGACAATTCGAATAATTTTACATCCGGGAAATACTTCTATAAGCAGCGGGATAATATATGATAAATGAAGATTAGCTTCCACATATACATCGCAGTTATGCTCATGAACATCAGCACAAATGCCTGCCCTGTCCAGACGAATTTGTGACATTGCTTTTTGAGGGGATATTTTTTTGCTTAAATACGCTTTGCCAAGATCAAGAAAATCAACATGAGGGGGTTCGTGAAGGGCGTATACCCCGGTTGTAGCCTGATTAAAAAAATCCGAAAAAAAATGTGTGCCTGTGCGGCCTGTTGAAATGATAAAGATTATATTTGTGTTATTCCATGAGTAGTCTTTATATTTATTTTTAAAAAATCTGATGTGTTTTTTAAGTTGAATAATCGGTTTTTGATGGATTATTTTATTTATCAATCTTCTTTACTTTCATCATGTATCATTAAATTTTTGTTCGAACCACGGTTTTTCACATGCCGGGCCACTTGATTTTTTGCCAATCCGGGCAGACATTACATAAAGGATGGTCAAATGTTCCGGCAATATGCTGTTCGCGCAGGCGATGTAATTCCGGCCCCTGCCAGATTCCCTTGATTGATTGATGGCAGATGTCCCCAACGGTGTGCTCTGCTGTCCAGTCACTTTCACAAAAGCATACTTTACCATGAATGCTGATGATTAATCCCCGCCATACATAGGGACATGGATGGCGATACGTGGAGTCGGCATTTTTGATAAAATTCCCATGAGCGTCGACGAACCCGCCGTGCTGATGATAGGGCCTGATGGTAACGTTATCGGCCTTGTCTTTCCAAAAACGCTTAAAGTCCTCTAATTCATGGTAATTATCCTTTTGGAGCACAAAACTGACCGTGATTTTATTGTTTCGGTTAAAATGCTTTGATTCATCGATAAATGCGATAGTGTAATCAACCACCTTGCGAAAAAAATCGGCCTGCCTGACTTTCGTATATGTATCGGGAGTAGCTGCATCGATACTGACTTCAAGATGGTCTAATCCGCTTTTAATGAGTTCTGCTCTTCGGTTTTTTGTTAAAAGGGTCCCATTTGAATTGATCGATATTTTTTGAATGCCTTTTTTTTTAGCATATCCGATCAATTCAGCAAGATCGGTTCGGACAAGGGGTTCGCCGCCACCGAACGGGCGAACAATGGTTTCAGGAGATTCTTTTGCAATCTCATCGATCGCCCTGAAATATAAGCTTTTATCCATATCCCCGAGAAAATTTTTATCTTTTGATAAAACACTGTGCGGACAGTGAGCACAATGTAAATTGCAGCGGGTTGTTGTTTCAAGCCTGACAATGCCGGGAAAATCGCTTAAAGGTGGCCGGAATCGGGTACCGTTTTTTTTAAATTTTTCAATGTCCCGATAAAGCCGGGATTTATATATTTTTCTGATGGCTTTTTTAATCGGGTCTGGAATTTTTTTTTTGACGGATTTGGGTATCATGGTAAACGGTTTCATTTATAAAGATTTTTAAATTTTTGAAATAATCTGACAGCCATATGTTGAAAAATATATAGTTGAGATGGATAGTTTTTACAACCAAAGCTTTTTTTAAAACTGACCACTCCGTCATGCCCGCCGCTGGGGTTAAAATCAAACCATTGATAGCTTTTGTCACAGGCATCTTTTATGACTTCATACAACAACAAATGGACCGGCCGCAAATGGAACCAGGCAGCATGGGCTGCACCATGCCAGTATACCACATGATTATTTTGATAAAAGCAGATGGCCCCGGCAGTTAATTGATTATCTAATTCAGCGATCCATAACTTTATGTTTGAGGAGCCGGCCTGATAGAAAATGTCAAATAATTGCCATCCATAACGGCTTGTCGCCTTTTCGCCCCATCGGTCTTGAGAATCCATATAGGCTTCATAGTAAGCCTGCCAGTCTTTGAGGGATGTCGCCTGTCGGACTGTAATGCCTTCCCGTCTGGCTTTTTTGGCTGCGGACCTGTGGCCTTTGGTCCAGTTTTTGTAAACTTCGTCAAATCCGTCAGGAATGTCAAGGGCCTGGGTGAAATCATAAGTTGAATTGACCGGCCAATCATTTTTTGAAAGCGGTTCAAAAGGATTTTGCCGCCATGTCACCAGGGGGAATTTTTCAACCTTAGCGATAGCCAATTGAGTGTGTTCAGGCGTAATGCCAGATTGATATAATGGACCGCCGTATGTGCCGGCCGGCGACATCACAACATTTTTTACCATACCTTTCATGGCAGGATAATAGGAGCATGGCAGTATTAATGCTCGGTCGTCTGAAAATTCGATTTTTTTTGACCGTGCTATCAGTCCGTTATATTGTTGCCAGATTTCAGCCCATGCCCGGGAGTGAAAAAACGTTGCATGCGGACATTCTGCCAGCATAACATCCCATTCATTATCGCACGCATTTCTAATATTTTGAATTCGTAATGCAGACACCGATTAAATGGTCCGTTTTAAGCATTGCAGTTTATCCAAAAGACTTTTCACAGTGTTTAGATCCATCGAATATTTCAGGTTAACAATCTGCCTGGAAATAAGATCTGTATTCTTCAATCCGCCATGAGATTGTATGCCCTGAATCTGCTGGGGCAGGGGCTGATATAGGTGGCTAAATGGGATATTTAACGCTCGGAATTTTTGAATCAGATTCATTTTGTCTTGAGCATCCGGCACTTTAAAACTGTACCGCCATGACAGCCATCCGTTGGATTCATATTCAAACAATTCAATGCCGGTCATACTGTTTAATATATCGGAAATGCACTTGATTGTATCAATCAATTTTTGTCTGTCTTGCTTTAACCGGGCCCATTGTCTATCCACCCGGGAAACTGATTTTTTCGGAAACCCAAATTTATAAATTCCATATCCGGCCAGTTGTCGCAGCAGACTGTTTTTACCCTTCAGCATTAAGTGTAATGTGATTTTGTTTTTGAGCCAGCTTGCGATTTGATATTCTTTATTTTTTATCTCCTGACCAATCCGTTCAGCAATCAGCGGATCATTGGTTATTATCATACCGCCGCCGGTTCCTGAATCAATCGGTTTGGCATATCCGAAACTGATAATGCCGACTGCCCTTCTGTTGCCAAGGGATGTTTTGTTAGTTATGCCCCCATAAGCCTGACAGGCATCTTCAATAACGCAGCATTGATATTTTTCCGCAATTTTTTTAATTACCGACATACGCGCCGGGTAACCAAAACTGTCCACCGCCAGAATGGCTGCCACATCATGGTCCATGGCATTTAGAATTGAATCAACGCTGATATTGGCATCCGAATAGGATACAT
>Ga0307991_1002449_pt1 | contig 12529 bp, 6 predicted proteins | sample EllFjometagen131_FD_203146 | JGI IMG/M metagenome (GOLD analysis project Ga0307991, IMG submission 203146) | Marine microbial communities from Ellis Fjord, Antarctic Ocean - #131 | ecosystem: Environmental > Aquatic > Marine > Unclassified | place: Southern Ocean | collected 2014-10-08 | reverse complement strand
TGTGGGTTTTGTGCTTATTATTTGCATCCATTATAGCGGCTTTTCTGCATTAAGTAAATGTTTTTATTGGGTTTTCATGTGATCTTTGCAACACCTTTTGAAGAGCGAAAACAGATGATGGAAATCTTAAGAGAATATCAGAATCTTACGAAGAGCGTTTGACATTTGTAATGCTTTCCAGCTATGTCTCCAATTCCCTCGCAGCCCTGACCATCTTCAGGCATGGCAAAACAGTTACTCTGAGTCAGAAACTATGAGTGAAGATTTTTTCCTTATCAATGGCCCTCTTGGCGATAAAGAGAAAAACAACAACGACAATAACAATGGTCTTGTAGGATGCGGAGTTGTTATCGCCCTGATTATGTTTTTGTTCTTATTGACAAGATGTCTAATCTGATCTTTCCCAAGATAGGGATTGAGTCCCTGCCACCACTACTCAACTATAGCCTTTATCAGGGCATCCCGGGCATTGGCGTAAAATTGAATATCGATCTTGGTTGCCATATCGTCGGAAAGATCGATCAGCTGACGCCGACAGGAGACCGGCATAAGGAGAGCCACCGCCCCCTTTTCGACAGCTATTTCGGCGATGATAACCGGATTGTACACGGGCTCAACCGACCCTCCTAGATTAAGCTCACCCACGACAATTAGGCCCCCCTTAACACTTTTCTTAAGCAGAGCCGTACATATGGCAACCAGGCCGGCCACCCCGATTTTCCCACCCGAGCGGGCCGTATCAAAGGCCCTAAACTGGGCCGAAAATTGATGCTGTCGCGGCTCCCGGTCGCCGACCAGTTGCAGGGCCCGGGCATAGAGATTCTGCAGAGCACAGCCCATACTCTCACGAAAAGCGGGAGGCACGGGCTTATTGAGAATCTCAAGGCCGGAACCTGGTCCTTCATTAACCTCAATTCGATAAAGACCGGGATGCTCCGGTTCCGCTCCCGGACTAATCGTCCAAATCTGACCCGGTTCCAGAGGATCACTGCCGATACTGTTATTGCTCTGTAGTTCGGGGGTAGAGACAAATTTTTCAACGCCTTCGAGTCCCATGACATAGCTGAAATGGGTATTGCGGAACTCGGCCGCACCAATCCGTTTCTGCTGCTCCTTAACACGACGCCGGGCCTCTAAAGCGATACGAACGGCCCACTCCAGATCTTCGTCGGGAATCTCCTGCTCGCTGTCTGGATAGAGCAGTTTAAGCAGGCCGCTGACCGTTTTATTGACGGCATTAGTGTCCCGCCCAGAGAGCGACCCACCAAAAAACACCCGGTTCTGGAGAGCGCCGATCCGACTCTGGTTACGAAGCTGAGTCCAGCACTCGGAGAGGAAATCACTGACCAAGCCAAAGTGATCGGTCAGCAGCTCTTTACTGACCTTGGGAACATCCCAACCCGGCAGATAAGCATGAAGACGATCCATAAAGGCCGTATCGTCGCGCATCTCCAGCGGCAGAGGGGCAAAAAGGTGACCGATACGCTGCTGATGTTCAACATCAACCTCGAAATTGCCAACCAGCACGATGCTACCGTCAGCCCGGATGCTCTCCTTGCCCCGACTGAACTCACCGGACTCCATATAGCCCTTCATGATATTGACCCCATCTTTCTGGTCAAAGGAGATCCCGGAAATCTCATCAAAGCAAACCACATCATATTGACAAACCAGGCCACGCTGGCCGTTAGCATTATTGACAAACATCCGGGCGACCGTGGCTTTACCACCGGAAATCAGATGGGCGTAAGGTGAAACCTGCTGAAAGAGATGGCTTTTGCCGGTCCCCCGCGGCCCCAGTTCGACCATATTATAGTTTCGTTCGACAAAAGGCACCATGCGCAGGAGAAAGGCATCCTGTTGCCGCTTATTTAACGTCAGGGGTTCAATCCCGATAGAGCGCAGGAGAAAAGTCTTCCAATCCTCACTCGAAAAGTGTTTGCGGGCATCGGCCAGAATCTCCAGGATATCTCTTTTAGAGAGCTGAATCTCCCTTAATGCGGCGACTGCGAAAGGCCGACCACTACGTTCCTGGGCGATAAGCGGATCGTAGCTGATCGTGATCTCGGCATAAAAACCACCGGTCAACATGCGTTCGTGATGCCGCACCAGTTCATCTTCAATCCGGGCATCGTTTATCCTGAGACTGGGGATCGTGGCCAGATAGCAATCGGAGCGGGCATCAAGCCGGCCTGTAATCAGATCGATAATTTTAACATCACCCGTTTCCCGGGCCCGGGATTTAAAAAGCTCCTCTTCTCCAGCTTTAACAGTTCTATCCTTAAGCTGGCGCTGAACTATCTCCAGACCTTCTTCGATCTCCTGTGGGTCAATACTGGCGCAATAGCGTCCAAGAAGAAATTCGACAACATAGGTTGGCACCGGAAACTGCCGGCTAAAGGTGCGCACCAGATCCTTACGCACCAGGTAACCTTCAAAAGCCGTCGCTGCCATTTGATCTATGTGATCAAGATCCATCATCTCTCTTCTCCACCAATAATCGTTGCAACCTGGGTAATCACCATATCATCTTCGCCCAGTATTATCAGGCTTGCGGTTTCTCCGATAAAATCTTCATTTTCGACGACGACCGAAGCCTTACCGTCATCAAATTCATTAATATTACTGACCAGAGAACTCGCCGCAGCCACAGTTTGCCGTCTAAGGTCAAGCCGCAGACAAATATCAGCCTGGTCGATCGTCACCCGGCAGCGCAAACCATGCCACTTGACCTGCGTAATCGTTACCTGTATTTTAGCCTTGGACAAAGACCCGCTGACAGTCAACTGCAAGGTCAGACACTCCTGTAGGCTCAAGCCCCCATGCGCATACTCCTGTCCAGCTTTATAACAACTGATGCCAGCGGCCAGAGCAACCAACTGCTCCGGATTCCAGAACCAGGGATAGAGCCGCTCATCGGTCTGGGCCCCATCTTTAAGCGAGGCGCAGCGGCCCCACTTATTTTCGGTCAAACAGGCCGCCAGGCCAATCTTCGGGAGCCCCCCGGGCAAGAGCAGCCAGCCGTGGTCGGTAACCACCTGCACCTTAAGCCAACCGGCCTTAAGCAGGGCCATAATGCGGTCACAAATATCGCGCAAGAGATCATCAAGGTGACGAGCCATCTTCCATCCCTGGTGATGACCCTCATGATCTATATCACCATATTCACTCCAGGCCTGTCCTTGGCTATCGCCACACTCACCTGAGGCCAAGATCTGCCAGCCATTTTCCCGAATACTCTTTTGCAAGAGATAGGCGGTAATCGGTTCGAAAGCGTAGCCGGCGCCAACCTCGGCGACTTTACCGGACCCAAACAACGGGGCCACTGCCGGCTTTCCGGTAGCGGTAAGGCTCGGCAATGGCACCCAATAGGGAGTGGTCTCGACCTGAAAGCCACCTGTCTGTAAGCTTGCTGATAAACGCTGAGCGAGATCGAAACGCAGACCGTCAACAAAAAGACGACAGGTCCCCGCCTGACCAACGACCGGAGTTGCCTCCAGAATAGTTTTCCCGGGATAAGAGCCCTTACCAACCAGCTCCTGGAGATAACGCGCCGTATCCTCAGCCCAGGGCAGATAGACGGCCCGGATAACCTTCTCTACTGCCGCAAAGTCATTAGCTTTATCAACCAAGGCCAACGTGTTAAGCAACGCGTCATCTACCCGCCAGCCATAATCGCTATAAGCCTTGACCATATCTTCCACAGAACCAGCGGCTAAAGTTTTTCCGGAGACCTCAGCCAACTCGGCCAGGGGCTTAAGAGCCCGGGCCAGAGGAGCCTCACCAAGCTCGGCCCAAACCAGATCGCGGCGTTGACCATGTTGTTTCTCAAGATCAATTATCTTGCTCCGGGCGGCCGCCGGGGTCAGGCTTTCCAGGGTTGTCAGTTCCTGCCGGAGAGCGGCTTCCTGCTCGTCGTTCCACTGCGGCCAGCCGGCAAAGGCACCATCATTCAAACGCCATAGCAGGCTTTGATTAGGCGGTTGACAACGGCGGATGAGCTCAGGAATTCCAGGATAACGCTGCGGAGCCTCACAATAACGCTCCCAGACCGTCAACCAAGAACCTTCATGCGTCGCCAGGTGTGCAGCTCCCTCAAGCTGCCCCTCATCTTGCGGATTATAACCCAGCTGCGACTTGCAGAGTTCGACAAAAGCCCGCCACTGATTATCATCGCAGACCTCTTTAAAGGTCTCACCCCGATCAAGCCACTTAAGAAGATCGCGCACCGGATCCCCACTGGTCAGCAGGGTATTAAAATAATCCCGATCAAGTCGTTTACCTTGAAGAGATGAAATCTTTTCATCAAGCAACCGACCCAGAGCCGGCGGCATAGCGGCTTTAGTTTTGTTATCGGCAGCAACATCAAGTCCCAAGCCGCCCTGATTGCTTTTCAGATAGGCCAGGATGGTCCAGTCTTTGCCATTGATCTGCGACCAGATCGTCCCCCGATACTGGAGTTCGGCCAGAGGCTTTAAGTGAACCGGGCAGCTTTCAACCGCACGCAGATCCTGACGACTGACTCCGGGCAGATAGAGTATCGGCGGCCGGTTCCCGGGCAAAGAGATATCTTCGATCTTATCCGCAATCACGCAACGCAACCAGATCGCCGGGCCGCTGCGCTTTTCCGGTTTGTACTCCCCCAACAACAGCAACTCCGGCAGTTCGGCCTGAAGTAGCGGCATAACCGCCTCCCATTGACGGTCACGATCGGGCCAGAGAATACAGGCCGGCGCCACCTGAATCTCCGGGTTGAAGACAGCAGCATCCCGCACGGCTTTGAGGAGGCGGGTAATGACTCTACTCATTCGATGTCTTCCTTGGCAATATAGTCTTCAAGTAATCATCTGTTGCCTCGAATATTGGATCCACTTGATTCAACTGCTTCATCAACGGAATGACCTTGGTCCGCACTCCCATCCCCCTAGAATCGACATAACCATAGTCGCGCAAGATTTCCATGATCAGGGTATTTCGTGGAGAGCGCTGCCCGGCCACCATTTTACAGATAGTCATGGAATTCTGGAGTTTTCCGGGGCTGATAACTTCCAAGCGATCAGAGTAATTTGTTACCTCGATATCAACCGATCTTGTCCAGTCCCTATGCACCAAAGCATTGATGACTGTTTCCCGAATGGCTTCCCAGGGATAAAAAAAGGTTTTCTTTCGCCGCAGATTTTCATCGATGTCAGCTGCTTCCAGAGTGATAAAAGGTTCTATAGCGGAAGAAAACTTTTCAATAAGTCCCTTGTCAACCAGCTGCTTTTGGCCAGCCGCTGATACCTCCCAACGCCCCACCAAAGGTGCATCCAGAACCACATCAAGTCGCGCCTGGTACTCTTTGTCGTCACCGGAAAAGGCCATCACCCGCAAACCCGCCTGGCGCAGAAACCGTCTCGGGTTAATCCCAAAGCAAATCAAACCGGCAACCGAGCATACCGTATTGCCCAAACCATCTTCAGCCATCAGCCCAAGGCCCAATAGACGCTCTATCCACTCAGGGTCGGAAGTGGGGATTACCGGGTCATTGATGATCGTGCGCAGATAATAGTCCAGCCTGTTTTTATCAATATTGGACAATGACGTACCCGCGACCGGCAATACTTCAACATGAAGCAATCCACCGCTTTCAAAAAGCCGCAGTTGTTGTTCACGAGTCGCAAGTTCAGATCGATCCCCCATACGGATGTAGACTTCTTCACGATTTTTGTGCCGCACCACATAGGGTTTTGATATCCCCGCAGTAATCGTTATAATCGCAACTCTAACATCCTGCTCAACCTGGATCTCCTCATAGAACGGAATGATTTGAGGATGGACTTTATCTCTGAAAACATTCAGAACCCATTCCTGGGCACTTGCATGCTGAAGGCCGGTAAACTGACCATTATCTTCAACGCCTAAAAAGATTCTGCCCCCCTGAACATTTGCAAAGGCAACAATTTCTTTGGCCAACTGCTCGGTACGGATATCATCCCGTTTGAATTCCACGCCGGAATTCTCACCGTTGGCGATAATTTCCAATAATTCAGCTTTCAGCATAAGTCACCTCAAAATCCGTACTTTGTTTTCCGTTGATTGAAAGCCGTTTTACCACCTTCAAGAATAATTGCGGCCATGTCTCTGACTTTTGCAACATCAATAGCGCCCTGTGCCTCAGCAGGCATCTGGGCCTGACCTTCTGAAGCTTCAAATACGCCGATCCATTCGGCATCGCCGAATACTGGTATGTTTGCGTTATGGGTTGCAAAAATGAACTGGCGAGCGATCTTTGCGGATCGCAACTCTTCAACAATGCGGTCAGCAATGAAGGCGTTATCAAGATTGTCTTCAGGCTGGTCCATAATCAAAGGGTCAAGGTTTTGTAACAGGAGAAGATGCAGGATTGCTGTGCATTGCTGCCCGGTTGAAAGCTTATCCAACGGCCTGAACTTTTCCTGACCTTCATGGGCGGTATTCAGTTCGATGCTGATCAAATCGGGCAGCTCAATCTCTTCAAGTTTGAGAATTTGCTCGGGTGCCAATCGCGTCAGTGCTTCAGCCACGGTAGGGGTAATTCCCCAATTCGCATTACGCAGAGCCTCAGCACCCTCACGGACTAGCTCAGCTAACCTCACAGGTGAAAAAGGATCCGCCTCTTTAAGCCAAGAGAGCCGACCTTCGCCGACATTGTCCAACTTACACCCCAACAGAAATTGAATGACCGGGGTCCGATCTGATTCTGCCTTGACCTCCAGTCGGAGTTTTCCAACAAGTCGTTTGTTGAGTTTTTTCAGAGATCTCGAGAATTGCGCCGAACGTTCGGCGCGGATTTCCGACAATTCATCCAGAATTGATTTACGTAGCTTTTGGAGTTCTGTGGAAAGCTTTTTGCGATTTATAATCAAGATCTGTTTAGGGCGAATCTGCTCAATTTTTTTCATTAACTTCTGGAATTCGATGCCTATCTGCTTCCCCGTTTTTCCCTCACAGGAGGGGAGGTCCTTGAACGTTTTTTCAAGGACCTCTTCCTCATCATGAATACCAGTATTTAACTCTTGACCAAGAAGTTCGATATTAACTTTCGCAGCAGCATATTTGCTCTGCCATTGGCTTAATAGCCCTTCCGCCTCGACTCGGAGCTTATCCAGTGCTTCACGAATTCTGCGTAACTTGTCAGCATGGGGGAGGTTGCTAAGGGACGTTTCACTGAGGAATATGGTATCGGGTAGACTGTCCCGCACCCCTTGGAATGCTTGATCGAGATTTGCGCCTTCCTCCTCCATGACTCTTTTCAAGAGCCGTTTTTCGGTTTCGAGAAAAGGAACGATTTTCAATTTGTCTTCCAGCCCCAAGCTTTTAAATTGACCAACCTGTTCTTCCAGTTTAGGCAGCCGGGCGACCTCGTCTTCGATGACGGCGATATTGTTTTGTGCTTCGATTAATTTCTGTCTGTTTTCCGCTAACTTGCCGAGCGCTTCTTGAATGAATGATTCACTGTCTTGCTGACCGGATTCAAAAAATCTCGACAATAATTGGCGTTGACTGGTCTTGTCCTGTGCTATTTCAAAGATTTCATTCTGACCGTAAATTTCGATCTTGGGTAAAAGATCGGCAGGTATAAAAGTCGACGGATTACCGTTTTCATCTTTAATAATCGTGCTCTCGCCATAACGCCGGGCGACGGTAAAGCGTCTGCCATTCATTTTGGAAGAGCGAATCACCAACTCGACCCGGGCTCCCGATCTTCCAAGATTTTCTTTGATGATCTCCTCGTGCTGCTTCAAGGCGTTCTTGCCTATCGGTTGCAATCCCAAAACATAGCGAAGGCACTCAAGCAGAGTTGACTTTCCAGTACCCCGACCGCCGATGACCGCATTGAGATGTTCGGAAAAATTGATATGTACCCCGTCCAGGTAGCCACCAGTGACTTTCAAGCTCTCGATGCGTGAGTAATATTTTTCGGAAACGTCACTGTTAAGGCGTACCCGCGATTCAGGGTCCTGAAAGGCCAACTTGAAAGAAGTGAAACAAGGGGTTGTCATTTTGATCAGACAAGATGCTTTCGGGTTGGCCAGGTCTTCAGGTACAGCAACGTCTTTGGCGTTGATGATTCCGATAGGACTTTCCCGTTTATAGTCAGGATTCTTGTTCAATAAAATTTGGCGGTAGGAATGACCTTCGTCATTTTTCAAGTCATCCAAGGTTCCGGGGATCTGAGCCGCTTTCAGCAAAGAGTTTTGCCAAACATGCACAAGTTTTTGGCGCAGAATGCCGCTGTCCTCAGTAGCATGGGCGGCATAGACAAAACCGCCGAGTTCATCGATTTTGGCAAGCAGGTCGTTCCCACCCAGGTTGGAAGGCCAGATGCCATTTTCTGGGTTTGTCAAACCCAGAGCCCCCAAATATCGATTAAGCTGATCTTTAGTGGTGATTTCAGCGAACAGGCAGACATAGTGAACTTTTTCCGTGGTGGAGATTTCGAATCCAGGAAAGACGATGATTTTATGCTCATTCATCAAGCTACGAATGGCATCGACGCCATCGACGTTGCCATGATCAGCTAAGCCAATAATCTTAATATCGTTTTCTAAGGCAACCTCGAGGAGCTTTTGGTTGTACTGCGCTTCTGTCAAACCGTGCTCAATGCCACGATATTCAATGTACCCAGAAGGATTCACCTGGAGCGCACATTTCCAAAACTTGGCATTGGTGTAGGTATTAGTCATGCTTGCTCTCCTTTTTTCATCATCTCCCGGGCGGTGCGTTTTTTGGCCAGGGTCAGGTGGTGGTCGTTGATGCGGTCGCCTTCTTTGCCGCCGTAGGTGGGTCCTAAATGATACCAGGGGGCGGAGGCAACGTCTTTGCCGCGGTCTTTGGTCCATTTGATGTTGGGCTTGTCACGTAAGCACCCGGCGCCTTTCTTGCCGACTGCGGGCACGGTCATGAAGGGGCGAATATTGAGGCGGATGCCGTCGTTTAAGTCGGGTTCCCAGACGATAGGCTGTTTTGCGAGGGGCTTCCAGCGCATGAAGATGTCGTAGGGGGCTTCGCCGATCAGAATCAGCTCAAGCTTCTGCTTAAGGCTTTCAGCGGCAGCGAGCTTCTCCTCGGCACCGTCGATGCCGTTGTCTCTATCCTGTTTCTGGCGGGTGATCCAGTCGCCGAGATAGGTGTAGATCAGGGTCTCCATGAGCTTTTTGTCGAGTTTATGGTAGTTGACCAGGGCGGCGAAACCGTCGCTCAGGCCATCCCAGATGTGCCAGATAAAGGGGCGCTGGCTGAAGCGTTTACAGTGCTGGATAAAGAACTTCTCGCGCAGCCAGGTTTCAAGTGCCTTGCCCGCGTGGTTGGCATTTTTCAGCAGTTGCGCCAGTGTGTCGTTAGACCAGGCATCGCCATAAGCGGCAGCCAGCAGGTTGAGAAGGCGGTCGCTGGCGGCGGCCTCACCCCGCACCGGCGGGATGCAGACGATACCGTCCTCATCAGCGTAAGGCAGCAAGACTTCGCAGCGGTTGACCCACTCACGCTGCTCATCGGACAACTCCATATCGGCGTCCAGTTCGGCAGGCCAGCGATAGCCGAGGAGCCTAGCGACGGCGATTTGCAGAACGGTATCGTCGCTACGCAGCGGACCGTGGGTCGTCCATTTAGTATCTTCATCCCAGACCACCGAGCCGCAGGGGTGACCGTGGAAAATCCATTGCGTGGGATCGTCGGAATAGGGCTGGGGCAGGCCGTTAGGGTATTTTTCTTCGGCGACTTGGATCCAAGATTCCAAATCAAAAGGCACCTTTACCAAGGTCGAGTTCGTTACCTTTAGGCTCTGATCAATATCTCTAACAGATCGGTTGAAATCTTCCGATGCGCAGTAACACCAAATTGCACTGAGGTGATTTTCTTCCGAAGGAATAATAGCCGCGCAATTCTGATCAAATTTCGAACCGATATATTGAGCGCATGGAAGATGCCCAACCTGCCGAACACATATGCCCTTTTTGCCCCATGCTAAACCACCGGCGAGAATGGCTTTCCCTTGCTCAGAAAGTCTTTGCAGTTCGCCAACCCCACGCTCCCAATGATATACTGTAGATAAGCCTCCAAAATCACGAACACTATCAACTGTGGTTTGACCAAACACCCAGTCTGTATTTTTGAACTCGACTTCCCAGAATGTCCGGATAAATCTAAGTGAATCTTTCGTGTTAGTTCCGTGAACACCACTTGCAAGGCCGGAAAGCAACCCTCCTGCTATTTCATCACCCAATACTATTCTCTGGTCAGGGTTTTGAAGTTGCTGGTATTGCGGGATAAATAAAACCTCATGACGTCTCAAATAAGACGACTTTGCATCGGTCGTTTTTTCATTTGCTGCATCAATAAACAGAGTTCTTGTGCTTTGGTTACCAAGAGCAAGGACTGGTACGTCTTTTCTTAACGTAAGCAAAATGGCTTTGACGTGCTCGCCAGATATTGTTTCAAAGGCTCCAGCTCCAAGCCTCGCTACAGATACCCAGTTATGAAAATTCAGAAGATCTCTTCTGAATTTTTTGTAGCCACCTAGAAACAACCAGTTTTGTGGAAGTACCACTGAGCAAGTTCCATGCATAGAGAGAAACTCAATACACCTTGACAAAAATGATGTCTCAAGTGACCTCCTTGCATTAGGGTAGTTTTTAGTTAGGTAGCTATCTACCTCAGCAACCATCGCACCGGTTTTTTTGTACGGAACATTTGTAATAATCCATGAGTAATCTTCAACTAAAAGCTGTGCTGCTTTAAATAATCCTAGAGCAACAACCCCCATTTCAACTTTTTCATCATCTTTTTCACTGGCCAGTGCCTTCATCAGCAGCGGTCCAACTTCTTTCCATTTCAATTCGAGCAACGAGCCTTTACCCAGGTTGACTTCCGGGTTAATCAGGCTGCCCAAAACCGGTGCATCCTTAAACTGTTTGTAAAGCTCCTCTAACGTATAACGTAAATTTATGTCGCTACCTGCCAATGCCAACCACTCTTCCTTTTTGGCACCTATTGCGAGGCCAGAACAGGCGAGATGCAACTCCGGCAAAACCCGATAGCCACCAGCTCCTGGGTATTTCCAGGCGGTTAGCGCCAGGGCAAAGGCGGCAAGCTCGACACAGCGCTGATCCAACTCCAGACCATACAGGTTTTCGCGTAAAACGGCAGCCACCGCATCCTGGGCCGTAAGCTTTTCCCGTTCTATGCGCATCGGCACCAGCATCAGGAAGGCGGCAACCAGGAAGTGCCCGGAACCGCAGCAGGGGTCAAGGGTTTTGAGGTCGGCAAGATTAGCGGGCCAGCCCGTAAACCAACCACCGGCGGGCATCCAGTGTTCGCCATCGAAAATACTGGCGTTGTTGATGGTCAACGTACAGTAGTCGGTTTTGACAAAGCGCAGATATTCCAGCGACACCCCGGTAAGCGAGAAAAACTCTCTCAGCTCAGCCTCAGTCGCCGCCGTTTGCAGCAAGTTCCGGGCTTTTTCTGCCGACTGCCCACTGCCGACTGCGGACTGTTTAACCCACCAGGCCCCCAGAGAGTTATCAAGCAGAAAGCTGACCATATAGGGCTCGGTAAAAAGCTGGGTGACAGCAGGCAGTTCCCGGGCCCCGATCTTGACCTCGGAGGCATTGACCTCATCCTTCTTCTTAGCCTGCCAGAACTGGTAGACCCAGCCCAGACTATCGGAAGCGGTAAAGACGTCAACAGGCAGAGCCGCTATCAGTTGTTCCAACTTCTGCTGATGTTCCGGCGGCAGAGTCAGTTGCAATGCCGGAGAATCGAGACGGAAGATCTGCGGCAGCATCCGGGCGGCAAAACGAGCCGCCAGCTCCCAGCCATTGGCAGCCCCTTCATCGGCAGCGAGATCGTCGCACTCTTCCAGGGTAACGGCCACCGGGTCATCGGGATCCGGATACATCAAAAGATTGTTCTCGGCCAAAAAACGGGCAAAGAGCATGCGGTGCCAATGCTCGTAGGCAACCTCTTCGAGCAGGCGAAAGATCTCCTGGGTTTCCGTAACCGGATCACGCCGATCACCCAATTGCCGACCATGAACCCGCAGTTTGCGGCGCAGCTCGCGCTCCGCCTCACTCAAATGAGCAAAAGGGGTAGCCGCAGCAACCCCGAGTTGGGCCAACGCCGCGCGCGCGGCGGCCTCGGCGGTGTCACGGGCCTCTTTGATGGTTCTTTCGAGTTGGTTGCGGAGGGCTTTTTCTAAAGGCTGCATCGACTATTTTCCGTTTAAATTTTTAAGTATCTGCTTACCCTCTTCAGTCAACCTGTATTCCTGCTTGCTGCTGGTCGGCTTATCGGGAATCGTCATCTCAAGTAATCCTGACCCAATAAGGGGATTGATGACCTGGTTCCTGTACTTGGTACGATCGCTACGATCCGCAAGCTGCAGTAGATCAACAATTCCTATATCAGACGTACAGTTACGCAACGTTTCAACTTGGTTCCGACTTAGTGCCGACTTAGTGCCAGCCGCTGACGGTTGCAACTCGCGGAGAACTTTCTGATGCAC
>Ga0307991_1002446_pt1 | contig 12533 bp, 13 predicted proteins | sample EllFjometagen131_FD_203146 | JGI IMG/M metagenome (GOLD analysis project Ga0307991, IMG submission 203146) | Marine microbial communities from Ellis Fjord, Antarctic Ocean - #131 | ecosystem: Environmental > Aquatic > Marine > Unclassified | place: Southern Ocean | collected 2014-10-08 | reverse complement strand
ACTTGGAAAAATGAACATTTGTGACGAGGACTTCGGATCTTCATTGCTTTTTTTGTCCTTAACCCTGAACGTTGAACCCTGAACCCGTGAACGGATACAGGCATTTTAGGCATTTTAGATCATTTTAGGCATTTCTTTAATCCGGCGGGCTGAGCCAAGTAGGTACCCCATATACCCACTATATCCCCCCAACAACCCTCCTTGACGGATGGACGCGCTCAACCTATTTAAGACACTTGGAAAAAATCCAAACCACCTGGAATCAAACTCGCAGTGTATTTTAAATGGCATATCCCAAAAAGAAAAAAAATCTATCTGCCGAAAATATGGATGCGCTTTTTTTAGAACCAGGCGCCCATATCTTTAAAGAAATATTTGATCATGCCGACGATGCCATGCTGGCCTTACATGGCGATAATGTCACCCGGTGTTATGTGAACCGCAGTGCCTGCGAGATGACCGGATACAACCTCGGCGAGCTCATGAACTTGGGATTTAAAGAATTGGTTCACCCCGAAGAACTCGACAAAATCCAGGACCGGTTTGAAAAGCGGCGAAAAGGCGCAGATCTGCCCGATTGTTATGAAACCCGTATTGTTTCGAAAAACGGAGCGGTCATCCCGGTCCGGGTGACGGTATTCGTAAGCAAGGGGGAAGAAAATGGATTCTCTTTTGCCATGTTACGGGATATCCGCAAAGAAAAGCATCTTGAACATGAGATGAATAAAAGCTTTCACCTGCTCAAAGACGAACTCGTGGAAAATCGGTCTGAATGGGAAGGCCTGAACCGGGAACTGGTTCAGACCCATCAGGCCATGTCGGTTCTGGCAAAAAATATAGACAGCAAAAAAGTCGAGTTGGAGAAGAAGGTGAACACCACCATCACGTCAAAGGTGTTGCCGATCATTAAAGAACTTCTGACCGAAAAAAGGGTCAAAAGATTCTGGCCGGAAATCAGTTCCATGGCTGAATATTTAAACACCATCACCACAAAAAGCGAATTGCATCTTAAATCCATGAGCGTGCTTACGGAAACGGAAATAAAAATCGCCGCTATGGTGAAAAATAAAATGGCCAGCAAAGAGATTGCCAAGTTGATGTACATTTCTTTGGAAACCGTGAAGGCGCACCGGAAGCATATTCGAAGGAAGCTAAAGATTTGCAATACAAACCATAAGCTGTCGGAATATTTGGCCACGGTGATGGGGGAATGAAAAAATATTGGAAATAGAAAAGAGGAAATAGGAAAGAGAAAAAAATATATAATCGCAGAAGAAATAAAAGAATAACCTAATAATATCAATAAAATAAACACAATTTACATTTGTAAGTCACAAGGCGGAGCTGTCTTGATTGAAGGAATAAATTGGCCACAGACCCACACAGCTTTAATCTCACAGAGCTCGCAGAGAACACAGATCAGATGTCTGAAGTCGGCTTCCAGCTCGTATGAGCTTACAGCTCGGAGAGAGATCAGAAGTCGGAAAATGCAGATAAAATCAGCTAAAGATTTAAAAGTTTATAAGAAAGCGTATTCTTTGGCCATGGAGATCTATGAACTCAGCTCTGACTACTGAATGCAAAGAGATCGGATCAATGTTAGGTTCGATGCTAAACAAGCCGAAACCATTCCTGCTTCACAGTTCTGGTTCCTGACCTCTGATCTCTGACTTCTGATCTCCGAGCTCTGTGAGATATTTAAACTCTGTGACCTCTGCGAGCTCGAGCGAAGCGGGTGAGAGACCTAAAATATAAAGATACTTAAACTTTGCGAGATCTCTTAATTTATGCAATTTATCGATTTAAAAACACAGCAGAACGTAATCAAAGACAAAATTGATGCCAACATCCGGCAGGTCCTAGAGCACGGCCAATACATCATGGGACCTGAGGTGGGCGAGCTTGAACATAGACTCGCACAATATGTTGGATCCGGGCATGCGGTTGCCTGCTCTTCAGGAACCGATGCATTGATGCTGGCGCTGATGGCCTATGGCGTGGGGCCCGGTGACGCCATCTTCACCACGCCGTTTACGTTTATCGCCACAGCAGAAGTGATCAGCGTTCTGGGGGCCACCCCGGTTTTTGTGGATATCGAACCCGGAACGTTTAATATCAATCCCGGTCACCTTTCCCGTGCAATTGCAGCAGTTAAAAATAATGATCCGTGGATATATCCATTGCCGGACCTCCAACCTCCAACCTCTAACCGAACCCCTCGCGGTATCATCGCCGTGGATCTTTTCGGTCTTCCCGCGGATTATGACCGTATCAACACCCTGGCACAAGATCATGGCATGTTTGTGATTGAAGATGCCGCCCAATCGTTCGGAGCGGTTTACAAAGGGAAACCCGCAGGCTCTCTTTCCCATATCGCATGCACGTCCTTTTTTCCGGCAAAGCCCCTGGGATGTTATGGTGACGGCGGCATGTGCTTTACAGATGACGATGATCTGGCCGGGGTCATCCGTTCCATCAGGGTTCACGGAAAAGGCGCGTATAAATATGATAACGCCCGGGTGGGTATCAACGGCAGGCTGGATACCCTGCAGGCGGCCATCCTCCTTGCAAAATTCGATATTTTTCCCGAGGAAGTCATACGCCGCCAAAAGGTGGCCCAGCGGTATGCGGAAAAACTCTGTCCTCTGCCGTCTGTCGTCTGTCCTCTGCTTCCTGAGGGTTACAAAAGCGTCTGGGCCCAGTACTCGATCCTGGCCCGGGACGAAAACCACCGCTCTAACTTGCAGGAAGCGTTAAAACAGGAAAACATCCCCACGGCAATTTACTATCCCAAGCCGCTTCACCTGCAAACCGCTTTTTCCTCTCTGGGATACAAAGAGGGGGATTTTCCCGTAAGCGAAGACTGTGCAAATCGTATTTTCAGCATTCCCATGCACCCGTATCTTGAAATCAAGGATCAGGAACGCATCGCAGAAATTATCTCCAAATGTTAACCACAGAGAAATTAATTAGCCACAGACCCACACAGACTCACACAGACCCCGGTTAAACAAATAAAACGAGGTTTAACTGGATAAACATTTGTCCGGGCGACCCGCCCGAACAAAAGATGTCAATCGCTTCGCGATAAAGCACATACAAAATATTCGATTAGTACCAAGTTCATTCTTTCTGGACCCCTAAGTGTATGTAAACAAATATAATTCTTACCTGCCCGAAGGGCTGACAGGTTTTCTCCGGCGAGGCCTGCCCCGTAGCTCCGGCAGATGGTACTGGGGTCCGCCGGATAAAAAAATAGTAGTTGCTTGCCCTGTTAAATGCTGCCTCGGCAGCCCTCCTTCGGAGGATTTAACCGGGGTCTGTGTATGTCCGTGTGGGTCTGTGGCTAATCTAAAAAGGAAAAGCTTATGAGCATTACACCCAACATTGCCGTTATCGGCTCCGGCTACTGGGGAAAGAACCTGGTCCGGAACTATTACAGCCTGGGCGCGCTCAAACTCATTTGCGACAAGAATCCCGTTCTTCTCGAGCAATACAACTATCAGTATCCGGATGTGGAGACGTGCCTGGCGTTAAACGATGTGATCTCAAGAGAGGATATCCAGGGGCTGGTCATCGCAACCCCTGCGGAAACCCACTATACCCTGGCCCGAGAAGGGCTTCTTGCCGGAAAGCATGTGTACGTGGAAAAACCCCTGGTGCTGGATGAAACAGAAGGTGAAGCGCTCATCGAGCTGGCTTCCGAACGTAACAGAACCTTAATGGTGGGCCACCTGTTGCAGTACCACCCGGCGTTTGTCCGGCTTAAAGAATTGGCGTTGTCCGGTGAGTTGGGACGGGTCAACTACATCTATTCCCATCGCCTGAACCTGGGGAAAATCCGGAGAGAAGAAAACATTCTCTGGTCTTTTGCGCCCCATGACATTTCCATGATCCTGTCTCTGGCCTGTGAAGACCCTGAACACGTATACGCAACCGGCGGCAATTATCTTCACCGGCAAATTGCCGATGTGACCACCACCCATTTGGAATTTCCATCCGGGTTGAGGGCCCATATTTTTGTGTCGTGGCTGCATCCGTACAAGGAACAGAAGCTGGTGGTTGTGGGGGACCGAAAAATGGCGGTGTTCGACGACACCCAACCCTGGACAGACAAGCTGCTTCTCTACCCTCATAAAATAAAGTGGCAGAACAATGTGCCGGTGCCGGAGAAGGGAGCGCCCGAGCGAGTGGAAATCCCAGAAGCAGAGCCGCTGCGACTGGAATGCGAGCATTTTCTTCACAGCTTTACCAACGGTAACAGACCCCAAACCGACGGAGAAGAAGGCCTTCGCGTATTAAAGGTCCTCAATGCCGCCCAGCGCTCTTTGAACAAAAACGGCCGCTCTATTGAACTGACCCATGCCGGAAGTTTGAAAAACAAAATGGCCCAAGGCCATGACACCTTATCGTTTGCTGAGTCAGCAAACGATAACGTCTGTGATTGTCTGTGTGGGTCTGTGGCAAAAAATTATTCAAATGCCTTCATCCATGAATCCGCTTTCATCGACGAAAACGTTGAGATCGGATCCGGAACCAAGATCTGGCATTTTTCCCACATCCTTTCAAACTCCAGAATAGGGGAGAGCTGCAATATTGGTCAGAACGTGGTGATCGGCCCGGAGGTGTGCATCGGGAAACAGTGCAAAGTCCAGAATAATGTGTCGGTGTACAAGGGCGTGACCCTCGAGGACGGGGTGTTTTGCGGCCCGTCCATGGTGTTTACCAATATCTATAATCCCAGGGCCCAAATCGTAAAAATGGATCAGGTCCGGCCCACCCTCGTAAAGCAGGGCGCCACCATAGGAGCAAACGCTACCATTATTTGCGGAACCACCATCGGCCGGTACGCCTTTGTGGGCGCCGGCGCCGTGGTCAATAAAAATGTTAAAGATTATGCCCTAGTGGTCGGTAATCCAGCCAAACAAATCGGCTGGGTGTGCCAATGCGGAGAACGCTTGCCGGACGATCTTGAATGTATGGCCTGCTCCAAGACATATCAAAAACAAGAAAATGGAATGTTGATTGAAACAACTAACAAAAATTAAAGAATTGAATTAGCCACAGACCCACACAGACTCACACAGACATTTGTCCGGGACCCCCCCGCCCGAAGAAAAAAATAGTAGTTGCTTGCCCAGTTAAATGCTGCTTTGCAGCCCTCCTTCGGAGGATTTAACCGGGGTCTGTGTATGTCCGTGTGGGTCTGTGGCCAATAAAAAAACATACTCTGTGACCTCTGCGAGCTCTGTGAGAGATTTAAATTAAAAAAGGGGTACTCTTCGAATCGATGTAAGAAAACACGGTTGACAAAATCTTACATATAATATACCCTGAAAGCCATGATCAATTCTAATTATTAAGGATAAAAAGATGGAAACCCTATCATCCAAGGTCACATCAAAAGGACAGGTGGTCATCCCTAAAAAACTGAGAGAAAAATATGGGATACGCACAGCCACAGCGATTCGTTGGATCGAAAATGATCAGGGTATTTTGATGGTGCCCGAGTCCGAAGATCCGATTGTGGCAGCCCGAGGAATGCTAAAGGGTTCCGGAATATTGAAAGCATATTTGAAAGAAAAAAAACGCGATAAACAAAAGGAAAATAAAAGAATTGCAAGAACCAAATAGCTTTGTTTTTGATAGCTATGCATTGATTGGATATCTCGAAAATGAATCATTTTCCGACCGGATCCAGCATATTCTCACTCAGGCAAAGAAAAGGGACTTTCGCTTATATATACATGCAATTCATATCGGTGAAGTGTATTATATAACATTGAGGGAACAAGGCCGGAGTTTAGCAAATTTAGCTTACGCCAGAATTAAAGCGTTGCCCATAAAAACCATTGACCGCATTGATGAAGAACTTCTTCTGACAGCAGCCGGTCTAAAAGCAAAACATCCTATTTCATATGCGGACTCTTTTGCTGCCGCGTTGGCGATGATCAAGAACTGTCCTCTTCTAACAGGGGACCCGGAATTCACATCCCTTGAAAAACAAGGAATAATTCGCATTGAGTGGCTTACGTGAAGCGAATCAGATTTTAGTCTCACAGAGGACACAGATCTCACTTATATTTCTCACAGAGCGCACAGAGGATACAGATCACAGATGTCCGAAGTCGGCTTCCAGCTCCGCTTCCAGCCCATAGAGCTTACCCGCCGGCGTGTAAGCCCTACGGGCTGGAAGCGAGCTCGGAGAGAGATCAGAAGTCGGAAAATGCAGATAAAATCAGCTAAAGATTTAAAAGTTTATAAGAAAGCGTATTCTTTGGCCATGGAGATCTATGAACTCAGCTCTGACTACTGAATGCAAAGAGATCGGATCAATGTTAGGTTCAATGTTAAAAAAGCCGAAACCATTCCTGCTTCACAGTTCTGGTTCCTGACCTCTGATCTCTGACCTCTGATTTCTGACTTCTGATCTCCGACCTCCCACCGGGGTGACTTCTCATATTTAAACTCTGTGAACTCTGTGAGATATTCAAACTCCTAATGTATGAAAAGACCCAACAAACCCAACAAACCCAACAATCATAACCATCATAACGCACTTAACAATTTCACCGACCTTCTATAAACTTATAAAGCAATGGACGTACCCAAAATCCTATGCTGTTATAAACGACCCTAACGATATAACCAAAACAGACCAACCGTAATTCACAATTCAAACTTTGATGCCAATTTACTAAAAAACTAAATATGTCAAGAATGAAGATCCTTTACTGGGCTTATATCAAATATCCAGATTTTCATAACATTCTTGACAATAACAGGGGACTTGAGGTAAATTTGATAACAATGGGAATATGAAAAAAAGATAACATTAGAAAGGAAATCAACGTTATTAATCAGTTTTGAGGCCAAAAATTATGTTATTCAAAGTTATTCTGAGACTAGATCCCGAGGATGACGGATTTAATGTGAGTTGTCCTGCCCTTCCTGGTTGCCATTCCCAGGGAGATACAGAAGAAGAAGCAATCGAAAATATTAAAGACGCTATTACGGGATGCCTTGAAGCATTAAATCAGCGCGCCCGCGTGCATGATGCGACGGAAAAGTTAGTTGAGGTAGCTTTAGTTTGAGTCGACTCGGCTCTTATAAGGGTGAAAAGGTAGTCAAAGCTTTTCAACAGGCAGGCTGGGAAATCTCTCGCCAAAGAAGTAGTCATATAATACTTGAAAAAGAGGGATATGAAGCCACACTCTCAGTGCCAGTTCATAAGGGTAAGAATGTAAAACGTGGCACCTTGAGGAACCTCATTAAAGATGCCGGAATGACTGTGGATGATTTTATCAAACACATTTAAGTCCTGTCCCCACTCAGCCTACTGGCCCTGCCATACACCTTGATGAACTTGGTTGTCTTGATTTGCTCAAGGATTTTCAAGAAGTTTTGGACATTCTTAAAGATATGCCTTTGAAAACTACGCTATATATAAGACATTCCTTATTACAAGAGATTCATCTCAAGAGTAAAAACGAGTTTAATCTTTAACAATCAAAATGCTCTCAGAAGTCAACGATCTAAATTTACCCCATTTGTACCGCCTTTTGTAGGTCCGGAAGATTTATCCGCCTCTGGAGGATCGTGTCGGGGTGAAACCACTTTTAGTCTCACAGAGCACACAGCTTTAATCTCACAGAGCGCACAGAGGACACAGAGAAGGGCAATAGTCTTTTATTCCGGCTTCGCCGGAAAATAATAAGATTTAAGCTCTGCGAACTCTGCGAGCTCTGCGAGAGACCAATTATCTCACAGAGCGCACAGAGGACACAGAGGAAAAAGCAATCAGTCCTTCAAAAAGCGAGACAAAAAAGCAACATGCTGTGAATACTATCCACACCGGTCTGCTAATTTGGATAACATATTACCCGAAGGGTTAGTGGTTTTTTATTTTCCGCCCCCTCAGCGGAAAATAAAAAGATATTTAAACTCTGTGACCTCTGCCTGCCCCGCCTGCCCAGTGAAACCAGTATCTTCTTTTGTTTCACCGGGGTAGGTCCGGAAGATCATACTGGGGAGAATTTAACCGGGGTTTGACCCCAATCATATTACGTCCCATATTACAATTTTAACACCGCCCCCTTTTCACTATTGCACTTTAGGTTATTTTGTGATAATTTATTTTAATTTGACACGTATAGTATGTATCTTGCCGCAAACGGGGTGGTATCAATGAAAAGAAAATTGTTAGTTGATATTTCCAGAGACAGAATCGAAGCATTTTGCACAAAGCACCACATAAGCAAACTTTCTGTTTTCGGTTCAGCTTTGCGTGTTGATTTCAGATCTGACAGCGATATAGATATTCTTGTAGAGTTTTGCCAAGGACATATACCTGGGCTAATAAAGTTGGCTGGGATTGAAATTGAGTTATCAGAGATTCTGGGACGCAAAGTAGATTTGAGGACCCCACAAGATCTGAGTCGCTATTTTAGACAGGAAGTCATTGACTCTGCGGAAGTCCAGTATGCTGAAATCTGATTGGATAAGACTGCGCCATATGCTGGATGCAGCTAAGTACATGTATTCGTAAACACGGTCACGTATTTATAACTTGGTCTATTCATTCTATATATGCAAAAGTGTAAAGTGCCTAAAGTTAAGGTATTCTATCAATTTTAATTATAATTGGTCGCGCTGAAAGCGCGTTCCTCAACTTTAGCTCACTTTAGGCACTTCAAACTTCAAACTTTTGGACTTCAGCTTATACGGAATAGTGTCCAGATAAAAATACGTAATCGTATTTATGAATTAGAGCACTAAGGAAGCCAGATTATTTATTAAAAATGAAGAAAGAGCTTCCATCGAAAAAGATCGAAAATTGGTATTGGCGCTTATAAAATCGATAGAAATCATAGGAGAAGCGGCCAACAAAGTAACAAAAGAAGGCCGCGAAGGTATACCCCAAATTCCTTGGCCCAATATAATAAGTATGAGAAATCGTCTTATTCACGCCTATTTTGACATCAATCTCGATATTCTTTGGGAAACGGTAAACGCAGACATTCCCGAATTGATAGAAAAGCTTGAAAAGATTCTTCCTTCTGACAAAATCTAATAGCAATAAAAGATTCAAGCAGCTTAACCAATATAAATAATCAATCCAATTAAACTTCTTAAAAAACAATCCAAACTCTCTAAAATTATTCCGCCTGCCCCGCCTGCCCTGTTGAACCGGGTTTACCCCGTGCAATTAGTTTTCGACAGCGGAGTTTACCCCGCTTGCCCAGTGAAACCAGTATCTTCTTTTGTTTCACCGGGGTAGGTCCGGGAGATTTATCCGCCTCTGGAGGATCGTACTGGGGCGCATTTCTCTGGGGCACCCTCCGGGTGTTCAACCGGGGTAGGACCGGAAGATCATACTGGGGCGAATTTCACAGGGACTATCTTAACCTTAAAAACATAGAAACTTATAATATGAGGGGCGTCCCGCTAATTTGTTCTTGTTAAGAAATGTGAACGGGTTGTTAAAATTAGCTTGCAGATTGTAGCCAAAAGGGGTACAATCGTATCCAATATGAGTACAATATTTAAAACTGACAGTTTGTCTGCCACGCTTTTCGGAAAGACTCGACGGGCGGTTTTAGCTTTACTATACAGCCACGTTGAAGAACCCTTCTATCTCCGCCAGATTGCCCGCACAGCCGGGGTTGGCCTGGGTGCTGTGCAACGGGAATTAAAGAAGCTTTCCGAAGCAGGAATTATCCGGCGGACAGTACGTGGGCGGCAAGTTTATTACCAAGCCAACCCGGAGTGTCCGGTCTATTCCGAATTGAAAAGCTTGGTGGTAAAAACGGTCGGAGTTGGTGACGTACTGAGAGCAGCTTTAGTCCCTCTGGCAGATCGTATCAATGTGGCCTTTTTATTCGGTTCCTTGGTGCGAGGAGGCGAACGCTCAAGTAGCGATGCGGACGTTATGATTGTGGGTGATGTAACATTCGCTGAAGTTGTTTCAGTATTAGGCCGTGCACAGGAAACGGTTCGCCGGGAAATAAACCCCCTTGTTTATCCTCCTGAAGAGTTCCGATTCAAATTGGAAGCAGATCATCATTTCCTGAAAAAGACTCTGGAAGGTTCTAAATTTTTTCTTATTGGAGATGAATATGAGCTTGCAAAACTGGTTGAATAACGGCTGGTTGACAGAACATCGGACAAGCTCGCAAGAGATCACAGCCTTACTTGCAGTGGCGGATCGTGATCTTGCAGATTGCAAAACGTCTGGGCTAAGTCCGGACTGGCAGTTGAACATAGCCTATAACGCCGCCCTACAAACAGCAACAGCCGCCCTTGCCGCTTCAGGTTATCGTGCTGTGCGAGATGCTCATCATTATAGAGTTATTCAATCTCTTGCTCATACTATCAAGGCTGATGCCGGCTTGATTGCTTTATTCGATCAGTTTCGAAAAAAAAGGAATATCAGCGGTTATGATCATGCCGGTATGATATCCGACCAGGAAGCTAAAGAGATGGTGAACTTTGCAAACCGTCTCCGCCAAGAGGTTGAAGAATGGCTTCGTGAAAACCATCCGGATTTAATGGAAGAGTAGAAACTTATAAACTAATGAACATCCCAAGACCCTGCGTCTGCCCCGCCTGCCCTGTTGAACCGGGTTTACCCCGTGCAATTAGTTTTCGACAGCGGAGCGCATTTCTCTGGGGCACCCTCCGGGTGTTCAACCGGGGTAGGTCCGGAAGATGGTACTGGGGCCTGTTGTTTTATCCAACCAGATTAGTTTCTCACAGAGCTCGCAGAGGACGCAGAGATAATAAATATTACCCGAAGGGTTAGGTCATTTAGATTTTCGACGACCCTGCCCTGTGGAATGCGAAGCCTATTCCTCTGGGGTCATCGAAAAGCAAAATATAAAAGAATAACTCTGTGCACTCTGTGTGCTCTGCGAGATATCTTAAACTCTGAGAACTCTGCGAGCTCTGTGAGATATCCAAACTCTGCGAGAGACCAAATAAAATGGAATTAAATCAGCTCTCATCCCTGATTATAAAGGCAGCCATTAAGGTTCATAAAGAACTTGGCCCCGGTTTGCTGGAGAGTGTGTATCAGCGATGCATGGTAATAGAGCTTGAAAATTCGGTTTTAAGGGTTCAATCCCAAGTCCCTGTCCCCATATTTTATCAGAATAGAAAAATTCATGATGATGGTTTTCGAATAGATTTGCTGGTTGAGGACACAATCATAGTTGAACTCAAATCGGTGGAAAAAGTACAGAATGTGCACAAAAAACAGCTTCTGACCTATTTAAAATTAGCAAACAAGCCCCTTGGACTGTTGATAAATTTCAACGAGGTGTTGTTGAAAAACGGTATTACACGAATAATCAATACTCCATCAGATTAGTCTCTCACAGAGCTAACTTATATCTCTCACAGAGCGCACAGAGGACACAGAGAAGGGCAATAGTTTTTTATTCCGGCTTCGCCGGAAAGTAATAAGATTTAAGCTCTGCGAACTCTGCGAGCTCTGCGAGAGACCAATTATCTCACAGAGCTCGCAGAGATCGCAGAGGAAAAAGATTTTTCCATTGCCGTTGACCCCGGTTAAATAGCTTTCGGATTTAACCCCGATGAAACAAATAAAAAGGTTTCATTTGGCAGGCGGGGCAGGGAAGACGGCAATGGAAAAGCACTCAGCAGCTTATGCTGCAAGAAAGCAACACATTTAGACACTATCGAGACATGTCAGCTGATACGGAGAACAAATTACCCGAAGGGTTAGGGTTTTTTGTTTTCCGGCCCCTCACCGGAAAATAAAAAGATATTTAAACTCTGTGATCTCTGTGAACTCTGCGAGAGATTACTAAAAAACCAAATATGTCAAGAATGAAGGTTTATCCGGTGAAATTCACGAAGTGACGGCAAGGTTTATCCCGTAGCTCCGGGAGATGGTACTGGGGCCGATTTCACATGGATCTGACCGCTCTTGTTTCACTTGGCCTCTTGCTTTTAGCATAATCCTGTCAAACAATTGCTTACTCCATTGGCTGGAAAGCAAAGATCGGCTTGGAAGAGGGAATAAAAGACATATATAATTGGTACATTGAAAATTCGGATTGACATTCCGAATTTTCAATGACAATATGGCTATATGATTAAACGCGACTATTATTTAGCATGTCTTGAAACCGCCGCAAAAAGATCTCCTGTTACGGCGCTCCTTGGCCCCAGACAATGTGGGAAAACGACACTCGCGCACATATTCGGCAAGCAGCATAAGTTCCACTACTTTGATCTGGAATCGCCGGCAGATCAACAAAGATTACAAAATCCGGAGTTGATGCTTAATTCTCTTCAGGGACTGATTATTCTTGATGAAATTCAAATCAAGCCGGAACTATTCAATATATTGCGGGTCTTGGTGGACAGACCTGAAAACCGGCAGCATTTTTTAGTTCTGGGTAGCGCTTCTCCTCACATTATCAGGAATGTTTCCGAAACATTGGCCGGCAGGGTTGAATTTATTGAGCTTGCAGGCTTCAATATTCAGGAAATAAATAATATTG
>Ga0307991_1002445_pt1 | contig 12535 bp, 6 predicted proteins | sample EllFjometagen131_FD_203146 | JGI IMG/M metagenome (GOLD analysis project Ga0307991, IMG submission 203146) | Marine microbial communities from Ellis Fjord, Antarctic Ocean - #131 | ecosystem: Environmental > Aquatic > Marine > Unclassified | place: Southern Ocean | collected 2014-10-08 | reverse complement strand
CATAATACCTTCAGTATCTATAGTGATAATGAAATCAATCGAACCATATTGCGGGAAAATCATGTTTTCGTTATTATAAATATTATCAAGTTGATAACTGAAACTGAGAATTTGCGGAATAAGGGTTTGCAGTTCCTGCTGGGAGCGGCTGGTAACCGGTATAAAATTAATCTGGTTTTCAGTTTTAGCAATAAGTGCAGGGATTTCCATCTTAATATAGAGATTATAATCAGCAGGTTCTGCGAACTTGAAGGTAGAATCCTCATCCTGTTCAGACTGCATTCCTTCTACGCCTAAACCTGAGTCCATAATGAGAGTAGAAAAAAGGTCAAGATCATTCAGGGCTTCTGTATCAATTACCAGAGTGTTATCTGAAAGTGAGAAATTATCAAGTTCTGTTGGCAGGGCAGAAGCAGTTTCCGGCTGCTCTGTAGTAATAAAAGCAGGTTGATAACTGATGATCTGAGGGTCTTGATCAATGGAGAATAATTCTCTCTGGAAATAGTATTTGCCATGCCGTGGCTTATCCATGGGAAAGCCAAATTCCGATTGATAATCTGCCAGCGAGGCAGAGAGCAGGGCAATATAGATTATAAAAATACTAACTAAGATATATTTCATAATGTCACCTAATAGAGCATTTCATTAGAAGTTTTTAGTTTTTTATCAAGATCAATATTTTCCTGGAATCTTTCCAGAGAGAGAACAGTGCGTCTTCTTGCCATACATTTGTGGTGCGAAGGTTTGGAGATATCTCGCTTCAAAAGAGGTTTCACCGCAGCCTGAGGATTTAAGGCAGGTTGAGAAGGTGGCGGAGTTCCCTGAGCGGGAATCTGAGCGATGAGAACCGCAACTGTCAGCAAAAATATAATTATCAGAGCCAGAGATAGTTTATTCTTCATTATGATCAGCTCCTGTTAACTGATTAAGCATTTTATTCGCCTGGGCAGCATTAAATGTACCGGCATAATTAACCTTGATCTCTTCCAGAATAGCGCTGGCATTTTGGGTTTGATCAAGAGCAAGATATATTTGAGCAATATGCAGCAGGTTTTCTGAACGTTTAGCACCAGATTTTGGCAGTAATTCCTGATAGAGAGTAAGCGATTCCTGATACTGCTCCAGCTTCTGATATGATTCTGCCAGCAGGTAACGGGCATTGAAAGTCAGTCTGTGCTCAGGATTTTGAGTGGCAAAATCCTGGAATCCTGTGGCAGCTTCCGCAAATTTATTATAGCGGAAATCCATTAGAGCTTTTTTATACTGGTAATTAGCAGGGTTTGTGGTTACCGTAGTGACAGGAGCCTGACGCTGTTTGGAAACAGCAAGTCTTCTGATCACCCTTTGAGACTTGGTAGTGTCTTCTCCACCCATTATCACATTTGCCAGATAATGATCTGGATAATCATCTAATATCTGCTGCCAGTAACGATCACGCTCAGCCAAATTGCCAGTTTTTTCGGCACATTGACCCAGTTTGTAAATAGAATTAACCTTTTTATTACCAGTTTGACCAGCTACCTGACTATAAATATTAGTGGCATCGTTATATTTCTTTTCCTGGAAAAATGATTCTGCCTGCATAAATAACGAACTGTAGGCAAGAGGATGTTCGGGATATTTGCGGGTGATAGAAGCAAAACCCTTGCGAGCTGACTTATATTTACCCTTCTTATAATTCTGAATATAATTACGATATTTCAGAGTAACTTTGCGTTCTTTGCGGGCAGGATTTGCTGCAGCAACCAGAGCACTTTCTTCCTGCTTGCGAATATTTGTGAAGGTGAGTTTGATCACTTCTGTGAGATAATGATCAGGATATTCTTCTATGAGCCGGTTCCAGTAATCATAGGCATCCTGTTTTTTGCCTATGGAATTATAGCAATGTCCCAGCCTTAAGAGAGCATCTGGTGTTTTTTCGCGTTCAAAATCTATTACTTTCTCAAATATATCCATTGCCTTGCTGAATTGACCCATATTATAATAGCATTCAGCCGCAAAATAGAGCGAATTGTAGGAGAGAGGATGACCCGGATATAAGCTGAGGAAATTCATGAATTTCACTTGAGCTGAGCTATAATCGCGGTTTTGATACTCACTAAAAATCTGGTTGTATTCTTTTTCAATTTCTTCATTAGCATAAGATTCTTCATCAAACATCAGCTTTTCATCCAACATCACAATGGCTCCACTGGCATCCCTGATTCCCCATTCATTCAAACGGTTAAGGGCTTTGCGAGTCCAGAGATCATTATAGCTGGCATTGTCATAAAACTGATATAAGAGATTTTGATAGAAATTAGCAGCAGCAAGTTGAAATTCAAAGGAATATTCTCTGCCTTCGGCAATCAGGCGTCTTTTGAGTTCACTACGCAAATAGTCATTATCTTCCAGTTCAGGTCTATTTAGCTGAGAAGATTTAACTACAAAGTTCCTTATCTGCTGATCTACCACTTCATATCCATGATCATAAGCAGCCGCAATTGCCCAGATAGCATGAGTATATCCTGCGGTCTCAAGCTGATGATTTGCTCCATCCTGCAATATTGCTATCAGATTGTTGCGGTATGTATCACACTTTTGCTTCAGCACGGCAATCAGGTTTTCTCCGGCAACCATGTTTTCCTGCCAGCGGGTTTCAGAAGATACTGGAATAAGCTGACGCGACTTCTGCAAAAGAAAATCATTCTCGATCTTACTGATTTCCAGCTTAAGATTTTTATAATAATCTGCATAAGACAGATAATCATTAAATTGTAGATTATCTTCTGAAAGGTCTATTCTGAGGCTATCCACATTTAAAGCAGTGGCAATTTGACGAAATTCTTCGATGCTCTGCCTTGCCATTTCATATTCCTGCTGCTGAAAAAGAGAATTAATATTTTCCTTGAGCTTTTTCAGCTTTCTGATGCTGGTGCGGAAATTATCCGTATCACTGTAGGTAAGATTAAGGTCTATCAGAGAATAATCAGGATAGCTTTCTGTGAAAGTTTCTGTGAGCTGAGCACATTTGGCTTTGTTATCAAGGTCCTGATATATGCGGAGAGCATTCAGATAAATATTTTCCGGACGTTCTCTGCCCAGATCATATAATTGCTGCTCAGCATGAAGCTGCAAATACATCTCGGCAGCTTTTTCTTTATCAAGCAATTTATTCTCATATATATCAATTACCTGCAATTGCGCCCGGAATGTTTCATTGCTGCCCGGATAACGGTCGATAAAATCCTGACGCAAATTTAGAGAACGCTGGAAATCTTCCAGTTTATCCGCTTCCTGCCAGGTATTGCGATATACAGCCACGATCTGGTTCATATTTTGACGTACCGCAACTACATTCAGCAGTTCATTAACTTTTCTGTCATTACCCAGGTCTTCATAAACATCAATTGCCCGGTTCAGATAAACCAGGCTTTGTTCAGGATAAATAGCTTCCAGCTCCAGAGACAGTCGCAAAAATTCGTCTGCTGCCTCTTTATATTCTTTCTGGAGCAACAGGTTTTCAGCTTTTTGGAGAATCACAATAATTATATTTTTATATACATCAGACTGGCGGTAGCCACTTGAAAAGTCCATTGCCTGCCTCAAATATTCTTCAGCAATAGTGAAGTCTTGTTTCTGAATTGCAATTTCTGCAGCACGGCGAAAAGCATCTGATATCACTTCATTTTCTGCTTCTAAGTTCGTAACTGCCAGAAAATCAATAGATGCTTCTTCATGACGCTGCTGTTCGCTCAAAAATTCTGCCCGTTTGAAAATCACCCGGGCTAATTCATTCTGATGAATTTCCCAGGTTTCGTCTGCACGCAAAATCTGCTCATATCTGGCGGAAGCAATTATATAAAGCGAGTCCATATCTGCCAGTTCATCATTTAGCATTATCAAGCTATCATTCTGGCTGATATTATAAAGCTTCTCATAACAGAAAAAGATATTCTTCTCAAAATTTATCAGTTCCTGATGCAGCGGATAAAAATCATTGTATTCTCTAAGATCACGCAAGGCATAAAAATAATCAGCAGGTTCATTAGTTGCCTGAGCCAGCATTTGACTCAAATAAACCAGGTTCTGCCGGTAAATTTGGAGTTTTTGCAGGGACTGAGGAGTTTCAAACTGGCTATAACCACCAAAATCATTCACCAGACGCCGATATTTCAGGTAGTTATTTTTATTGGGATCAGAGATAAAATCATTATATTTCAAAGGCTCATCAAATTCAATTACACTGCGAATTACATCAATAGCCGGCAGAATATCTTTTGTGCTGTTTTCTTGATACCAGGTAGAGTTTGGACTGAATTTTCTTCTGATATCTGCCTGAATAGTAGTGATTTTGACAACACTGTTTTCTTCCCCACCGAAAATATCGGGATATTTTTGATATATAGACATTTTGGCAGCAGCAACCTGAGGTGCATTTGCTGAAAGCGGAAAAAGCTCCTGAAATGTTTCATATAAGCCAATGGCAGCCTGAGGTCTATTATCCTGCAAAAGCTGGTCAGCGACCGCAATCATCACCTGTTTCTGGTTTTCCTGACTATGCAAGCCAGCCAGACGCAATTCCAGTCTGGCAGCAATGACACTGCTATTTTCAAAATCAAGTTCTTCATCTCTGGAGAAAGACCAGGCTAAATTATTAATGGCTTCCTGAACCAGTAAATCCTTGTTTCTAAGATCAGGAATACTATCAAGCTGGTTCAATATACTGAATTCCAGAGCAATGGCATCACTTTTCTCCTGCAGAATAAACAAAGTTTCTGCCTTCCCTGCCAGAGCCGGAAAATAAAATGCTGTATCAGTCTTTTGAGCAGCCAGATTATAATAATCAAGTGCCCGTAGATAAGCTATCCGGTTATAAGCTTCATCGCCTATCATATAGTATATATCCGCCAGTCGCCAGGCAGTTTCGCTGTAATATGATGACTGGGGAAAATCCTCAAGTAAACGCTTATAATACCGGATTGGTTCGTTAAAGACAGCATCACTGTATTTCAGTGAATCTGGAAGCACTTGATAATTTTGACTTATTATCTGCCGGGCTTGACCATTCTGGAGAATTGCTACCTTATAACTGTAATAACCAATATTATACAGCACGATATCCCTATAAACAAAATCTTGATTATATTGGATGATCTGCTTATAAAAAGAAGCAATCTTTGCTGGATTATTTCGGTCTAATTCTGTGCTTAACTCTGCCAGATTGAAGTATAACTTATCAAGTTCACCAGCGTCTGGATTCTCTCGTATCATCTGCAAAATGCGGTTATATACTTCACGCTTATACTCAATCTTTTTATTATATTGCAGACTTAATTGCGACTCTACATCTTGGGCAGTTAATAACCCTGCCAGCAGCAGAATTATGGATAATACCAGTTTATTTACATTATTCATTAGTTATCTGTTCCCTGAATTCTACGTATTCCTGGTCCAGGAGTCTGGATTGACGAAATAAAATATCTAATAGTGTGTTTTCATACATCTGGTTTTCATCAGAAAGTGACTCAACCATCACAGTGATCGTATCCACATACTGGTTACGGATTTCATCCTGAGAGGCAGCAAAATCATCTACCTTAATTGATAATTGAGGAGTTACTTCCAGCGAGAATTTATCAATAAATTCCTTTTCCTTTTGCTCCAGCTCTTTGTTATTATCTTTGATCTGATTCTGCATTTCTGTTATGTTGTCCCTTTCTTCTCTGCTATGCTCATTTTTGAATGCCCAACCTTCCAGATCAGATATCATTGCCAGATTGCTACTGATCAATGAATCAGCATAATCCGCTACAACACTTATACCCTCAACATTGTAATCCATTCCCAACTTATTTATATCAAACCAGATATCGCGAATAAATGCCAGATACACTTTGTGCTCTGCCAAAAATTTTGCCAGAGCATAAGACTCTGCAGATTTTGTAGATAAATCCTCAATATAATGAACCATCTGCAGATACACTACTGAGGAATCTGTCCTGGTCATTTCATAATTCTGGATTGTAGGCAGTCTCTTCAGCATAGGATTTCGGGAATAACGCACAAAGGCTTCATAATTTGCCAAAGTGATAGTATAAGAAAAATATTCTTCTTCCAATAACTTCAAATAGAGCAATTTATTACTATCTATTCCTTCACTATAAGTTTCTATTTCCTGGCGATTTGCCTGAAACTGGCTTTCCAAAGCATTTAACTGACTGTCTATCTGCTGTCTTCTTTCTGCACTAAGGGTTTCTATAATCAGGTCATGTAACAGGGATGAATAATTTTCCAGAAGAGCATATTTCTTATTTAAAGCCTGCATCAGATTTTCATTTTTCACAATAATATCACGTAAATGCTCACGTCCACTTTCATAATTGCCCCTGTCCTGCTCCGTAATCGCTGTGAAATACTTGGCAGTTACATAATAAGTACTCTTAGATTTTTTCTCTGTGATCTTTTTATAATAATTGATCGCCTGGGCATATTCACCAAAATTCTTATAGATAGTTGCTATCTCATATAAAATATCATCAGGAATTTCTTCCTCTAATTGCACATACTGGTCATATAAATTAATTGCTTCCTGATTATTTCCACTGATGGCATACAATCTTGCCAGACTTAGATTTATAAAATTGAAATGTGGTGTATCAGGAGAATACTGGTATTTGAGAGTCAGAAAATCTGTTATTGCCTGGGTAATATCTCCATTTTGATATGTGACCAGCACATTCATACAGCGGGAACGCAAACCATATTCATCATCATTTGCCAAACGCCGGAATACAGTAATGGCTTCTTCTATTCTGCCAGTATTATAAAATGACTGACCAAGCCACCAACGTTGACGAGCTGTATTTATTCCCCTGTATATAGGATAAACAGAGATATAATCAGTGAAATTCTTCTGATTAAAATAAATCTCCTCCAGAAGCAGGACAATCTCATTTCTATGTTGAGGATCAAGGTTTTCTGCCAGATTCTTTTCTAATACCCGTCTGGTTTTCTCAAATCTACCGTCCAGCACATCAAGTCTTGCTTGATAATACTGCAATAGTTTTTCCGGAAAATAGTTCTTTATATCCAAAGCCTCAATATCCCGATAGATACGTGATATTTCCCAAAGCTTCTTCACTGCTCTATCTGTGTCATCAACCTCAAAGATTACATCCAGTTCCTCCAGATCACGCTCAAACAGCTCTCTGATATTACTGAGCCGGTTCTGCTCATATAAAGTCTTTACTTGCTTCTGCTTGTCAACCATGCGCTGAAAATAGTCAACTTCTTCTTCTATTAAAGCCAGATCAAAAGACTCCTGTCTGATTGCCTCCAGAAGATCATTATTTGTCGTCTCCTGTGACCAAAGCAACTGGCACAGAAAAACTGAAGTAATAAATAATATGATTCTGATTTTCATTTATTCTTCTTCTAATAGTCTTTTAAGTCTTTCTAATTCTTCTTCCTTGATCTGCCTTTGTCTTTTTAATTCCTGCAATTCTTTAAACATTGGCAATTCCTCATAAATCGACATATTCTCATCCGGCAAAACGTTTTCCACTATCACTCTTCGCTCTATCAAAGGCGATATCGTCTTATAATAGCTGTAATAATCCTGCCGGTCATTCACCTTTTGCTCAGAAAACCGGTCTAAAGTATAAACTATATTCAAACCGACATTCACACTGCCTTCAGCAAGTGCAAATTTTAGAGCTTCCTCAAATCGAAATACACTGAACTGATAGGTGAGATGACGTGAATAGATATTTAGCCCGGCATTAATATTTTCGCCATCTACTTCGCTATATAAACTCAAAAACCGGGTCGGCTTAAAATCTACTCCCACAAAAAAACCATTTAAATATCTAGCGATCTTACCTTCACCTTTGAACCTGCGCAAACCCCAACCCAAAAATCCAGATACCTCTATGTATTCAAGTCCTGTGATATTTGATACCATGATAGCTGTTTTGGAGATTACTGCATAAGGCGAATTCTTGATCAAGTCATCTTTACTCCCCACTAATCCCTCTGTATAACTGTCATAATTGCTATTGGGCACTGAGGAGAAAACATTAGTTAAACCCAAAGCAAATTGTGGTATCCGCTTCTTCTCTTTCAGAACCTGAAGCTTAAAATTCATATATGGCACACCATAACTATTCAAAACAAAACCGACTTCACCATAATCCCATAAGCCCAGATTGATATTAGCTACTGCATTAAATAATATCTCATTAGATTCAGTGCCTGCCGCATTTGTAATACCGGGTGAAAGTGCCACACTCATTGTTGCCATTTTGTGAGGCAATATATAGGCATCAGGAATATTTATCTTATTCCCCTGCAAAGTATAGGGTATGGCAAATAATTGCGAACCCGTTAGAATCAGCAAAAATATATTAATCAGGATTCTTCTCATATATCTGTCTCCACATTTTTTTGAAGAAATAATTTCTTTATTCTCAAAGTCAAGTTATTTTTTATTATATGAAAAAATACATTAAAAAATTGAAAGGTAATGCAGCCGAAAACCAAGCCTGTAGATACCTGAAAAAACAGGGTTACAGAATTCTCGAACGAAATTTCACCTGCAAAACTGGCGAAATCGACTTGATAGCTTATGACAAACAATACAAGGAGTTAGTCTTTGTGGAAGTTCGCTTTCGACTTTCCAGTATTGATGATGCCATTGCCAGCGTTAATTACCCAAAACAACTCAAAATCATCCGTGCTGCAAAATACTACCTCCTCCTCAATCCTGAATTTGCCGATTCTTTTACTCGCTTCGACTTAATTGCCATTTCATCTGATCAGAACAAAAAATGGATTATCAAACACATTCCCGATGCGTTCCGCACTTGAATTAATCCAGCAATCTTTCATCAAAATCACTTCCAAGATATTCCATCCAGTTAGAATAGGTGATCTCCCCATCGTTATCATCAGAACTATATATTAATTTATAATCTCCACTTGTTAACATGTCAATGAGAATATAGTTGGCATTTTTTTTCATCCGGTATTTCCAGATCTCATAGTTTTTTACTACACCACTATTAAAGTTCTGTTCTGAGCGGTCTATGATATCGGAAAACTCATGCTCACCCAGATTGGTTGTCATTTTCCGTATTTCATAAGGTTTGCCATACTTAATATATATCCTGCCCTTATCTGATGTCCATCCTGGTTTAAAATGAGTAAAAAACTGATTTGCATAAAGTATCCGATTCCTTACAAGATCAATAAATTCATTTTCCTTTGTAGCTTGATTAGGGTCTTGCGAAAGCCAGAACTTATTCAGATAGTTTGATTTACCTTCAGTTGTCAAAGTCTTGAATACTTTCTTTTCATTAGTATTCATAAAATAACTCGCTAATTTTATATCATCTTCCAGCTCAGGGAATAGTCTGACAACCGCTGATTTTTGTGATTTAATGCAAAAATAATCCTCTATCAAAGCTTTTCTATACGCTATCTTGTCCCTGTATTTTATGATCAGTTCATAATATCCGTCTTCATATTTACTAATTTCCAAGCGTCCCTGTATTTTCACTATATCTTCATAATCACCACTTAATTCACTCCAGATAGAATCCACTACAGTCTCTTCAGATTTCACGATTATTTCCTGCTCCAGTTGATACTTGCCATTTTCATCTTCAAATAAATTACTCATCTGATGGTAATAATCAAAGTAGCCATTTTCTGACCGGAAAGTATGATTAGGCTTCACCTGATACAAATATTCACCTCTATGAAATTTCTGCAAATAGTCTGTAGTATCTACTTTCACATAATTACTCAATTCCAGATCACTTACTAATCCATCCGCATCTAATGGCATAAATTCATATTCCCACAAAAAAGAATTTTCTGTGTGCACATCGATAAATTCTACTGCAAGCTGAAAGCTGGCACCCGGCAAAGTGAGGGTGATCTTATCAAGATATTCTTCATCACTGAACACTTTTGCTGCATTGGATATTATCACTTTGTTAGTAAAAGAATCACTCTTGATCACCTCTTCTGCTCGACTAATGGTGATTTCCACATATATCTCTGACTCATAACCATATTCCTGCCTGATAAAATCTACTGCATTATAAGGAAATGAGTAATTTATCTCCACCTGCGTCCCGCCGTCTTCTCCATAAAATCGGTTACTATCTACCTGCACTCCAAGTTGCCCACCAAAAACCATACTGCTTATCAGCAATAATATCGCAATAATATAAGTTCTCATCTTCCCTCCTAATCCAATTCTAATTTTATCTGACCACCGCTTATCTCTACAAGTTTCTTCAAAAATCCCTCCGTTACTTTCAGTTTCCGGCTTGTCCGGCAATACAATGTACTAAATTCTCTGGTAGTTATCGTCAATTCCAGCTTTATTTGCTGAGTTTCGTCTATATTAGCAGCCACTAGACTACAGAATGCCTCATTCAAAACCCTTTCATCCATTTCCAGTTTCAATATTCCACTCATATTCTGAGGAAAATGAGCCAAATTATAAATCCGGTCTGGCAATAGCCTGGCTCCACCATTATCCGATACCTGAATGGAACCCTCAATTAAATAGGCATTGCCTTTGACAAATTTATTGATGTGCCGCTTAAATCCTTCTTTAAACAAGCCTATTTCATATTTACCCGATTTATCTTCCATTTCGATCATAGCATAAGGTCTGTTATTCTTATTGGTTCTGGAACTGATTGCATCCACCAGACCCGCCATCATTACCCGGTAGTTCACGTAGCTGTTACTGGCAAGTGACGCTGCCTCAAAATTCGTGATTGAGCTTATAAGATGTTTATACTTCTCCAGCGGATGACCTGACCAGAAAAATCCTAATACCTCTTTTTCCTTTTCCAGTCTTTCACTGAATTTCCACTCTTCTATTTCAGGAAGCTGTGGCATTACCGCCTCATTATCGTCTTCAGCAAATTCCTCAAAAAGCGTTAACTGTCCCCGCATTTTCTCCTGGTATATACTGGCAGCGATTTCTGTTGCTTTCTGCACTACACTGTATTTCTGGGCTCTATTACCTTCCAGATCATCTAAAGCTCCTGCTGCTGTCAGGCTTTCTATCACTGCTTTATTCACTGCCTTGGAATCCACTCGCGTACACAAATCCCAGATGTCTTTATAATCACCATTAGCCTGCCGTTCTTCTATGATCTTGCCCACTGCTGCTACTCCTACATTTTTAATGCCCTTCAATCCATAAAGTATCTTTTTATCTTCCACAGAAAAATCTACTTCACTTATATTTATATTAGGAGGTATCACTTCAATTCCCATCCGCATACACACTTCCATCTGCCGCGGTATCTTGGATGCATCCTTTTCTTCTGACATCAAAGCTGCCATAAATTCCACTGGATAATGTGCCTTTAAATACCCTGTCTGATAAGCTATCAAAGCGTAACAAGCTGCATGACTCTTATTAAAGGCATACTGAGCAAAATGCTCAAAATCTGACCAAATCTGCTTGATCACATCCAGCTTTACCCCATTCTCCTGTGAACCCTTCTCAAATTTTACGTATAGCTCTGCCATTTGCTTAGCTTTCTTCTTGCTCATTGCTTTTCGCAATAATCCCGCTGTAGGACTGTCAAATTTCGCCAGATCCTTAGAGACCTGCATCACCTGTTCCTGATAAACCAATACCCCATAAGTCTCTTTCAAAGTCTTTTCCATTATGGGATGAGAATATATTATGGGTTCCTCACCATGTTTACGCTTGATAAACGTGTCTATGAACTGCATAGGTCCCGGGCGATATAATGCCACCATGGCAATGATGTCATCAAATCGGTTTGGCTTCAATTTCTTCAAATTCTTCTTCATTCCATCAGATTCCAACTGAAATACACCGTCGGTCTCTGCCCGTGATAATAATTCATAGGTCTCTTTGTCATCAAGATGAATATTCTCTATATCTAATTCAACGCCATGACCTTTCTTGATCAAAACTAAGGTCTTGCGTATTAATGTTAAGGTCTTTAATCCTAAAAAATCCATCTTCAGCATCTTTAAATGCTCCAGCCATTTACCCTCATACTGCACAAGAGTAGTCCGCTCTCCCTTGCCTTTCTGTGTACTCATTGCCAATGGTACATAATTACTTAAATCTCCTGGTCCTATCACTACTCCAGCAGCATGTATCCCTGTTTGACGTATCAATCCCTCCAACACATTACCTATCCTGTAAATCCGCTTATAAACCGGATTGCCGTCTATCAGTTGACGTAACTCAGGGTTACCCTTATATGCCTTCTCCAGTGTCATCTTAGCTTCTCCGGGTATCAGCTTTGCCATCTTGCTCATCTCTGATATCGGGACATCTAATACTCGCCCTATATCTCGCACCACCGTCTTAGCTCCCAATGTGCCAAATGTGACTATCTGGCAAACACTCTCCTTACCATATTTATTTATCACATATTCTATTACCCGCTCTCTGCCCTCAGAATCAAAATCAATGTCAATATCAGGCATCTCTGCTCTGCTCAAATTTAAAAAACGCTCAAATAACAGATTATAT
>Ga0307991_1002442_pt1 | contig 12550 bp, 8 predicted proteins | sample EllFjometagen131_FD_203146 | JGI IMG/M metagenome (GOLD analysis project Ga0307991, IMG submission 203146) | Marine microbial communities from Ellis Fjord, Antarctic Ocean - #131 | ecosystem: Environmental > Aquatic > Marine > Unclassified | place: Southern Ocean | collected 2014-10-08 | reverse complement strand
CTTGATGATTGAATTTCGATCCTTTGAAGATTGAATTCATCGTATTCTTTTCCAGGGTCATTTTCTCAAATTTGCATTCTTCGTATACAAATATAATTATTTCTATTAATCTATTTAAACCTCCGTTTAAAGAATGATTAAATAGTTTTTTTTTACCATATTTTTTATCAATGGTTTCTATAATATGAAGATCTTTTTGTGAGAAACTGCTAAAAAGTATTCTTACGCATTTTTTAAACCAAATATCTTTATCGGTGGTTTTCAAAAAAAGATATTGATTGATTTCGTTTAATATTGTTTTTTTTAAGAAGAATAATTTTTGCCTCATTTCTTCAATAAAACCAAGTTCTTTAAAAGACAATATTATCGATAATGAAACCGTTTTATAGTTGTATTTTTTAATTTGATTGATTTCATTTGAATAATATTTTTTTACGAAGAAATAAGGGTCATTGCTTGGATTTTTAAATTTCTTAAAATTATTAACGTATGCCGGTATTTCTATGGGATAATTTGGAGCTAATTTGCAAAAAAGCCATATACTATCAGTAAAATTATACTCAGGCCAGCCCGTTTCTATTAAAGATTCACTATTATCTTCAATATACAAAGCAAAATTATTAAATAAACAGGATAATTCTTTTATTGTATAATAGGGAATAATCCCGTTGTCTTTTTGATAAATTCGGTGTTCATGAGCATAAAAATTGTTAACATAACCTAAATATTTATTTTCAAAAAGATCTAATGCGCTTAAAGGAGAGAGATATTTTAGTGATTCTTCAATATCTGGAGAGAAGAATATATTTGAATCGGCTCCAAATGTATCGTTGGCAGATAAAGGATATTTTAGGTCTAAATATCTTTTTCTTTTCGGGGTGATTAATGTTTTTTTTAAGATAATGCTAATTTCATTGATCAAATTTGCTTTTTCATTTAATGTAAACTCTGGATTATCAGAATAATATTTTTCATAAATATTATTAGCTTTTTCTTTAATTAATTCTTCAATTTTTTTTTCATATTCAATCCTTATTTTATTTTGCAAACATTAAATATTATAAGTTATTAAAATTGAAATTCAAAATAAATAAGCTCGCATTGTTTATTTTGAATTTCAATACTAACCTGATCCCTGATATTTCCTAAATTATCAGGATATTTTTGCTATTTTCTTTATATTTCTAGCAACCTGTAAACACAAATATCAATTTATCGGTAGATGCTAAGAGCTACATACAGGAAAGTTTGAAATATATTTTAAAAAAGAAGGATTTTGCAATACCATTGTTGTATTATTAAAAGGGTATAGAAATAAATATTATTTTTTCTATAAATTAATTAAATTTAATATTGTAACCTGTATGAAGGTAACAGCAGGGATCGGACAGAACTTTGAAGAGCTTTATGTAAAAAAAGCACCGAAGAGGCATCTCCTAATTGAAAGGAAATGGGTCAAATATTTATTCTTGACAGTTAATCAAACTATTTGTCAAAAATAATGATTTTACCCTGGTACTTTATAAACCATGCAAAAAATATTTGACAATTATATCCAATCGATTTCTTCTAAATTTTCTCATGTAGAAACAAGTGAAATGGGTTACCGTACTGATTTTGAATTGTTACTAAAAGGTATTTTTAAATTAATCAATGTCAAACGCGTCGATCATGATCCTAAAGCCAAGCAGGGAAATAAGCCGGATTTTATCGTAATAGATAGAGATGTGCCTATTTTGTATATAGAAGCAAAAGACATTGGGATTTCTTTGGATAAAGTTGAAAAATCAAAACAAATGGCACGATATTTTGGTTATACAAATTTAGTTCTTACAGACTATGTGGAATTTCGATTTTACAGAAATGGGCTGCCTTACGAAGAACCAATTAAAATAGCAAACTATAATTTAAAAAATCGAACCATTACTCCGCTTTCACAAAATTATAAGCATGTTGCAAAAACACTGCTCGATTTTACCCAATCACAAAAGGAACCAATAAAATCAGGAAAACATCTCTCCAGGATTATGGGAGGAAAAGCACAAAGAATCAGAGACAACATAAGACACTTTTCGTCTTCTGATTCACTACAAAATAAAGAACTTATTCACATTTATGAGGCGATTAAGAAAATGCTCGTACATGATCTTTCTATAGAAGCTTTTTCGGATATGTATGCGCAGACATTGGTTTATGGATTATTTGTTGCCCGTTACTATGATGATTCACCGGATACATTCACCCGTCAGGAAGCTCGAGATCTTGTGCCTGCATCCAATCCTTTTCTTCAACATTTTTTTGATCACATTGCCGGTCCCAATTTTGATAAACGCTTGAGCTTTATTGTTGACGAGCTTTGCCTGGTTTTTCAGCACTCTGATACAAAAAAACTCATTGAGGAATATATGGGCGATGCCGATTCGGTCATTCATTTTTATGAGGATTTTTTGAAGGAATATGATCCGGTATTACGCAAAAAAATGGGAGCATATTACACCCCTCTTCCCGTAGTGAAATTTATTATCCGTTCAGTTGATTATATTTTACAAAATCAATTTAATCTTCCAAATGGACTTGCAGATACATCTAAATTACCCAATAATAAGCATCGCATTCAAATATTGGATCCTGCTGTTGGCACAGGTACATTTATCAGTGCCACCATTCGTACTATATACGAGCGCCTTAAGAAACAGGGGCAATTAGGGCGCTGGCCGGCTTACGTTCACCATGATCTTTTACCACGCTTGCATGGTTTTGAGTTAATGATGGCACCCTATACTATTGCGCATCTCAAACTAAGCCTGGCTTTTAAACAAACCGGATTTTGGAAATTTCATAGGCGATTAGGTATTTATCTCACAAATTCCCTTGAACAAAGTGAAGCACAACAAGATCTTTTGTCATTTGGTTTTGCCGAAAGTATTGCAGAGGAAGCCAGGGAAGCCGAAAAAATCAAAAACGAAACGCCTATCATGGTGGTTATAGGAAATCCACCATATTCAGGCATTTCAATGAATAAGAAATATACTGATAATAATAAATATAAAGTTGAACCTGGTGGCTTACAGAAATTAAAAGAAAAGAAAAACTGGCTTGATGATGATTATGTAAAATTTATTTGTTTTGCAGAAAGTTTGATTGAAAAAAATAACGAAGGAATAATGAGCATGATTACTTCACACGGCTATATTGATAATCCTACATTTCGGGGAATGAGATGGCATCTTAGAAAAACATTCGATGTTATATATGTTGTGGATTTGCATGGTAATAGCAACAAAAAAGAAATAAGTCCTGATGGCTCAAAGGATGAGAATGTGTTTAATATAAAAACGGGGGTAGCAATTATTTTGGGCATAAAAAAGCAATCCAATACAAAAGATAAGAAACTCGCACTAGTTTATCAAGTCGATTTTTATGGAAACAAAGAAAGTAAATTTGAGAAATTAGATAAAGAAAATATGGATTCTATAAAATGGAACAAGCTTCCAGAAAACACAGAACTTTGGAAAGTAGAAGGCGCAGGAAAAAGTGACTACCAAAAAGGATTTTCTGTAGCGGAATTGTTTCTTAAAAGCACAACTGGAATTATAACGATGGGCGATAGTTTCATTATTGATGAAAATAAAGATGTGTTATCTAAACGAGTAGATGAATTTTTATATAATGATATCTCTGAGAGCGAGTTAAAAAATAAATATGGACTTGGGAAAAATTATGCAAAATGGATTATTAATATTAAAAAGAAAATTGAAAACGACCATAGCAAAATAATGCCGTTTGCTTACCGACCATTTGATACTAGATATACTTATTTTGATAATAATTTGGTTTGGCGAACACGGACTGATGTTATGCAGCACTTTAATAATGGAAAAAATATTGGACTTGTTTTTATGAGACAGGCAACGGATGACTCGGATTATAATCATATACTTATTACCCAGAACATGGTTGATAATCGTTTTATGTACAGTGGCAAGGGCATTACCCTGGAAACGCCTCTATATCTTTTTATAAACAAAAGTGAAAAAATTCCAAACCTCAATAAAGAAATTTGGAATAGAGTAAATGAGACGGCAGGAGAAACAACACCTGAAAATATTTTAGATTACATTTATGCTTATTTGTACTCTCCAAATTATCGTGAAAAATACAAAGAATTTTTAAAAATTGACTTTCCGCGTGTACCGTATCCGAAAGATACAAAGACTTTCAAAAAACTGGTTGCGTTTGGAGCAGAATTGCGCTCTTTGCATCTCCTCGAATCACCAAAGGTAAATCAATTTATAACCACTTATCCCATCGCTGGTTCTGATACTGTTGAGAAGTTGATCTTTAAAGATGGAAAAGTATTTATCAACCCGGAGCAATACTTCGGCAATGTTCCCGAAGTAGCATGGAATTTTTATATCGGTGGTTATCAACCGGCACGTAAGTGGCTAAAAGACCGTAAAAAACGAATTTTAAAAAATGAGGACATTGAACACTATCAGAAAATAATTGTAGTGCTAGTGGAAACTAATAGAATTATGAAAGAAATAGATTGTAATACTTAATCATGAGAAAGCATTTATATATAAATAAACCATCACAAACAGAAGTTGAAAAATATCTCAAACTCTATGATTTTCTTAAAAATTACACCTTAGAATAAATAAGAACACATACCATTTTCTTAGACAATTATTATTTTACTTTTAAATTAGATAAATAGAAGATGTGCTAGATCAATAATTCGGTAACTTTTAACGGAAAACTTATAGGATCTGGGGAGTTTCTTAACCAGATGGTTGAGGCTTTAGGTATTACTGTAAATAGACGTTCTAAAGGAAGAGCTCGTAAAATGGAAAGCTAAACCATAGAAAAAATAAGATGTGTATCTATTTAAATTAATTGTAATTTTATTAGTAAAGATAAACCTAGGTTAGATGGTCAAAAAAGCTGATGACTAGAGTGGTATTGACTGAGTGTAAAAGGAGGACAAGTTGATTATGACAGAAGGTGAATACTTATTCGCATTTTTTCCCTACCTTAAGACCTTAAAGCCAGTAGATTATCAAGAGCTCGTTATCAGGAGTAGTGACGACCCAACTGGCCTACCGTCTGACGCAGTTCAACATCTAGAAAACCTCCGCTCCATGTTCTTTCTACGCGATAATCTCCGAATTCAGAAGATGTCATATGCTTTCCATGCTTCTAAAGATAAAAAAAGTATAGTTGATTTTGTGCAAAGACTTGTTGAGTTTCAAGCTCTTGTATGCTTTATCTACTCTGCACCACACCCCACGTCTGGAGATCCATTTTTGAGATATGAGCATTCAAGTCTCTACTTCCTCCAGCCAAAGAAAATTTCCAAGCACTTGATCCTAAATGATTATAATGTAGATATTCTTCCAGAAGTTGAATGTCTGGAGTTCGACGAGAAGGAAGAGGTGGAAGGCTACGAGGGGCGACTGAACAACAGATCATATTTCTGGGTAGCTAAGGGAAGTCGTATATTTCCTCCAGCAGTGAGTTTATGGCTCAATATTTCACAGGATTTATTTGCTGATGTGAAATATCGTATGAAACAGTCTCGTCGTTACCGGTCGGTGTTGGAATACTTTACAACAAAAAAAGTAAGTAGCACGCTAGATGAGCGGATACTAACAGCAATTACTTGGTATAACCGAAGCATAGAGATTGATATTGATGAAGAAGTAGCTTTGGTCAATCTTGCGATTGCTTTTGAAAGTTTACTTGATCTTGAATCAGGAGAGAAAATCACTAAACGTTTCAAAGAGGCTGTTGGTTTGCTCGTCGGTGGTGTACCTCGTCTTGATAGTTGGTTAATACAGTTTTACAATGCTCGATCCAAGATTATTCATGAAGGCCAATCTCAAAACTTAATGTTCGTAGCTGCCGATGATCCCAAGAAATGTCCTGATACTTCCGAGTTAACGTACCGTTCATTGGTCTCATATGGTCGGCAAATATTTCAGATCTGTGTTGCTACCAGATTGACTGGAGCAAGTCTTGCAGAGCAATTAAGGCTTTCCTCACTGCTAGTAACGAATCAGGAGAGGTTAGAGCGGATTTGTCGAGCGCTTAGTAAAAAGGAGAGTACAGCTGTTGAGCGGATAGTAGCTACGAGCCAGGATGTTCGTGACATTGAAACTTATAAATTTGTCTCGGAAAAGGGTTTGAAGATTGGCCAATTGATAGGGACTGCTAAACTGATGGTTCAACAGTTTCTTGACTTGCCCCCTGATGAGCCGTCTGATCTGATTAAACAAATGAGAGACTTTGCTGAGGTTGATTCTGAAGAGTATTATAGGGCGTTGTCACTCTTAAAGGAAATTCGAGATTGTTTTGAGGTGGTAAGTGTATCACAACCGTTTTCACCTGCTGATATACGGTCTATTGTTGCATCGCTCATAGATAGTGTATGGCATTATACTTTTATGTACTATTTCCATCTTGAGCGTAAACGGAAAAAAGAGGATTAGAAATAGCCGTCCAACCAGTCGCTGGAGGCGACTGTTGTGCTAGATCAATAATTCGGTAACTTTTAGCGGACAACCTATAGGGTCTGAGGAGTTTCTTAACCAGATGATTGAGACTTCAGATATTATTATAGATAGACGTCCTATAGGAAGACTTTGTATAATGAAAAGCTAAATCATAGAAAATATAGGAAGCGTTGCCCCATTTTAATTAAAAAAATTGAGGGGGAAAAGGGGAAAGTGATGTTGCAAGATCTGATCTCATAAGTTATTCACTATTATTGCTTCTGGCAGAAAATCAAACAATAAATGTAGATCTTAAAAAAATATTTCTGAAATAATAAATTAGAAAGGATTATATTATGAACAATGATGAAATCTACAAACTTATTAATATTGCAAATGTTGTCAAAGTTGGAACGAGTTGTACACGTAGTTTCTTTAGAGGACATCCTAAAACTTACAATAATCTTATACCTCGCATTTTTAGAAGTTTTTATGGAAGTGAGCATTATATAAAATTGAGGCCAGATTATGAACTTAGCATAATTGAAGAGTTTAAACAGGTTGCCCCAGCACTTTATCCAAATATTCCAGGAAAAGATGATTATTTAGAATGGTTAGTTTTGATGCAACATCATGGAGTCCCCACTAGACTTCTTGATTGGACAAGGAGTATCCTAATAGCTTTGTATTTTGCAGTAAAAGATTTTCCAGAAGTTGATGGAGAAATATGGTTACTATATCCCGATGCATTAAACAAAAAAAGTAATATGCCAGGAATGCCCATTAATAATAATCCATATTTGAAATACTTAGCTGAAGAAACTTACTATGGAAAAGGTAGAAGTTCAGATTTGGCAGATCGCTTGAAATTAAGTAATGTCACAAAATATCCTATAGCATTTTTCCCAACATTAAATTTTATTAGAATGGTTGTTCAAAGTAGTGTTTTTACTATTCATTCTTTTCCAGAAAAGGGCAATCATATAGAAGATATACTGAAAAATGAAAGACATTTATTCCGTTATGTTATTCCAGCAAAATTTAAACAATATCTTTTGCAGGATTTAAAGTCTCTTGAAATAAAAAATTATAGAATATTTCACAATCTTGATTCTCTTGCAAAAGATGTTATTTCAGAATCAAATATTGTAGCATATACCCCTCCGGAACCACCAAAATTTAAATAACAAAAACAGTGGTCGAAATTAGTAAAATAGTTTAATGTAAAAACAGAGGGACGGTTCTTTGTTTTATAGCTTCCCATTGATATTGCAAACTACAGGTGAGGTAATTTTATAAAAGAGTGAATATAAAATCTATGGCTGTAGTCTAAAAATGACCGGCCATAGAAAAAAAGAGTAAAAGAAGGTCTTTTGACCCCAAAGCTCTTTTGAAAATAATATAACGTGGTTGAAAATTATGGATGGAATAACAAAAGAAAATTTAGCAGAATTTATATGTGGTGATGATGATAAAAAATGTCCTATTTATAGAAGTTCATTTTTTCTGACAAGATATTTTCAGGACATTGGACTAAACTATACTCATGATGGGTCAACAAGAAAATGGTGGGTTTTGGATGTATTAAATTCGCTTAAAGGCCAAGATTTACAAAAAGTAATTTTACGTTTAGCTTCACCCAAACTATATGGAGGAAATGAGGAACATACAAGACTTGCTTTAAAAACTTTAAATGAAATACTTGCAGTTGAAAGTCTAAAGATTAAAATAAATGGAGTTGAAACTATCTTAACAAGAGAAACTCCTAATTTTAACTTTGAAGAAGATATTAAAAATGCAAAAAATGGATTGATTCCTTTACCTCCTCCTGATTTTAAGGTTCTTAATTTAGAAATGGGTATTGCAGATATCTTGGAACGACGATGGGACGAAATTCAGAAATGTATTGATATCGAAGCAAATTTAGCATCAGTAATATTAATGGGCAGTTTGTTGGAAGGTTTCCTTTTAGGAGTTATGCTAAAATTTCCTAAAGAGGCAAATAATGCTCATAATGCTCCCAAGAACAAAGAAGGAAAAGTAAAAAATTTCCCAGAATGGACCTTAAGCGAAATGATAGATGTAGCCCATTCTATTGGTTGGATTGAGTTAGATGTAAAGAAATTTAGCCATGCATTAAGAGCCTTTAGAAATATAATTCATCCATATCAGCAATTAACGTGTAAAGCATTTCCTGATATTGACACCTGTAAGATTTCTTGGCTTGTAGTTCAAGCCGCTTGTAATGACATTGCAAAATGGATGCAAAAAAATAATGCAAAATAAATTTAAATGCGACAGGGGACGGTCGTAGTAGTTCAATATTTTGCAAACTTTAAACTTTAATATTACCGGAGATATATTATGAAAATAAGAATTGCAACCTGGAATATGGCATATTGGCAATATAAAAAATATTTTGAAGAAGCATGGAATTATTATATCAAAGAAATTAACGCGGATATTTTCTTTTTTCAAGAAGCAAGACCTTCAAAGATAATTGAAGATGATAAGGAACACCTTGTTTGGAATGAGATTGATGGTAATCGTCATTGGGGCTCAGGTGTATATAGTGAAAAATATAAATTAACTGAAGAAATTATAAAAACAGAATTCAAAGGTACTTTTTCAATTGCCAATACTTCCATAGAGGATAAAAAATTAACCTTTATTTCATTGTATGGACTTATGGAAAGTAATGGTCCTACAAAAGGTTATTCTATAACAAATCTTCATAGAATGCTTTCTGATTTAACTTGTATATTTAATGGCCATCTAGACGGCAAAAGAAATATTGTTTTGGGTGGAGATTTGAATGCCAGCGTACAATTAGACCCAGTACAAAAGAATGACTCTCACAAGATCTTTTTTGATAGGCTTGAAGATTTCAATTTGAATGATTGTTTTAAATTATCAAATAAAGAATTTCCTGTTCAAACTCTCAGACACCATAAAAGCAAAGTAAAGTGGCAAAATGATTACTTTTTTATTAGTAAATCAATCTCAAAAAAATTTATAAATTGTGAAGTAGTATATAATAACGAAGTCAGAAAATTTAGTGATCATAATCCTGTAGTTATTACATTAGATTTGTAAAATATCACGGGGCTGGTTATATTGATAATATACGCTAGAGAGTTGGAGAACATGGGAAAACAGAGGGATGGTTATTCGTTTGACAATGACCTAGTAAATAATAGAAACATATCCATTTTCTTAAACAGGGAAGGCGTATCAAGAAAATAATCTGGTAACCTTTTGGTTGCCCTGGGAAAAAAGAGAAGAGAAATAATAAAAATATATCTTTCAAGGGAGCAATCCTTAATTAATGTGTCTTTGCGATCACAAAGACTATTGCATGTTAAGGGAGTATGAAGATGATAGATCGGAAACTCTCTAAAAGTTAATCGAAACCGGTAAGAAAGAGAAAATGGACAAGTAACTAAATAGCGAGAAGGAGGAAACAAATGAATGATAACAATTTAGCCATTTTTGAAAACTATAAAATCCGCCGTCACTATGACGAGCAAAATGAAACTTGGTATTTCTCGGTGGTTGATATATTACAGGTTCTGATACAGCAGCCGGATCATCAGACTGCAAGAAAATACTGGAATAAACTCAAGGAACGCCTCAAAAAGGAAGACAGTGAGTCGGTGACAAATTGTCACCAACTGAAAATGAAAGCGGCTGATGGAAAAAAATACCTAACTGATGCTGCCGATCCGGAAACCTTGTTACGGCTTATTCAGTCTGTTCCCAGTCCTAAGGCTGAACCAATAAAACTCTGGCTAGCTAAAACTGGCTATGAACGGATGCAGGATATGGCAGACCCGGCACGGTCTCTGGACAGGGCTCGTGAATACTGGCAGAAGTACGGCAGAAGCAAAAAATGGATTCAGCAAAGAATGATGGGGCAAGAAACCCGCAACAAACTTACCGATTACTGGAAAGATCATGAAATAACCAAAGAAGAGGAATATGCTATTCTGACCAATATCATTCATCAAGAATGGACCGGTGTTTCAGTTAAGAAGCACAAAGATATCAAAGGGCTTAAAACTCAAAATTTGCGTGATCACATGAGCGAAGCAGAGCTTATTTTTACCGCTCTTGCTGAACTATCAACCAGGCAAATTGCAGAAAGTGTCAATGCCACCGGCATGCCCGAAAATAAAGATGTCGGCAGAAAAGGCGGTAAAATAGCCAAAAAAGCACGCCTGGAATTGGAATCAAAAACCGGTAAAAGTGTAATAACCTCCGAAAACTATCTTCCTCCGGCAAAGAAACCAAAGCAGATAAAAGAAAAAAAGAAGACTGGTGAGAGCAAAGAATGATCAAGGTATCTTACGGAAATATAGAAGGTTAATGGGAACAGATACCTATTAACATTATTTTTCTGAAAAACCAAAATAGTTGAAATGAAATTTTCTTTTTAAAATAAATAATTGACACCTATTTGTTTTTTAATATATAAATATATAGTAAATATAACACACCCGCTACGCCTCTTAACAATGCGCACCCTGGCGGGTTTTTCTTTTTTACTAAGAGGTTTAAGTGTGAAATTTACCAAACCCCTTACAACATTTCAAGAAATTGATGACCCACTCTTTTTCTCTCTATCTCTCTCATTAATTATTACCATGCCAGGACGACTTTTCTATAATATTTCCTATTTAATTTAATCTTCTCCCCGAAAAAAAAGATAAAAAATAAATGAGGGTAAATAAGTGAAGTTTTTTTATCTTATTTTTCGGTGGCTGAAATAATCGGATTCTTTACGGTTAGCGATAAGTAAAAACATATATAAATAAAAAGTTAGGAGAAAAGAAACATTTTTATTTATGTATTTTTCACCTATCGCAAGGGAGAAGAGAAGATGATCATCTCTACAAGTTAATAAAAAAAATGGTTTCTCTTCGTTCAAGTCGGGCTTAATAATTCCAGAAAAATAGTTATCTCCTCCCAGACAATAAGAGAAAAAAATTATTTAAAGTATATATTCTGGTTTTTTTCTCCTATTGCCTGAAACATTATTTATCGGATTCCGCATGGCTTCGCGATAAGTAAAAAACAATAATTCTAAAATGCAGGAAACAAAAGATACATTTTATTATTATTTTTTTCACCTATCGCGAAGAGAAGAGAATAACAGGAGATAGAAAACATAAAGTAATAATTTTATCAATTCCGGTTAATTTAATATTAGAAACAATCAACACCGACGGGGCGGGTAGCTTTCCTTCCCCCTTTCTCCCCCCTAAAACCCCTCTCTCAACCCCTTTCTTTATACTTTTTTGCTTTGGTTCCAATCCCTTGCCCCGCAAAAGGGGTAAGTGCATGCATAAATGTGCTGATGCTTTGCTGTTGGCTCGGGATATTCCACGTCGCTAAAAAAATTAAGGTTAGGTTATTTATAATAGGGGGGAGTATAAGGGGGACAGAAAAACTGCGGTCGATTCACCTTCACTCTACCAGCATAAATATAAGCTTATCGCTCTTTCCTCTCTCCCTTGCCCCGCCCCTATTCTGATACTTTATGTGATTTTGCTATCGTTAGTGGTTTTGCCTTTTCCCCGTAAAAAAAAGATAATCACAAACACCTGGCAAGTAGGAAAGAGGTACCTTGCCTGGTTTGTGCTTTTCTTCTTTTTCGGTGACTACTTCTTTCTGATTCTTTACGTTTACGCGATAAGAAAAAATACTTCAAAGCAAAAAGAAAAACACTTTTTTATTGAAGATTTTTACCTATCGCGGGGAGAAGATAAGAAAAGAGGAAAGAGTAAAAGCGGGCAGTAAAGACAAAGAGCAATGCATCCCCCGGATAAACAGTAATTTGCCTGGTGGAAGCATTTCCGGAGAAGGAGTATTGCTTTTTTTAAACAGGGGAAAATCATCCCTCTTTTATAAAAAGCAATACCAGAAATAGAAAAGCGAAAAATAAAGCATAACACTCAAAAAATAATTAAAATTTATTAAAAGCGGAAATTTGAATTTATTTTTATCGTGTAATGCTAAAGAGAAGACGAATGCTTAAAAAATATATAAGA
>Ga0307991_1002441_pt1 | contig 12552 bp, 11 predicted proteins | sample EllFjometagen131_FD_203146 | JGI IMG/M metagenome (GOLD analysis project Ga0307991, IMG submission 203146) | Marine microbial communities from Ellis Fjord, Antarctic Ocean - #131 | ecosystem: Environmental > Aquatic > Marine > Unclassified | place: Southern Ocean | collected 2014-10-08 | reverse complement strand
CCAGCCGTAGTAATAAAAACGTTTCTTCCCGTGAACATTTACGATAGAAGTAATATTTACGCCGCTGTCGTCAAAATGACCCAACGCGGCTTTTTCAATGATCGGTTCATTATGATTGTAGATTATCGAGAATTTGTTGTCCAATATGGACGCATCCATATATGTGGGGAATCCATAATTTGTTTTATCCCTGTGTGTATAATAAATGCGGATAATCCCTTTACTTTCATCTGTTATACTAACAACAGGAAACATCGCATGGGAGTAAACGTCTTCTTCAGCGGGGCAATAAACCCGTCCCAACTTTTCCCATTTCATAATTTTCCTCACTTTTAACTCATATTGATTTTGGTTAGTTTCGTACCAATTTTTAGACCGGTATACAATCCTTCATAGAAATAGCGATCGAAGCCACAATGTTTCATCGCAACAGCAATTTGATCAATGTCATAATTAACTCTTCTCAGATAAACTTTTTCCCCGTCAAAAAGGGCAAAGGCTGCTCTTGGGTCTTTATCTCTGGGCTGCCCTACAGAGCCCGGGTTGCAGTGACAGATTTTACCCAATACTTTCAGAGATTGAATGTGCGTATGCCCGGAAAAAAAAAAGGTTGCACTTTCTTTTCTGAAATAGTCTTCGTTGATTACTGTAAGGTATTCATCCAGAGGATCCTTCCACCCACCATGAACGAAAGAAGCCCCGTTGCACTCTATTTTCTGCACTGACCTCTTAAGCCATTTCAAGTGATCAGACGTAATATGTGCACGCTGGTATTTCAGCAAATAGTTTGCGGCGTTTGAACGCGGACAGGGCTGATTATTCACCATGTAATAATCATGATTTCCCATAATATTTGAAACATCTTTTTGCTTTAATAACTGAATGCATTCATTGATCTGGCAATAATATCCGGCGACATCACCCAGAGATACTATTTTCTCACAGCCGATTCTCTCAATTTCATTTATTACGGCCTGCAACGCAGGAAAGTTTCCGTGGATGTCCGAAATAATCCCAATCATCTATATTCCACAATATCCTCAACATATCTAATGGCAGTTCCCTGTTTAATGACAGCGGGGTTCAGCTTTGATTTTTCTGCAAAATATTCAAGACACATCTCTGTCTCATTAAAGCCAAACGCTGTTCTAAGCGACAATGAAGACGAAAATCGCGGATTCACCTCTAAGAGAAGATAGTCCCCTTTATGTCGCCTGAACTGATAGTTTGTAGGTCCGACAGGCTTAAACAAAGCTGTAAATTTTCTCACTTCCGCCTCAAGTTCGGGAATATTGACTGTCTGAGCCTTGACGGTTGAACCTTCTCTGCTCAGTTTTCTTGAAAAGGAGATAGACTGAAAAAAAGATCCGTCACCCAATCCAAATATACCAACCGTATATTCATGCTCATCATCGCCGACGATTTCCTGAACCATAAAGTTCTTGCCCAATTTAGTTTTCCAGTAATAAAAATCGTCTCTGGAACGAATGATCGTGATGCCTTTGGAAGCTGTTGAGCACCTCGGTTTAAGCAAAAAAGGAGACCCCAATGCTTCTGCAACGATGTCATACTCACCAGCAATCAAACTTTTGATAGCCTTGAACTTATTTAAGATTAAATGCTCATACAAACGCCATTTATCACTTGATAATTTGATAAGTGCTTTATTGTTTAAAACAAGCTTGTTGAAGTCACCCTTAAAATTATCTTGATCATCGCAAAGTCTTTGGATCTCGTCTTCTACACCAAAAAAGACCAAATCGATCTTGTGTTTGTCCATGGCATCAGCAAGAAAATCACAATATCTGGCATCAGAGCCCAAAATAGCCTGGATAAAAGAGTCACACCATTGTTGGCCGACAGCGTCATGATAAATATCCATGCCGACGATATTGACGTCATATCGGCAAAGCCTTAAAGAGCGGACAATCCCGTAGCCGATAATCGCACCAACACCTGTGACCAAAACATTAAATCTTGTACCTTTCACGAGGATGTGTCCAATTCTAATAGACTATTAAACTCATCTCTGTCCAACAGGGGAAGTTGGTCTTCCACTGCGCGTCTTGGCGCGGGCTCTGGAATAACTTGTGTCGTAGGAGAAAGCACAACCTCAAAAAGATGAGGTTTTGTATTTTTGAGTTCGCGGTCGAGCTTATCAAAATCCTTACGAGTGCATATTTTCGTATACATAATATTAAACGCGTGTGCAAGTCTTTCAAAGTCCGGGTTGGCATAGCCCTCAACTGAGCCAAAGCAATGGTTGTTGAAATATTTCTCTTGAAAATCCCTGATCATTCCAAGCGATCTGTTATTCATGACAAATATCTTTACAGGAATTTGTTCTCTGGAAATAGTTTGCAATTCCTGCAGGTTCATTTGAATGCCACCATCTCCCATCACGCAGATAGTCTGTCTGTCAGGCGACACAAAATGAGCACCGATACCTGCGGGCAGGGAATAGCCCATTGCTCCGTGACCGGAAGAGCCTATAAGCTGTCTATCCCCAGAGAAACAAAAGGATTGGGCAACCCACATAGTGTTTTGCCCAACATCCGAACACACCACTGCATTGTCGGATACTTTTTTGCTCAATATATGCAAGAATTCATTAGGATCAATATCATTGACATGAGAATGGACCGTGTAGGAGGGATATTTTAACTTCCACCGATGAATGCTATCCAGCCAATCTTTATTGTCAAAGCATCTATTAGAGATTTCCGCCGCCAACGCATTCAAAAAAAATCCGATATCACAGCATACACTTATGGTCTCACGAACATTATGATTAAGTTCATGCGGATCGACATCAACATGAATAATCCGTGCATCTTTAGCAAAAAGAGTTATATCCGGCCCTGTCTGTCGTTCATCCAGCCTTGAACCCAGCACTAAAAGAAGATCTGATTTGGCTACAGCAAAATTTGCGTAACGATTGCCGTATGATCCTATAAATCCACAAAAATGTTTATCATCATGGTCAATAGAATCAAGGCCCCTTAGCGAAGCCACCACCGGCAGATCACATGCATGAATAAGAGTTTTGAAGACCCCCTTGCCTCTAACCGAGGCCATCCCACCGCCAGCTAAAACCACCGGTCTTTTGGCTTCAGTCAGCATAGCGACAATTTGCCTGACAACATTTTCATCCGGTCGAGTATTCTTCTTCATTTCCGATGTGTATTCATCAGAATCATAAAAGCTTTTCAACACTTGTGGATTTATTTCGCTTGCCTGCACATTGTGAGGGATATCGATTAAAACAGAGCCGGGACGTCCTGACTGAGCGTAAAAAAAAGCCTTTTCAAGATAAAATCGAATCTTTTCAGGATCCAAAACAGTTTCTGCAAACTTTGTTATCGGCTTTGCAATCGAAACAATATCGGTTTCCTGAAAGCCTTGCTGGCGAATGGCTTGTTTTGCCTTGATCGCATGAGTACTCACCTGGCCAGTTATAAAAAGACATGGCACAGAATCAAAAAAGGAGTTGGCAACACCTGTAATCAGGTTTGTCGCTCCAGGGCCGCTCGTGGCGATGGCAACACCGACGCCTCCGCACACTCTTGCATAAGCATCAGCACTGAAAGAGGAGGCTTGCTCGTGATAGTTCTGAATGTAGGTAAGACCTTTTACCTTATGCAGGGAATCGATTAAATGCGTTACGGAACTGCCTTGAAATCCAAAAATATATCTTATTTTTTTTTCAAAAAGGAAATCCATGACATAATCTGAAACTTTCATCATACTCCTAATTTCTAACCATACTTTTTACGATTTAAGCGGGTTCCCAGTAAAATTCGTTAAAGCATAACGCTATTAACGCTATTTGATTAAGCACGGTGACAGCCGATTCTTTCATGTGCGAACATACCTCATATACTGTGGTGCTTTATTTCCACAGTTGAAGAGTAAATCAAGAATTGAGACGTTGTGGATGAACTCGCCCCATAGCTGAGGATATTCGGGATAGCCTTCATAATCGAACCAAGTGAGCTTAATGCCTCTTTCGATAAAGATTGAGTCATCAACATAGTCACGGGCGGCGGGACCGGAGATATATTCACTTCCACCTGCCTGAACGCACAAATCAGCCAGCCGATCAGTCTTGCCATCGATCATATTGTAATCACAGGAGCTGCTGATGATGGTCTTTATTCCCAATTTCAAACATACCCATTCGATAAATGTGCGGTTGAGTTTCGACAGGTGTGAATATTCGGTTTGTATGTAGAGGAATTCGAGTTCTTGTGCAATTGACTTGAAATGATCTGCATGGCGATAGTTATGGTATATCGAATTCCAATGTGCTTTGGCCCAATCAACGCCCTGAATTTCCGTTTCCCGGATGGCCTGGTGGTATTTACCCTTTACCTTTACAGGAACAGTCAGCCATTGAACACCCTGTGCAGTTTTGACCTGGTTTCGATTGCGCCAGTCGCGCCGGGTATATTGTACGTCGTCGTAGAGGATAAATTCATCCACGGCAGCGATCAAATCAAAATAACCTTTCCACGGAATATAATTTGATTGCACTATCGCAATTTTTTTTCTTTTCATAAAGCTATAAAAGCCTGTTAAAATGCCAGCAAAATTGAAATGTAACTAATTGAAATTGCACAATGTGAAAAAAATAATTTAGGCAATTTGCTCAAATAGCACTTGTATAAGTTGCTGAAATTTTATGAAAAAGCCCAAAAAAACGCATTAATTATGGCATAACTACTTGTAATAATATATAGATATCGCCATCTCTTTAACACCTTTTATAAGTCATCAAATATTAAGTTTACTTAACGCATCTTAAATAGCCATTCGGCGTAACCGTAATTAACAGTTTATTCTCAATGTCTTTATCAATAATAAAACGATCATTGGTTTTTAAGAATTCCCACACAGCTGTTTTGGGATTATTGCCCTTATCCCATGGTCGATCCGGATAAAACTTTTTTGGCATGTCTTCAATGATCGTATCAAATACAACCAGATAGCTATCTTTTGTTACCAATGGGGAATAATATTCAAGTTCTTTTAATACATGCGCATGGGTATGCATGGAATCGAGGCACACCAATATTTTATTTTTGCTTTTTGAAAAATCATATACCTGCTGAACAATATTTTTATCGATGGATGAGCCTTCCAACATGCTAATCCGTTTTGACATGGGGTGCTTTTCTATTTCAATCCGGTTATGCTGACGAACATCAATATCTATACCCAATACTTTGCCATCCCCGCCGATTAATTCAAGCATGGACGCGAAAAAAATGAGTGATCCCCCATGAGCAATCCCAGTTTCGATAATAAAATCAGGCTGAACATGCCATATTATTTCCTGCATAGCAACAATATCCTGGGGAAATTGAATAATAGGACGCCCCATCCAGGAAAAATTATATGAATACTTAACCTGATTCGCATGTTGAATGAAAGAAGCGGCTGAATCTTTTAACGGTTTGTTTTTTTTATGCTCTCTAATTCTGTTGATACATTCTTCGTTAAACTGATCTATTTGACTCAATGCCTTGCTCCCACAAATAAAGATTATTATTTATTCTGATATTTTTTTTGATCTTATTAAATTAAATCTCACTTATAATGAGACTTTTATTTCCAGCAAACACATTCGGACCTCAAAAAAAATGGCTTTATGCCGGGGCTTCCAAAGCCATCTCCATTTTCCGGGTATCGCCCCAAAATGCCATTGGCTCAAATTCCGGATACGGGTAGTATCCGAAATTAAGATCAATCTCTTTCTGCTTCTTTCTTAAATGTTCTTCGACGAGCTTTCGAATGGAAATCGGTACGCCGCTGCAACAATTGATAATGCCCTTGATTTTGTGTTGGAGTGAAATTTTTACAATGTATTCAGAAAGTATTTCAACAGGCAAATAATCCCGTAACTGTTCACCGCCGGACATATTAAAAACTTTTTCACCATTCTCAAGCGACTTGTCCAGTTGAGATAAAATTGAACTCGGGTTTTGGCCGTTTCCGTACATATAAAATAAGCGAAGCCATTTTATATCAAACCTGATTTTTTTTGCATTTGCTCCAAAAATCTTCTCAACGTATCCTTTGCCAAAGCATATGAATTTGATGGATTTGTTTCAAACTCTTCCTGCAATGCACCGTTTGTCATTCCATACTCAAAACACGTGCCTGTGACAACTAAATTTTTCAATCCTTATTATGCTGAATTTTGGGCCATATTCAAGGCGCGTGTAGGTTGCATACTTTACGTCTTCGGCCTTTTGCGCAACGCATAAGACGGTTCAAAAGACAAGCAATTTATATAATTCACTTTATAAAATTTACGTTCCTTAGTCTTTAATGTTGTTAGTCATGTACCGTATTTCATCGCTCTGTTCAACCGATAAACGAATAATTTGACAAATTGTTTTGATATCATCCCTGTGGATAGCAGTGCCGGTCGGTAATATTAAAATACGCTCAATCAGTTTTTCAGTTTCCGGCAGAAGAAGGCCCGCATGCGGAAAATAGGAGCGATAAGGCTCCATCCGGTGACAGCCCGGGAAAAAATAACGGCGGGCGAAAATATTTTCCGCATGAAGTACGCGCAAAATCTGGTCCCTGGAAATCCCGGCAAGAAGTTCATTAATTTCTAAAACAACATACTGGTAATTATTTTTTTCATTTTCATTATAATCGATCACACTCACGCCGGGTACGTCTGTCAATGCAGCCTTATATTGTCGGTAATTTTCCTGATTGACCCGGACAAAGCCATCCATGGAATCCAACGATACCAATCCCATGGCAGCACACATCTCATTCATTTTACCGTTTGTGCCGATATGGACTACGTCGTCATAACCGGCGAATCCGAAATTTTTCATCAGACGGAGTTTGGCAGCCAGGTCATCATTGTTGGTGGCCACCATGCCGCCTTCAAATGCATTAATGAATTTTGTGGCGTGAAAACTGAAAACCTCGGCTTCACCGTAATTCCCGATCATACTCCCGTTATATGAACAGCCAAAGGCATGGGCTGCATCGAAAATAAGTTTAAGATTGCGGCGTTGTGCTATCTCCTGCAGTTCATCAATCGCACAGGACCTGCCCCACAGGTGGACCCCGATGATACCGGTTGTCCTTGGCGTGATTAATGATTCAATTTTTTGAGGATCAATGGTATGGGTAGTGGGATCAATATCGCAGAACACCGGTGTGATTTCCTGCCATTGGAGGGAATGAGCGGTGGCAATAAATGTAAATGAAGGGATAATTACTTCGCCGGTAAGCCCCAGGCCGCGGACGACAATCTCAAGGGCGATGGTTGCGTTGCACATGGCGATGCAGTGCTTAACCCTCAGGAAATGTGCCGCTTTTGATTCAAATTCCTGGACAAAGGGGCCATTGTTGGTGAGCCATCGATTATCAAGAATTTGCTGGAAGCTTTGAAACAGTTGTTCCCTGTCTCCGATATTCGGGCGGCCAACGTGGAGGGTTTCATTGAAAGCCGGTGGCGCGCCGCATATCGCTAAGTCGGATGCACAATTTTTCATGATTATTCTATTACGCAATGAATTAAAGATGGACCACAGGGCTCTTTTCTATTGGCCCAAGTGAAAGAATTTTTATGCAATGATTCAGATATCATGGATGGGATGCGAAAGTAAAGTGCAATATGTTCATTTAATGGATATGCGTTACCTTCCCAAATCATGTTCCGATAAGTGAAAAATGTTGAATCAATAACATGAATTTGTTAATAAGATAAGGTTTGTGAGAGAAAAAAATAATAATAACTGGGCAGTTCACGTAGTTGGGAGTGCAATATCCAAATTTAATCATATTTAAAAAGGAGAGTGATGAAAGCATTAGTTTGTATTATATCGGCATTATTATTGATAGGAGTTTGCTGTACCGGCTGCTCAAAGGACAGCGATCAAACCGTTGAAGCCCTGAATGCGGAAGCGTTGCAATTGGCCATGGACGGCAAGGTTGATCAGGCCTTGGAAAAGGCTGCGGCAGCGTTGGAAAAAGCGGAAAAAGAGAATGGGGCCGATCACATATTGACGGCTATGAGTCTGGAAACACAGGGAATGGTATTTCAGGTCAAAGGGGATGCGGAAAAAGCCGAATCCAATTACCTCCGGGCCTTGTCCATCGTCAAAAAGACCATCGGACCGGACAGCGGAGAAGCGGCAAAAATCATGAATAATCTGGCCGGAGTGTATTACTCGAAACAAAAAAACGACCAGGCCGTATCCTTTTATAAACAGACCCTTGCTATTGTGGAAAAAAAGTTTGCTGCGGATGATCCCCGACTGGCGGTGTTGCGCAAAAATATTTCCATATGTGAAGGGCCGGGGAATGGCGCGGCGTCGGCCCGGACGGCTCAAAAGCCAGTCCCTGGCGAAGACAATTTTGCCGCCAAATCTCAAACACCCTCACCAGTTCAGTCTCCGCCGATAAGTCAGGCTAAGGATCTTGTTCCTCAGCAGATCAAAGATTCCATGATCTCGCAACTGGCCCGGCAGAATATTTTTATTTCGGATTTAGCACCCTTGCCTTCGGTAAATATTGACAAAAAAGGCATGGTGTTCCCGTATCATGGGCTGAAAAAAGGGAAATACTCGGATTTCGCTCAGGAGATTGTGGTGCTGTTCGCTGCTGTCTCCAACCCGGAAAAACCCAATACTGTTGTTTTTCAACAGTGCCGGCTCATATCCCATACCAGCTATCTGTCGGCTCTGGAAAAAGGCGGGGCAGGACAATTGAAACAGGAGATTCAGGAAGTGTTTAAGGATTTGTATTTATATTAACCCGGCAATTAAATACCCCTATGTTGTCATTCCTGCGAAGGCAGGAATCCAGAAATAACTGGATGCCGGAACAAGTCCGGCATGACGGTGTTAGGGCATTAAGTTGCCAGGTTAATAAGGAGGTTTTTTTGAAAGAATTTGCTTCATTCATTCCGGCGGACTGCTGCAATGTCAATCACCATCTCCGGAATTTTTTTCCATGAGAGACTGGAGGCAATACCATTTGGATTCTGTATAAATAAGTTCGGAGATGGGGAAATCGGCATCATATAATAATACAATAATTTATTTTTGTTTTGATTTCAGCAATGCCGCGGCAATTTTTTTATTTTTTAAGGCAACTTCCAATCCCGGATGTATTTCAAGCGCTTTGTCAAAGGCGTGTATTGCCATTTTTAGATTGCCGGTGCGCCCCAGCGAAATTCCGATAAGACAGTGAACCGATGCATTGGGTTGTAATTCAAGAGCTTTGTAATAGTGAAAAATCGCTTTATCATACATTTCTTTTTTAAAATAGGCATTTCCCAGATTCAGCCATGCGGGATAAAAACTCTTATTGATTGTCAATGCTTGCTTATACTGATGAATCGCATCATCTGTTTGTCCTTTGTTGTCAAGGGCGGCACCTAAGTTTAAATGCGTTTTCAAGTTATTGTCCGTAACCGACACGGCATGGCTGAACAGGGTTATGCTGTTTTGCCATGTTGCAATCTGGCTCATCGTGGTTTTGAAAGATGTCAAGATTAACATCAAACAGGCGGCGATCGCTATTTTTCGATTGATCCGAAATTTGTTTATTAGATGTTGCAATCCCTACACAGCGGCAATGAATATACCGATTAGGGGGATATAGGTATATCGATCAGCCATGGATTGAGACCCCACCTGAATGAAGCCGATAACCGGCAGCAGGGTAATCAAAAACCATAACCACCCAAAAATTAAAACGGGGTATCCACTTTATTGGCCTTGGGTATATTGTAGGTTGGGTTAAGCGGTTACAGGCATCACTTCTGTTGGGTTCGCCTGACTTAATAGAATCCCAATACACTGAGATCACAATGAAATTAGCGAACCCAACAAAATTAGTTGCAGACCGACGGCTTAACCCAACCACGATTTGTCGTTTAGGGTAGCGAAGTGGATACCCCATAAATTAAATAAGGGTGTTTTTTGTTGAGAATGATCACAAAAACCGAAATCGCTAATAATAATAAGACGCTTATAATCACACTCAGGAGCTCAATATGCTGATAAGGATAAATGATTGCCAGCTCAAACGGCCAAACTGTCTTGTAAAGATAGGTTGCATAAGAAACCAGGGCATTTCCCACTCGTGTTAAAAAGGGAATATCCGTTAACGAGACCATAGTGGTTTTGCCGGTTTTCTGGCTGAATATGGTTATAATGCTGAAAATTATCGAAAGTATAAAAAATGGTATTTTTTCAAGTATCAAAAATCTGTTTTTTTTCAGTTTAGCGAAGTCCGGCAGCAAAGGCACCCGTTGAAGCGGCCAGAAATCAACCAGTAACCAGAAATCAACCAGTAAAAGGAGAATCGGCAAAGTCACCAGCATCTGTTTGGACAGAAGGCTGAATAAAAAAAAGAATACCGCCAGCAAGTAATATTTGATTGAAGAACGTTTCGCATATTGACAGTAAAAAATAATGGCTGATAGACCGAAAAAAGTTCTTAATACATCTTTGCGTTCGGATATCCATGCCACGGATTCGACATGCAGGAGATGTACGGCAAAAAGCAAAGCCACAATGAGGCTTAACTATTGTTTGTTTGTGTTGTTTTTAATAAAAAGAACAGCAGCAGAGAATTCAGAATATGAAAAAATAAATTGGAGAAATGATGCCCGCCGGGCGATAATTCAAAAAATTGAACATCCATCATGAGAGAAATAAGTGTCAGTGGGATCCAGTTGACCATATAGATATTGGTAAAGACAAAAACAACTTCCTTTAGATTAAAACCCTTTAATATATGAGTGTTTTGGTAGACATTGACATCATCATCAAAATTAACAAAATCATAATGCAGAACGAACAAGGATAGATTGTGTGAGGAACGAACCACGATCTTATCCGGAGGTTGAACAAGCCCGGTCTTGAACGTGGTAATAGGTTAGAGATGTCACCAGAATGATGAGTAAAACCGGCCACCAGTTTTATTTGTCAGAATGTTTTTATAGTCCATTTTTACCTGTTGGAAGGTGTGAGTCGATTATTATTGCTCCCCTCGATTTGTTGGGTTTCGCTACGCTCTACCCAATCTACCGGTCATTGGATTCATGGTGCATTTCGTTGGGTTTCGCTACGCTCTACCCAACCTACGTGAATAAATTGATCTTTCCGAGGTCCCTGGCTGATTTCGGGCGGGGATAAACCCCGCGCCCTACGGAGCATGTCATGTTAACGAATGAATACAAAGCCAATGTAGGGGAGGGGTTTACCCCCATAAGCGCTAAGTTATTTTATAAACATCCAGCAATTACATTTATCCCGTAAAAGAGTCGATTTGAACGTTTAACATCGAACATCGAACATCGAACATCGAATAATGATGTTGCTACGCTCCACGATTTAATTCTATTTGTTATCAAAAATTCGGCGTGAAACCTTGAATGACTATTTCTTATTCTTTTCCGCCGTTTTGATACTCGTAACAAAAATCTTAATTAATTCTTCTGCTTCCTCTAAAATATTATTTAGCAGTTCAGGCTTTTTCATTAATGGTACCTTTTGAATAAGTTTCAATCATCTTTGGGTTTCCCTAAGTTCTTTTAATGAAATACGAAGTTTATGAACAAAGTCCTTGGGAGATTCCGCGGCCTGTGCTTCACCATGGTTTGGATAGGGTGAAGTTCCCGATTTTAACAACTGACCTGCAACATGGCTGCCAGTTTTGGAGCTGGGCAACTGTTCAACAATCTTTATGATTCGTACTGAAAACTCAAGCAGTCTTTCTTCAAGATCATACCTTTGCTCAGCCATCTTTTTACCCAATCACTTTTTTCCTTCTTTTCTATTCATTATTCGATGTTGAACGTTCGATGTTCGATGTTTATTTTTTTTCACAAGCTTTTCACATTCCTTCACTCTTTTTGCTCAAAAAAATAACTTAGCGCTTATGGGGTTTACCCCCTCCCGATAAACCCGACATCCTGTATCTGTTTCAGGATTTTTATCAAACATATCCCTTTTTTGCCATGATAAAATTATCAATCGTGTGTTGCGGAATATTGTTTACAAAGAAAAACAAATAATGCACAAATAATTATACGTGGATATGCACATGTCTCAAGTTGATTCTCGATAATATTTTGAATTTATTTGACATTCTATCCAAAAATCATGGCGAAAGTCTAAGTTTAAAAAAATTATTAATATCAACAAGATACGAATTGTTTACTGGAGTCAAGTGGATACCCAGATAATTATATTATCATTTCATTCAGGTGGTTTTTGATAAATTGATATTTTCAGGTGCGAGAATTTTTTAAATTGTGGATTTTTGCGCCGGCACAGACCATAAGGGAACTTCCAAAAATTAATATACCCAACTTGTTTGCCTTTTTGATCGTCTTCTTCGTTGCGTCAACAGTTACATAACCCGTTATGCGCCTGTTGACGCGCCTTGAATACGATCAAAAATTCCGCGCAATTCCGGTATATTAATTTCTTCCAGTTCCCTAAATTTTGGTTGCTTTTTATCTTCTTTATGTTATTTATAATATGAATTCAAGTG
>Ga0307991_1002440_pt1 | contig 12561 bp, 8 predicted proteins | sample EllFjometagen131_FD_203146 | JGI IMG/M metagenome (GOLD analysis project Ga0307991, IMG submission 203146) | Marine microbial communities from Ellis Fjord, Antarctic Ocean - #131 | ecosystem: Environmental > Aquatic > Marine > Unclassified | place: Southern Ocean | collected 2014-10-08 | reverse complement strand
ATGACCTGGTAATTGATCCATTTTCAGGTTCAGGAACCGCGATTGTTGTAGCAGAACAATTGGGAAGGAAATGGGCAGGATGTGATATGTCACCAGAATATAACAAATGGGCAATTGACAGATTAGAAAATGTGCTTCATAAGAGTAAGGCAAGCTGGATTAAATTTGATAAAGAAAACGATAATAGGAGAAACTCAATCAGATGAAACTCAAAGAAATTGTTGCCTTAGCTACTGATAAACAAAGATTTAATACTGTTGAAGCATACTCTGATTACTGTTTGCACTATCTGGAATTCATAAAAACAAATCTTCAGGCAGTTATTGTATCACAAAATGAAAACAACTACAGATTCTTTCAATATGGTGAGGAGGGGACATTCAATGTTTCACGACCTATAAACAGTGATTTGATGTTGTCTCTGGAAGCGATGGATGCTGATCGAGAAAAATTCTTTTTTATATTGAAGAATATCAAAGATAAAACATCTAAGTCGAAAGGCAGCAGGAAGTTGATCAATGATTTTATTTATACTTGTCAGCAGTCAATTGGTGCTGCTTTGGATGCGCTGCCTGCGAGAGAATCAAACAAAGCCAGGAAAGTAAATGGAGATTTGTTTGAGCGTTTTATTCGTCTGATAATTGCTGAAGTTGGTATTGATGTGACTGAAGGCACATTTTCAGTTCCCGTAATTATTGAAGGTAAAGAAATTGTGAAGATGAAGTATCAGCATGATCTGATCATAAAAGTTGATGAGGTTACTAAGGCAATTGGTTCTGTGAAAACATCAAGCAAAGACAGACTTGATAAGATATTTATGGATAAATTGACTTATAACAAGTTTACTAACACAAATACACCACATTTTGCAATTTTTCTAAATGACGTGCAGCGAAAGGGTAAAGAACGCAATTATGGAATAAATACAACCTTCCTTTCTGGACATTTTAAGTGCTATACTATTGCTCTTAATCCTTTGGATGGAGTATATTATCTGGATATCAGACCTAATATGATTACTGCTGATATTCTGAAAGATCACATTAGAACTTTTGATCATTTCTTATTGAAAGATGTTTGGAGACTTTTAAAATCTAAGTCATAACAATATTGTTTTGAAGATAATCCAATCTGGGAATCATTGTGAACATCTAAACAGAATTATTATTCTGATAAGCAATATTGTCTGGAGTGTAAATCTAAAAGACATAGAATACGAAGTAACCTTAGGAGCGTGAATATGTCTTATCTTGAATAAATAGGTGAAAATTGGCATATCCCTTTATTTTCAGTGTCTTTTCTTAAGATTGCGAATCACTATCCTTCGCATTCCATTTACGAACTTCCTCAAGCCTGATCTCACAATTTCATTTCTTTAACCACAGAAAAACAGGAATTAGAGAAGAGGATAAGAAAAAAAGAAATGTTTAAATAATAAATACAGATGGACATATTTGTTATCAGTAATGTAAAGAACTTAATAAATATGAATATAGTAGATTATTAAAGATGATACGTAAGAACAAATAACTAATATAGATTTAAGTGAAGAAAAAATATATTGGGTGATGTTTGTCCCATTTTGGTATTTTGGGGCTTTATATATATAGAGTCTATAACTTTATTTTGAGAAATGAATTGGAAATTACATGATGAAAAAGGAGGTGAAGAAGAGGATTAGATTACTAAACTAATTATCCATTGCACCCGTGAAATTTAGAATAATAACCGTTAACAAAAATTCATTGGAGGAATAATGAGAAAGACATTATTTATTTTTATTGTATTATTCAGTATTTGTTTACTGAATGCTTCTCAACCAGGAAGACAGGTCACATTAGAAGAAGCTATTAGTTATAACAAAGTTATATTTGATGGCTTGCTCATTTGGAAAATAGATATTGAGTTAGATAAATAACTGTGAGATAATAACATAAGTGATAATACAAGGCGATATTTGAGGATATAGGGTGTAAACTTTGTTTACAGTGTAATAAAACGGAGGAAAGCAAGGTTGCAATAAAAGATATTTCTGGAAATGTAACTATATATATAGTTAGGCTTATTTTGTCGATTTATACGGAGTATTGGTGAGTGTGGAAGCACTCAAACATTTTTTAAATTTCAACTTTTGAATGTGAGAAAAATCCTTAATGAGATAATTGACTAAAACGAGGAGATTTATAACTTAGTAAAAGAAAACCGCTACCTGAACATTTTGCGGATGCTCAGGCAGCTAATCATAAACTGACTAAGATACAAAATAATAAGGAGTTCGTAATGAACAAGATATATTTTCTTTTGGCAATCTTTGTGTTGCCAGTATTACTTTTTTCGACCACCTGGTACGTTGATGGAACAGTTCCAGCCTCTGGATCTGGAACAGAGCAAAGTCCCTTTAAAACAATTAATGAAGGAATTACTGCCAGTTCTGAGAGTGACATTGTTGTCGTGTGCCCTACTACTTATAATGAATATGTACTAATATCTGGTGAAACGAGAGATAATCTATTACTTTGTAGTAAATATTATTATACTGGAGATGATTATTATATTGAATCAACGATAATCAATGGTAACGAATCTCATAAAGGGATCAAAATTTCTAGACCTGACAATATTGAAATAAATGGATTATCAATATTGGATTGCCGAACTGATTCGGGAACATTAGCTGCTGGAATAACAATATCTGATCATAGTGATAATACGATTATTTCTAACTGTATTGTAAAGAATTGCATTAATTATGGAGATGGAGGTGGAGGTATCAGGATTAGCTACAGTCAATCCTGTATTATAGAGTCTTGTTTAATTGAAGAAAATGCAAATGATCAGGATAATGGAGCCTCGTCGGATTGGAATTTCGCTGGAGGTATTTATATATGTGGTGGAGCAAGCATCTATGGACCATTTGTTGATAATTGCATAGTCAGAAATAATAATGGAGGAGGCATTGAGATATATACGATGCCCACAACGGCAGATTTATTAACTGTGCAAAATACTCTGATCAGCGATAATTACACAGGGCTTGATGGAGCAGGAATCGATTTAAATTACTCCTCCCTTGAAATGGAGAATTGTACTATAGTAAATAACGTACATGGAGAGAATAATTATAAAGTGGGGATTTCCCAGTGCGTTACGCCTAACACTTACAATTATAAAACCATCAAAAACAGTATTATATTGAATACAAGTCATTTTTATGATGATGATGTAATAACTTATTGTGGTCATCTGGATGATGATGACATGGAGCCAAATTCAAATAATGGCAGTACAGGTAATGAGGAAATAACAGCTAGCGAAACCTTTGTTTCGGGAGATTTGTTATATCACTTGAAATGGAATAGTGTCTGCGTTGATTTGGGTGATCCAGATAATGATGGTAATACTGAGGATTGGATTTTTGATGAAGATGATCAGGACGCAGATGGATCGCGGCTTTCAATCGGGTATATTCCTTATGAAGAGCTGGACAGATGGGAATTTGAAGATGAGGATATTGTCTGGATGAGTTTTCCGAAATTTCCTTGTGCTGATGGTGTTAACAATGGAGACCAGATTTTAGGGTCAGCGGTGTTTAGCAGATTTCTGGAAACTACACAACCAAATATTGAAGTTTGGAAAAAAAGAGATTTAGGTCTCACCCCAAGCTTTACAGGAGTTTATAATTATCCTGTTTACACTTGGACTCAGGCAAACTTTGAATTTAACAGTACAGAAGGATTGAAAATAAAAGTTAATGATGATTTTGATCCTATCAATCCTTTGATCTCCGGAGGGCTTTTATGCGAGCCTGGTACACAATTAACAGTAACAACAGGAGCAAATGATCTGAATTGGGTTGGTTATTATCTTCCCAAAACAATGAATATTATGAGTGTGTTAAATGAGGATACAAAAGATAAACTGACGTCAATAAAAGCTCATGACTGGTCATTGTATAAAAGAGGTGATCAATGGTACGGTAATTGTCCATTTGGAGGAACTACTGTCAGTTATGGAGATATGGTGGAACTAAGAACTAATGAAACAACTGACTTTACTTTCAGATGGGTATCTTTTGGAACAGCAAGCGATGCTTATGAGAGAAAAGAAACTCAATATTTTACTTATAAGGAAGAGCTTGATTATCAATCAATCTTTGTAGAACTAGGAGAAGAGAAACCTGCTGAAATAGCCGTCTATGTGGATGGAGTCTGCAAAGGAGCAGAAGTAGTTGATGTGGATTCACTTCTTGAGATCAGAGCTTACTTGTTGGAAGAAGCTCAAGGTCAGGAGATTGAGATAGTAACAGCCAGTGGCAGATCAAATCCGGTGAAGATGGACTATCATGTAGTAGAAGATGACGGGAAATTACTTGATAGAAGTCTCTTTACTGATCGAAGTAAGATGTATCAGATAATATCGCTGGAAGCGGGAGAAGAAGTTCCTGAACCGGTGAAAGTACTGACCTGCTATCCTAATCCTTTCAATCCTGAGTTGACAATAGCATTTTTCACCACAGAGAGCACAGAGAGCACAGAGATAAACATATTCAATCTAAAGGGACAGAGAGTGAAAACTTTGGTTGATGCTAAATTAACTGCGGGTGAGCATTCAGTGGTATGGCAGGGAAGAAACGATGCCGGTAACCAGGTAAGCAGCGGAGTATATTTTATCCGGATGCAGGTTGGTAATGAAGTGTTTATCGGGAAAGCTGTGTTGATGAAGTAACTGACTTCATCAGCGTTAATCGTGAGTCGTATATCGTGAATCGTTAAGAAGAAGACCTGGCGTCCTAAAAAGGACGTCAGGATTCTATAAATTGGGATGGTTAATATGAAAAGAAATGTGTTTTTATTGCTGGCAATGTGCATTGTAGGTTTGTTAAGTGCAACAACGATTATTGTAGATATTGAAGGAACTGGAGACTATTTATCAATTCAAGAGGGAGTTGATGCCAGTGTTAATGGAGATACTGTGTTAGTGTATCCGGGCAGGTATTTTGAGAATGTGGATTATAACAACCATACAATCACATTAGGCAGTTTGAACCTGACAACCGGAGAAAGACATTACATCCGTGAAACTATTATTGATGGTAATCTGGAAGACAGTTGTATTATTGTAAAAAGAGCCGAAGGAAATGGTACTCTTTTATGCGGATTTACTCTCACAAATGGAGCAGGACATTTAATGACCACTAGTAATGGTGATGGGGGTGGGGTGTTTCTGAATGGTACTTATGGTGCCAATCTGGTAATCAGGAATTGCATTATTGAATATAATCAAGCATTAAATTCAGGAGGAGGTTTAAGTGTCTCTTGGGGAGGTAATCTATTGTTATCAGGTACAACGATCAGATTCAATTATGCTAATCATAGTGGAGGAGGTATTTCTTGTGCAACTCTTGATAATTTACAATTTGATGATAATAATCTCTGTAGTATTTATGGAAATTATGCAAGTGCCGGAAGTGATATCTATAGAGGATTTGATCTTGTAGAGCTGGATACTCTCTATATATACGCAGATACTCTCAGCTTTGAAGAACCAGATCGTTATTTTATCTTTCAAATTGGAGGTAATACATATTTCGAACCTGACGAATACTTGGTCATAGAATCGCAGCATTGTTATTATGATTTCATTGATGCAGATCTTTATGTATCTCCAGATGGTGATGATGCTAACAGCGGTTTGACCACCTTTGAGCCACTGAAGACAATCGCCAGAGCAATAACAATCTCTGTGACTAATCCAACGAGTCCTAATACAGTTCATCTTTTACCCGGCACTTACAGTCCTTCCATTAATGAGCAATATTTCCCATTGAATATGCGTGAATATGTAAGTATCGTGGGCACTTCCAGAGACGAAGTCTTTCTTAACAAAGAAGGATCAAAATGCTATGTGTGGGATATGCTCAGCGGTTATAATTATAGTATAAAGAATATTACTTTTACGGGGGGAGTAGATGATTCCGGTCGCAGTGATTTACTTTTATGGGGTTTTACGGAGGAACCAACCGGAAGCGTAATAATGGATAGTCTGGTTTTTGACAGTGCATATCCTGAAGCAGCAATCCATGCAGTAAGCATTGACTTTGAAATAAGTAATGTGTTAATTGAAAATTCTGAATCGGGTTTCTTAGGATACTATTCAATACCGGGTAACCGCAGCTTAGTGAAAAATGTTATATGTAGAAATAGCAGTGCCACAGCTATATCAAATAGTAATTATATAGAAACTGATGATCCTCCAATATTGAATGTTGTTAATTATCTACAGGTTGATAATTCATTAGAAAGTATTTTACGGTTATGGAGTTATGGACCGGATGTAACAAGGTATGCAGTAACAAACTTTGTAAACTGCACATTTATGAATAACAGTATTATTCCACAAAATAATCATGCTTTTTGCAAAGCTTATGAAGGCGGGGAGATGAATTTTTATAATTCAGTCATATATGGAAATGATGGAGTGCAGTTAAATCTGGACACGAATGGTTATGACAGACTGAGTACTTCGACAGTTTCCCATTGCGTCCTTGAGGGCGGTGAGGAAGGAATTGTGCATCAGGATGAAACAGTATTGCATTGGCTGGATGGTAACATGGATTGTGACCCGATGCTGGATGAAGATTATATGCCATTGGTCGGATCACCAGCAATAGATGGAGGAACACTTGATTTGCCGGAAGGTATAGAATTACCGGAAACTGATGTGTATGGGAATTCGCGAATATATGGCAATGGGATTGATATTGGTGCAGTGGAATGGCAGGGAACACCGGTCAATTTTGATGAGATTGTTCAGAAACCGATGGAGATAATGGTTTATCCCAATCCGTTGATTGCTTCTCAACTTCGCGATGGACAGGCAAAAATATTGTGGATGGGAGATGATGTTTCCGGTGATATGCAGATTGAGATATTTAATGTGAAGGGACAGCGCATTCGCGAATTGAAAATTGAAAATGTAAAATTGAAAATTAACACAGTGAACTGGGATATGACGGATAATAGCGGGTCACAAGTTGCTTCGGGAGTTTATTTTGTGCGTATGAAAGGTGATGGGGAGTATTTGGGGCAGCAGAAGATCAGTTTAATCAATTAATAGTTAATAATGATCAGTGAATGGACTCAATACTTCAACAAGCTATCACGTTCTCTTTATTTTATTCAAATTATCCATTACTTGTCCCAGCGTAATGTATGAAGCAGGAACCCCCGATCTTCGATTCACGACTAACGACTCATGCATTAAAGAAACAAACGTTACACCACATTTCTCTCAATTTATCTTTCAAAATTCAATTTCCTCTTTCTTACAATGATTTTCCCCTTAAGTACCAGATATCTATCTATTATAAGACATTTTAACTCTAATTCCTGTCTCTGTGTACCACCCCTGTGGGGAGACATTGGGTTTGCTGCATTTTATCGATCAATTTACTAACTTACGATAACAAAACATTATACCTGTTCTATAAAAATTCAAATGTTTTAGTTGCTTATCTAATACCTAATCTGAGCGATTCTGTTTTGATTAAGATTGCTAATATCTTTGTGCATATTGAATTATGAAAAATTGCCGGAATACCTTTATGGTCTTTCAAGATTTTTCATTATTTCAAGAAGCCAAAGAGATTAGTGATATTATCAAAAGAGAATCGCTCAGATTAGGTAATCAACATCGAGGGGAGCGAGCCTGCAACATTTGCCATAATATGCACTAAAATGGCAGGAAGAATGCTGCCTGTTTTCTCTCTGTACCAAGATGCCAGTAATCCCATTGTGAAGGCAGTGGATACTATCATCATAACAAAAAATGGGGAACTGCTGATCTTAAAAACAGTGAGATGAGCAGCACCGAATAGTAATGCTGATATCCATACGGTAAAACTTAATCCAAGAAACCTGTGCTTTTCCAGTCCCTGCAGCAGTGTTTGTAATAAGCCGCGATTAAATATTTCTTCAGTTACGCTTGACCAGAACCAGATTCCGATTATCATAACCCACACAGAACCGCCCATATCAAAGCCCCCCTGCATTTTAACTCCAAACAGATGAGATAGAAATCCCATATATAGAGGAGCAAAAATTATCAGACCACCAAGGGTAACGGCAAAAGTAAGTCCAATAAGTTTTAAATAATTAGTGCGTCTGGGCAGGCATAATCCAAAATCACTTAACGTGCGTCCAGGAATCAATAGCATTACAAATATTGATAACAGAGCAAGTATGGTTTTAAAAATTGCTCCGAAACTGTCATGGTCAGCAGTCAGCCAGTCAGGTAAAATAAAACCAGCCAGAGTTTTTAATTCAATGGCAGTTCTAAAAACGAGCCAGCTAAGTCCTGCAATCAAAACAATTCTTATTACTGGGATATTCCATAATTTCTTCAACATCTTATTCATATTTTATCACCTCCGAGCGTTTAGTTTCATCATAGACTTTGTAGATCTGATCATTAAACCCATTTTGTGTAGTAGGCTTTTGCAAAGAGTAGTAAGATTTTGAGTGCAGAAAAGTTAGAAAATGATCAGTGAATATTTTACATACTTATTATCATTTTGTAACTTTATCTGTGCTCCCGATACATCGGGACTGCTATTTGTGAAATCCTACTGCACAAGATGAGTTCAAATACTTGTATCACTTATAATAAATTCCCCCAGCTTTCGTCAAGTAGAAATGCTATCTGAGGTTCATTTCTCTTGACCTTGTAACTGGTTATATTTCTTTTTACTTATGCAAAAAAAGATTAAAACTTTAAGTATTCTGTTTATTGTAGTCTGTTTTTCATATCTTGCTGCTGAAACTTTAGCGACAAGTTATTCAGACGGACCTTATGTATTCCGAGAAGGTGATGCTCACGTTGCCTATTATATTCAAAACCAGGCAGTAGTCAAAGAAACTCTGCTGATAGCTGATGATGGTGCTTATTATCTTGATTGGGCTGGTTATTCTGCTCAAAGAGTAAAACTGATTGAAGAATTCCCTCAATATAAGACCAGCTATTCATTACCGGTAAAATTTATTACTATGAGTGATATGCATGGTAATCTGGAAGGAACCATTGAACTTCTGAGAGCTGGTGGGGTGATTGATCCTGATTATAACTGGGCTTATGATGGCTGGTTGATAATTGATGGTGATATTCTGGATCGCGGAGAAGATACCACAAAAATACTCTGGCTGCTTTATCATCTTTGGCAGCAGGCAGCAGAATCCGGCAGAGGTAAAGTAATTCCAATGCTCGGAAACCATGAAACAATGACTCTCAGAGAACGTGAACATGAGATGGAAGGAAAATATGCCACAACCTGTGAATTATTGGGGAAAACCTATAATGAGCTTTATGGAAAAGATTCGTTTATTGGTATGTGGATGAGATCATGGCAAACTATTCTCACGCTTGATCAATATCTTTTTGTGCATGGTGGCATTTCTCCCGGATTAGCTGAAAAATACCCTGATCTTGATAAATTAAATCAGCTTATTACAGGTTTTTATCATGATAAGCCTGTTGATGAAGATGAGATTACTTACATCTTTCGTAATAACGGACCTTTCTGGTATCGTGGATACTTTTATGATGAAGAGAAATGGGAACAATCTGACCCTGAAATCATCAAAGGCATTCTGCAGAAATATGACTTGGAGAAAATAATTGTAGGGCATACAACTACTGCTCAGATCAAGATGTTGCAAAATCAACAGATCATTGCAATTGATGCCGGTTTGAAGTATCAGGAATCAGGTCAGGCACTCCTTTTTCAAAACAATAAGTTTTTTGTGCTTGCATCTTCCGGTGGTATTTCAGAATTAAGTTCTGAATAAAATTATGTGAGGTTGTTATGAATATACCAAAATCATTTGCCAGTGATAATAATTCCGGCGTTCATCCGCTGGTTATGAAAGCACTCTCAGATGTTAATCAGGGACATTACATCGGTTACGGAGATGATCCCTATACTGAAATAGCAAAAAGTAAATTCCGGGAATTACTCGGCGAAAATATTGAAGTGTTCTTTGTTTATAATGGCACTGGTGCAAACTCAGTGATCATCAATACTGTAACTCGCAGTTATAATTCCGTGATCTGTCCCGTTACATCACACATCAATGTGGATGAATGTGGTGCTCCAGGTGCTGCAAGCGGCTGTAAAATTGAATTCGTAGATGCTCCTGATGGCAAAATGACCCCGGAACTGGTTAATTCCATGTTACTCGGGATCGGATTTGAGCATCACTCTCAACCAAAAGTTGTGAGCATTACTCAGTCAACTGAATTGGGAACTCTATATTCAATTTCGGAATTACGCGAACTCTGTGATTTTTGCCATGACAATAATCTGCTGGTTCACATGGATGGAGCCAGAATCTCAAATGCTGCTGTGGCTTTGAACTGCACTTTTAAAGAAATGACTGCTGATGTGGGTATTGATGTTCTCTCTTTTGGCGGGACAAAAAATGGGCTGATGTTTGGTGAAACTGTAGTGTTTTTTAAAACTGAACTTGCAGAGGATTTCAAATATTTCCGCAAACAAAACATGCAGCTGCATTCCAAAATGCGCTATATTTCAGCACAATTTACCGCTCTTCTTACTGACAATCTCTGGTATAAAAATGCGAAACACGCTAATGATATGGCACAATTTTTACATAGGGAATTAGCCAACGTTGAAGGCATCCAAATCACACGTCCCTGCTATGTGAATTCCGTATTTGCCATACTTCCGAAAGAGGTTATACCCAGCCTTCAGCAAATATATTTCTTCTATATTTGGGATGAGCATACTCATGAAGTTCGCTTTATGACGACTTTTGATACAACAAAAGAGGATATAGATCACTTCATTGCTGCCCTCAAAGATGAATTGAGAAATAGGAAATGACAAATACTTTAGGATTTGATTTTCAGAATAACGATGACTTTTTAAAACTCGAAGCTGCCAGAGTTATCAGAGAAAGAAAATCCTTGGGTTTACATGGTTTGGTTGGTGGTTTGGAAGTGATTATTATAAATACTCAGGCAGAAAAACAGAAAGCTGCGGTTCAAGAATTTCTCGCTACGACAGGATATAACTATGTAAATACATACTCTGATGAAGCCTATATAACCAGCATCCTGAAGCTTGAAAACTCTGCTGATATAATTGTGAGAGTGCGAAAAATAGCTGATAATCCCTTCCGGAAATATAACCTTAATCCCAAATCTGAAAACCTCCCAGATACAAGACTGGAAACATTTGTTTTCAGGACTACTGACATTCATAAGTATCACACTATCCAGACAAAACGAGGTATCAGGTTTTTATCTGAAGATGTTATTGAATATGAGAATTACTATTTTATTCAATCGCTTCCTTCTGAATATACCGGGATTTCAGTAGGGCTGATCCAATGGAAAAATGATACTGGTAATTATGCCGGAACTAATGACCAACAGATAACCTGGAATTTTGCAAAACCACAGAAAGAATACCTCAAAAATATCGGCAGGCTTGATCACACTGCCACAAGAGTACGTGCACATGATAGAGACCCGGCGATTATTGAATTTATGGAACTTACCAACTATCATTTTGACTTTGCTATTTATGTGAAAAACCTAAATTCCATAACAAATGTTGCCAGGCTTTCCAGCAAAGATTTCGCCATGGTGTTCACTTCCGGTATCGCACCTTTCAAAAGCATGGAAGATTCGGGACCTACCGAAAAATTTATCTTTAATTATGGTACCAGAACCCATCATCTGGCTTTTACAACACAAAATATCGAAGGTGTATATCAAAAACTAAAGGATGATGGCGTTGAATATCTCGTGGAATTAATCGGTTCTCCAGATGAAGGTCTAAAGCAAACTTTCACAGTTGCTTCTCCAAATACCCTGATCGTAAATGAATATATCCACCGTTATGGAGATTTTACAGGTTTCTTCACAAAGCAAAATGTGACTGTTTTAACAAAATCAACTGAAAAACAGTAAGAAAAATAATTCTATCTCCAATTTCCTCACCAATTATAATTCCACTCATTAATTTATTGCGAAAAAATGTAATTGTATAGAATCCATTAAATGAAAATTGCAGGTTATTTCTGCTCCCATGTTTTCAAGTAGTTTTACTCTTTGGAGTAATGATAAAAGGACGGGATTTCTTCTAACTAACTTAATCCTAAAAATCTAAATAAAAAATAGAGATCGCTGAAAGAACACTTTATATCTGGTTCTTTTATTCTCAAATTGTTGATCTTCTCTGCATTAGATATTGCTGTTGGCAATTTGCTGCGAAGAGTTTCATAAATTTTATTTCTTATGAAGTATTTCTTTGATTTATCATAATTAGGAAGGTATTTTTTGGATATTAAGTCTTCCTTAACTTTGTTGCAATTGTTGTAAACTGCAGTTTTATAATTGAAATGTAGATAATACCAGAATTCTAAGCATGGCATATTTTTCAAAATGAATATTGCTTTTGATTTAACATCTCCAAATCCATTGCTTAGGTTTTCTGGGAATGTATATACAGATATTTTTTCATCCTTATCAACACCA
>Ga0307991_1002437_pt1 | contig 12569 bp, 9 predicted proteins | sample EllFjometagen131_FD_203146 | JGI IMG/M metagenome (GOLD analysis project Ga0307991, IMG submission 203146) | Marine microbial communities from Ellis Fjord, Antarctic Ocean - #131 | ecosystem: Environmental > Aquatic > Marine > Unclassified | place: Southern Ocean | collected 2014-10-08 | reverse complement strand
TAACATGTATTTTTATTAAATAGAAGAAACCACTCCTATGCCAGAAACATGGGAACCTGGCAAGGGGTGGAATTTTATTGGTCAGATGAATTTAACGATGAGTTTTTTGATACAGAGGTTTGAATAAGACAAGTAATGACAGATATTCTGAACAATGAACTGGAGGATAGATACAATAGATAAATTTCATAAATATTTTTATGTGGTGTTTTTCGAAACTTTATATAAGCTTAAAAAAGGTCAAAAGGTATGATGGAAAGATATTAAAATGAAGAGGTAGTGGATATGAATGCAAAAACTATCCTTAACAGGAAGAGATTTTTCTAATATTTTAATAGAAAGACTAAAAGATTTACTAAAGAAAATTTTGGATATAAAATACATGGTATATGTTTTAGTCCATATATTGGAGATCAAAACCCTAGACAGTAAGTATTTCAAAAGTAGATATAAGAGAGAATTTAAATATACAAAATTGATAAGCGGTTTTGTTTTTGAGGGAAAGTAAGAAATTGCCAAAATGGTAAATGATTATAAATACAAAATAGAATATTTATTATCTAATGGAATAGCATTAGATGATGGATGGGTACAAATGGAGATACCTATATCAGACTTTGATTTATTACTAATTGTAATATCGTTTGGGATTATATTTAATGGAGAAGGAATAGTTAGTCTTGTAGATATTATGTTTCTAAAATAGAATTAAAGTTAGTATAATGTAAAAACTATAAGAAGGAGAGTAATCTCCTTCTTATAGTTTTAAATAAATAATTTTTTGTGGTAAATATAAATTATATAATATTAAAAGACTCTTATTATGTTGTTAGTTTTCAAAAAAAACAATCTAAATTAAGAATACGAATAAGGTTCAAAAAAGTCCCGATTTAGGGGAATTGATAGATTATTAATTATAATTTGTAAAAAAAATTATAGTTGTGAAACATTAGTAAAAATTGCCAATTAGCTATAAGAAAATAATTAATCATAGGGATGTATTTAGAGTCAAAAAAGGAGATGTGAAATGAAAAGTTTTTTAAAGATTTTAATTTTGGGAATATTCATTACAGGGATGATTGGATGCTTTGGAATAGAAGATAAAAAAATATATGGAGTTGCAGAGACAGAGCTAAATACTTGGGAGGCAGGTGAGGGTTGGAACCTTAGTTGGTCAGATGAGTTCAACGATGGAGTTTTTGATACAGATACTTGGACAAGGCAAGTTATGTTAAATCCTCCAAACAATGAATTAGAAACATACACTGGAGATGAGTCAACAGCATATGAAGAAAATGGGAATATGGTTTTAAAAGCTACACATAACGGTGGAGCTTATAATCAGCCTGATTCTTATACATCTGCTCGTGTGATATCTAATCCTGGGGGAACAAGCGGAATAGAGGGAGTGACAGGCAAGACATTTTTGTATGGAAAAATTGCAGCTAGAATTAAATTGCCTGGAGGTAAAGGAGTTTGGCCTGCATTTTGGATGTTAGGAGATAATATTAGTGAAACAGGCGGAGATACTAATTGGCCACAATGTGGAGAAATTGATATTTTAGAGTCTGGAGGATTAAATGATCCTAACTATGGACAAGGTACAGTGCATGGAACGATTCACAGAGATCCAGGAACAGAACTAAGTCCACTTGGGTATAATCAATATTTAGAAGCAGGAACAGTTACTTTAGAAAATGAAGAATTATTTAATGATGACTTTCATGTATTTGAAATTGAATGGGATGCACAGCAAATAGTCTGGAAATTAGATGGAGTTCAATTTGGTTTGAAAAATATTTCAGCAGATATTGAAAATGAATTTCATGAAGATTTTTATGTAATTTTTAATATTGCAATGGGTGGATGGTTTACGACTATACCTGATTCAACTACAGAAACTCCACAGTATATGTATATAGATTGGATAAGGCACTATATTAAGTAGGTAAAAGAATTAAAAAGGTTAGACGTTTTTAAATATAGTGGTAGATGAAAATTGGCCAGACTCTACAGATAATGCAACTGTTTTTTCACAAAAAATGAGTGTTGATTGGGTAATAATATATCAATAATTATAGTCTTGTCTAAATATGAAAAAAATATCCAAATAATAACAAAATTTATTTGATTTTTTATGCTTTATAGTGTATATTTAAAATAGGTGTAATTTATGGTGAATTATGAATCATCAGTGTTCAATAAAAAAAGGAGGATTTATATGAAAAGTAAAAGTTTTGTTGTTATTGTTTTATTATTCTTATTTTGTAGTATTTCTTTTTCAAGAGATTTGATAATAGCGGGTATACCAGAAGAACCGAATAGATGGATTAATGAAAATGGAGAATTAACTGGATTGGATGTAGATATTATAGATCATATAATGAAAAAGATGGGCGTGAAGTATAAAATTATATTAGAACAAGCTTCTACACGACTTAGACATAATTGGGAAGTTGATAAATCACCATATGATATGGTATTTACATATTCAAAGAAAGCAGCAAGAGAAAAAAAACTATATTATGCGAATGAATCTCATATTTCATTTTCATGGAATCTTTTTTATACTGCAAAAAATGAAGGTAAATATAAATTTGAGAACTTTGAAGATTTAAGAGGTTTGAAAATAGGAATGACAAAAGGATTTTCTTATACAAAAGAATTTTGGGATGCTGCAAATAAAGGTATTTTCAAAAAAGATGTAGTTGTAAAAAATGAACTTCAACTTATGAAATTATTGAAAAATAGAACTGATCTTGTTTGTTTAAATACAACAGCAACATTATACGAACTTAAGACAAAGGGATTATCAGATAAGGTTTCTTATTTGAAAAAACCGATTAAATCAAAACCATATTATAATACATTTGTAAAGAGTTCCGATTATCCAAATTTAGATAAAGTAAGAAAACAGTATGATATTATTTTAAAAGAGATGAAAGAAGATGGAACTTTAAATAAAATACTACAAAAATATGGTTTGAATATAGAATAAGATAGACAATTATATAATTTTAGTTTTGTTAGTAATATCCCTGTTTCACCTCTCTAAGATTTGAGGGGAGGAATAGGGTTGTTCAGTTATTTGAAACTTTATAAAAATTATTTAGTATATTTTGATTGATTAAAATTCAATTTAAAAAGGAGAAAATATGAAGCTAAGAAATAAGTTTGCTATACCACCAATTTTTATATTATTATTAGTTATGAGTGTATATTTAATGATTTTTGTAGTAAACGAAAATAAAAAAAATAAAATAGAACTAAGTGAAAGAGTAGAACTTTATATTAATTTAATAAGTAAAACAAGTATAGCTGGTATTTGGGATTTTGATACTGAAGCATTAGAACAAAGTCTTGATTTGTTTATATCGGATAAAATAATTAGAAATATTACATTAAAAGCTGCAGATGGAGAAAAAATTGCTGAAAAAATCACAGTAAATAAAGATAATATTCCTATGAATAAAATTCAAGTATATGAAAGAAAAATTATTCAGGATGATGAATTAGTAGGTTTTTTCGAAGCAAGTTTTACAAGTTATTATTTTGATAGAAAAGTTATACAAGGAATATATATGATGATTTTAGCTATTATTAGCATAGTATTAATAATGTTTTTTGCTATTATTGAAACAGGAATAATTGTAACTAAGCCCTTAATCTTAATGACAGGATTTTTAGAAAAAGTATCAAAAAAGGATTTTACTCAAACATTATTAGTGAAATCAAAAGACGAAATTGGCGTCGTTGCTAAAACAATTAGTGAAGTAATAGAAATTTTAAAAAATTCAATAATTGAGATGTCTAATAAGGCATCAAATTTGACTGCAATATCTGAAAATTTAGCAGCAGCATCTGAAGAAGGATTTAGATCAAATGAAAGTATGAGAGAAAATCTTATAGAGATTGAGGATAAAGTTAATTTATCAGTAAATGAAGTAGAAGAAATAAATAATAAGATGAATGAACAAGAAAAATTTTTGATAGAAAATTCAGAAAATTCAGAAAAGGCATTAGAAAAGACAAAAAGTACAATTGAAAATGTAAAAAATGGAGTAGAAATAGTAGATAATGTCGCTGTTAAAATGAATGAAGTTAATGATAAAGTTGAATTAACTACTGAAATGATAAAAAAACTTGCATTTTTATTAGGAAAAATAGATGATTTTAGTAAAAAGATAACTGAGATATCGTCTCAGACAAATTTATTAGCATTGAATGCAGCTATTGAAGCAGCAAGAGCAGGTGAAGCAGGAAAAGGATTTGCAGTAGTGGCTAGTGAAGTTAAAAAACTTGCGGAAGAGTCAAATATGGCAGCAGAAGAAATAGGTAAAATGGTAAAAGATGTAAAGGAAGAAACACAAAACTCAGTTAATAGTATGAACGAAACGTATAAAATAGTAATTGAAAATAAGGATGATTTGATAAAGACAACTAAAGTATTGAAAAGTATAAATAATGAAAGTATTGAAATGGCAAAAACAATTGAAGAAATTTTTGATTCTTTGAAGCTACAGAATAGTAATCAAAATATGATGAAATTAGATATTGAAAATATATTTAATAATTTAGAACATAACAGTAGGGAAGTAAAAAATATTGTTTATGGAGTGGGAGAAAATCTTGGTTCTATGAAATTAGTAGCGGAAGCTTCTGCAGAGGTAGTAGATAATGCGGAGGAATTATCAGTTCTTGTTGCTGAATTTAAAATTAAAGCTGACGATCATAAGTTGGTACAGGAAATATAATAATAAATAATCTAGATTTTTTAAATTCAAGTTAAAAACTTTGACTTGAATTTAAAAAAAATATGATATTTTATATTGAATACGAGTTAAAAAAAAATTATAATATGAAAAGGAGTGGTTAAATGTCAAAAGTAAGAGGTAGTGGAAAGATACAAAAGCTTTCTTTAGCGGGGATAGATTTTTCAAATGTTTCTAAAGAAGAATTAAAAAAGTTGGTAAAAAAGACTTTGGATGAAAAAATTAGTGGGATTTGTTTTAGTCCATATATTGGAAAAGAAGGACCAGGTCATATGGTAACAGAACAGCAAATAGAAGAAAGAATGAATATTATAAAGCCGCATACTGAATGGATAAGAACTTTTTCTTGTGCAGAAGGAAATGAAAACATACCAAAAATAGCAAATAAAATGGGTTTGAAAACATTATGTGGAGTTTGGATAGGTGAAGACGACGAAAAAAATGAAATAGAAATAAAAAATGCGATAGAGCTTGCCAAAAAAGGATATATAAATATATTAGCCGTTGGAAATGAAGTTATGTTAAGAGGCGAAATAGCAGAAGAAAAATTAGTAGAATATTTAAAAAGAGTCAAAAAAGAAATTCCTAAAGATGTACCCGTAGGTTATGTAGATGCTTACTATGAATTTGAACAACATCCAAAAATAACTGAAGAATGTGATGTTATTTTAGCAAATTGTTATCCTTTTTGGGAAGGTTGTGCATTAGAATATTCATTGTTATATATGAAAGATATGTATAATAGAGCAATGAAAGCAGGTAAAGGGAAAAAGGTAATAATAACAGAAACAGGTTGGCCTGATGAGGGATCTGATCTATTTGGAGCAGTTCCATCAGAAGAAAATGCTTATAAATATTTTTTAAATACTTATAAATGGGCTCAAGAAGAAAATATAGAAATTTTTTATTTTTCGAGCTTTGATGAAGATTGGAAAGAAAAAAGTGAAGGAAATGTAGGATCCAGATGGGGATTATGGGATAAGAATGGAAAATTGAAGGTATGATTGAAAGTTAAAAACTTTTACGTTTTTAGAAATTTTATACAAAAAAACAAATCTATTAAATTCAAAAGAGACGGGATTTGATTTTTTAGGATTTACTTTTAGATATGACAAATGCAAATACAAAGAAGGAAATAAATATTGGAATGTAATTCCAAGCAATAAATCTCAGCAGAAAATTAGAGATAATCTCAAAGATTAGTTTAGAAATCATGGATATTTCCCAGCAGAAATAGTTGCCAAGGAACTAAATATAAAGATAAGAGGTTGGATAAATTATTATACAATACCAATAGTAAGTTATCCGAATGAGGCAAAAAGGAAATTAAGGTGGTATCTATCAGGAAAAGTAAATAGATATTATAAAAGGAAAAGTCAAAGAAAAAGTAAGCTCTATAGCAAAGGAGCTTATAAGATATTAGTAGAGAAGTATGGTCTAATAGAACCAGCAGCTTATTGATTTGACAACTTTGTGTGAAAGCTCGAGACGAAATCTATCGGTAAGCCGTATGAGGGACCTCACGTACGGTTTGAAGAGGATTGCTGGTGGAAAGTATATTTTGCCAGCTCTTACTCTACTGGGAAAAAAAATTAAAAAAAAGGAGATAGTGATTATGGCAAAGCGAAAATTTTATATGTTGTTGTTAACTTTATTAATTTCAATATCAATATTTTCAGAGAAAATAGAGCTTGTAACTTTTGAATTTCCTCCCTATGAGTATAATGAAGGTGGTCAAGCAAAGGGGTTTGTAGTGGAAATTGTAACAGAGGCGTTTAAACGTATGGGAAAAGAGGTAGATATAAAAGTTTATCCTTGGGTAAGAGCGTTGTATAATATCAAAAAAGGAGATAGTGATGCGATATTCACAGCTTATAAGAATTCAGAAAGAGAAAAATTTGCAGATTATTCAGAGGAAATTCTTATGGAGCAGACTGTATCTTTATTTGTATCAGCAAATTCAAGGATTAGTTATGACGGAGATTTATCAAAATTGAGAAGAAATACATTTGGAGTAACGAGAGGTATGAGTTATGGAGAGAAATTTGATGAAGCAGCAAAAGATGGAACTCTAGAAAACTTAGACAAGGTAGCTCTTTTAGAGTTGAATTTTAAAAAATTAGCGGTACAAAGAGTTGATATTGTTCCAAGTAATAAATATATTGGAATGAATTTAATAAGGAAAAACAAACTGCAAAATAAAATTAGAGAGCTAGAAATTCCAGTTCAAAAGGTTCCTAGTTATATTGCTTTTTCTAAGAAAAGAAATTTAGGTGAATTAAGGGATCAATTTGATAAAACAATTAAAGAGATGAGAGCAGACGGGACATATAAAGAAATAATTGATGAATATATGAGTAATAAGTAGAAAATATTTTTAAATTAATTGTAACATAGAAGGTACGAAACAGATCTGTGGTTTAGAAAAACTGCGGATTACTTCACGGAACGTCAAAATATTTTAACATTATATGAAGAAAAAATAGATAAATATGGAACAAATTACAAGTTGAGGATTATCTTTATTGGAACATTTATTATTAAAAAAAGAAATAAGATAAAAAATATAAAAGGAGAATTTAAGAATGAATTTAAAAGAAAAATACGGAATGGCATTTTCATATGGAGGATTTAGAGGAGAAAGTAGGGATAAAGTTCCTACAGTTGATCAATTAAAGGAAGATATGAAAATACTTTTTGCGATGGGGGTAAGAATATTAAGAACATATAATACCTCCGAGTATGCTCAAGCAGAAAGATTATTAAAAGCAATAGATGATCTAAAGAAAGAAAACCCAAAATTTGAAATGTATATTATGTTGGGAACTTGGATACAATGTCAAGGAGCATATACATCAAATAATAATTGTTCAATTGAAGATGAAAAAAATAATTTTGTTGAAATAAATAAAGCTATTGAATTTGCAAATAACTATCCAGAAATCATAAAAATAATTGCAGTTGGTAATGAGACTATGGTAAATTGGCAGCCACATCATGTGGAGGCGAGGATTATATTAAAATGGGTAAATCATCTTAAAGATGCTAGGGAAAGTGGAAAAATATCAGAAAATATATTAATCACTAGTTCAGATAATTTTGCTTCATGGGGTGGCGAAGAAGTTTACCAAAATAAGGATTTAGAAGAGTTAATAAAAGCAGTAGATTATATTTCGCTTCATACATATCCATTTCATGATACTTATTATAATTCTATTTTTTGGAATGTACAAAGAAAGGAAATGAAACTTACAAAGATAGAAAAAATTGACAAAGCGATGGACAGGTCTGTTGAGTATGCAAAAAGTCAGTATCAATTAGTAGTGGATTATTTGAAAAAATTGGGAATCAAAAAAGATATACATATTGGAGAAACTGGATGGTCATCAGTAGATAATGTGATGTATTCAGAAAATGGAACAAGAGCATCTGATGAATATAAAGAAAAAAAATATTATGAAGGTATGAGAAAATGGGCTGAAGAAGAAGGTATACTTTGTTTTTATTTTGAAGCTTTTGATGAAAAATGGAAAGATAAATATAATAGTAATGGGTCAGAAAATCATTTTGGATTATTTACCTTGGATGGAAAAGCAAAATATGCAATGTGGAATCTTGTAGATGATGGAGTTTTCGAAGGATTGACAAGGGATGGAAAAGAAATTGCAAAGACATATAATGGTAATGAGTCTACATTATTAGAGAAGATAATTGCACCTTTGGAACCAAATATAGTTGGAATATTAGAAATAAACAAAGTGAATCAGAATAGAAGTTTAGGAAATGAAGTATTAGAAGATAATTATTTCATATTAAATGGAAAGATAAATTTAGAGGAAAAGCAGTGTAATGGAACTTATCCGAGTGAATATATTAAATTAAATGTTTGGGAAGGAACTTGTAATTTGGAGTTGTCTGAAGAAATCGTAAAAATCATTCTTGGTACAGGAGATTGGAATGGATGTGGATTAGAAATACAATCATCTAGAGTAGGAGAAAATTTAACGAATTTTTCAGATGGGCATCTTTGTTTTGAGATGAGAGGAGATACAAAATCTTCATTTAATATAGGGTTTCAAACAGGAGTGTGGAGAAATAAAGAGAGAGCTCAAGTAAATAATTATGTAACTTTTGGATCAGATGAAATATATAAAATTTCAGAAGAATGGAAAACATATTCAATACCTTTAAGTGAATTGAAAAAAGATGGAGTCGATTTGATGGATGTAACATCATTATTATATCTTATAGGAGAAAATAATTTTAATAGAGGAAGTATTTGTTTGAAAAATGTTTATTATACACAAAATTAAAATATATATCAAAAAAGATAGGTATTAATATTAAAAAGGCAGTATTTTTTATGTTACTAAAAAAAATAAATTAGTTGTAAAATGTACAGCTAAAAGCCAATAAAAAGGGAGGGATAAAGAACCTCCTTTTTTGTAGGGTTATTCAATGCTATGATTTCAAGGGGCAACTATTTCAAGACTGCACTTATCCCTTGTCGCACTTTGTTTTACAAATTCAACTAAGGTTCTATAAAAAAATAGAATACAAGTTTTATTTACCGTTTTATCACTGATAAGGAGAAAACTATAGCGAAGTAATTTTGGGAAGATTAAGTTTTTTTATAGTATTGAATAGCCCTGAGTTTAGGGTGGTAATAATAAAATTGGTTTCGTTGGAAGTTATAAAATTAATATATTCAATATTTTGTAAGGAGTTATAAAAAAATAAATAAATAAATGGAGGTAAATAATGAAGAAGATTTCTAAAATGAAATTTAATAGTATAAAATCAAAGATAATAATACCGATAGTAGTAATAATAACAATGATACTTACTTTAGTTGGGGCAGAAATAACAAAAAATATAACAAAAAACTTTAATAAATTATCAATAGGAATGAATGTAGAAATGGAAAAAGTATCAACTGAAGTTGGAGATGGATTTGATACATTATCATTAGAAATAGAAAAAGGAGCCAAAAAAGAATTAGATAAAAATTTACAAGGAATTAAAGAATCAGGTTTCAGCTTTTTTGAGAACAAAATGACGGGATTGCTTGAAAAAGGAAGTTTGATTACTAAGATGGAAAAAACAATTAATCTAGTAGCATATGAATTAAAAGCTGACAATATGGAGTTTATAGAAAAAGGAGAAAAGAATGAGGTTGATTATTCTCCAATTAAGAGTAAAACATTGTATACGTTATTATTAAATTCAGTAAAAAATTATGCTTGGAGAGGTTTAGATGGAAGTTTAGAATTGGAAATATTTGATGAAAATAAAAAGATATTAGGGGGGACAAGTTCAAAATTTAATATTAAAACTGATAAAGAACAAAATCTTTTGATAGGAGAATTATTAAATAAAAGATATGTAAATGAGTTATTTAATGTGGTACAATCACAATATGGAAATATACTGAAGATATATTTACCAATAGCAGATTATTCTAAAACCAAAAAAGGTGGAATTATAATAAATTATCCAATTGGAGATGGTTTTTTAGAACAGTTGAAGGATTTTACTAAAAGCGAAATAATACTTTTTAATGGTGGTAAAGCTTATGCTTCATCAATTGAAGACAAAGGATTCAAAAAAGTTTTAATTGATGGAAAAAAAGAATTTGAAAAACTAAAAGAAGATCCAGAGGCAATTATTTATAAAGAGATAAAAGTTAACGGTAAAGAAGGAAAGAAAAATTATAAAATGGTTTTTTCAGCTCTCCCAAATTATGAAGGAGAAATTGTAGGGATGATAGGTTATGCATTATCTACAGATGAATTGCAACTTAAATTATCAGAAATAGAAAATAAAAAATCAAACGTTTTAAATTCTTTTGCTACTAGAAAAACAGGTTTATTAGAAGCATTAGAAAGTTATAAAAATAAAATATTAGATTCAAATTTCAAATTACTAATTTTAATTTCTTTATTAGCATTATTTATTTCAGGGGTATTAATTTACTTTTTAATTGATAATTTAGTTAAGGCTATCAAAAAAGTGCTAGTTGTAGTAGAGAGTGTAGCAAATGCTGATTTAACAAAAGAAATAAAAATGAAACGAAAAGATGAATTAGGAGAATTAGCAAAAGGAGTAAATAAAATGATTGTTAATTTGAAAAAAATATTAATAGTTATTTCAAATTCTTCATTAGAAAACATATCAGCAGTAGAAGAAATAAGTCAAATATCAAATATAAATAATGATTCAATGATTGGATTTGTAAAAACATTTAAAGAAGTAAATGGGGAATTAAATGATCAAGAAGAGTTGATATTAAATGTAAAAGGATCAATAGAAGAAATAGGAGTAGCAGCAGGAAATATATCAGAATCATCAACAGAAGTAAATCAATATACATATGAAACTAAGGAAATAACAGCAAAAGGAATGGAGGCAGTAGAAGACGCAATTACTGCAATGAAAAAAATAAAAACAGATGTAAATGATATTAAAGCGGTTGAAATAATTTTAATTGAAAAATTGGGATCAATAGAAGAATTTGTAAAAATAATAAATTCTATATCAGAACAAACAGCTTTACTTAGTCTGAATGCATCAATAGAAGCAGCAAGAGCGGGTGAAGCAGGAAAAGGATTTGCAGTAGTTGCTAGTGAAATCAAAAAATTAGCAGAAAAATCTGCTTTGGCAGCAAATGATATTAATAGTATGGTTTCTTCATTAAAACAACAGGCAGATCATGTAAATGAACAAATAGATGCAGGTGTGAAACAAACTGATGAAGGTGTAAAAATAACACTAAAAGCAGGGGAATCTTTAGAAAAGGTATTAGAGTCTGTAAATGCGATAAATGATATGATGGGAAATATAACAGCAGCAACAGAAGAGCAAACAGCAACTACAACACTTTCAACAGATCAAATGCAAAGTTTATTAGAAACATCAAATGGATTAACAAAGTCAGTTCATAAATTAAGTGATGAAAGCGATGAAAGATTACAAGCAACAAAAGAAATAGATGAAGGATTAGTAAGAATATCAGAGAATATAGAAGAACAACAAAATTTTGTAGATGAGTTTAAAATTGAATCAGAATCAAAGGAAATAAGGAATACTTAAAAAATAAAATATAGTATAGGGAAAAGTCTCCTACCTTCAGACTGTATCGTAATTGTGTTTTAGAAATTTCATATAAAAAAAGATTAAAAAAAAATTTGTAGGGGTAGGATTTTCATGCCTGGTCAAGAAAACCTCGCCCCTACAAAAAAAACGTAATATTTTTTTAAATTGTGATATAGTTTAAGAGGAGAAGAGGTTGAGATTAGCATTTTGAAGTAGGATTATATTGTATTAATTATAAAAAAAAATTTTAAAATACCAATGATTAAGTTTAATGGAAAAAAGATCAAAAAATAACCAAAAAGCTCTTGACATTTCGTAAAATAAGAGTTATACTAAACGTAGTTAGAATAGTTTTTATAAAAAGAGAATACATATTCCCTTTGGAAAGACTATTTTTTTTATAAAAGAATAAACGCGTGTTCGGTGAATGGACGATTGAAGACACAATGATAAATTTTTCTTGTTATATTTATATAAGAAAAATCTAAAAAATAAAGAGATATTAAAAAATTAAAATATACAAATAAATAAAAAGAGAGAAAGAACTAAACTAAATTAATTGAGAGGTGAAGAGGATGGCAAAAGTAATATTGAAAGATATGGATAAAACATATCCAAATGGTTTTAAAGCGGTTCATGGACATAATTTAGAAATAAGAGATGGAGAGTTTATGGTATTTGTAGGTCCGTCAGGATGTGCAA
>Ga0307991_1002435_pt1 | contig 12582 bp, 14 predicted proteins | sample EllFjometagen131_FD_203146 | JGI IMG/M metagenome (GOLD analysis project Ga0307991, IMG submission 203146) | Marine microbial communities from Ellis Fjord, Antarctic Ocean - #131 | ecosystem: Environmental > Aquatic > Marine > Unclassified | place: Southern Ocean | collected 2014-10-08 | reverse complement strand
CATGTTTTTCCTTCACAAGAAATGAATATGGGAGAAAAGAAAAAAGTGCTTTTCCAACTGGATAAATGTGCTGCCATTCATAATGTGAAAATCGGTAACGCCATCAGAACTATTGATAACTGGTATAATAAAGCTGAATTTCCAATTGCTGTCGAGCCCTATGGTTCAGTGACCCAAATGGGGCAGGCTTATAGGAAAAGTAAAGATGATTTATACACGTTGATGCTTGATTGGTTAAATGAAAAAGATAATGTGAGTGTTGAAGCTAAAAATTTCGTTGTAGCTAATTTTATTCGCGGTGGAGTTTTTGGAGGGAAGGGTGAATAGTGATGAAATATTTTAAAGAAATTTCCCTGCTGCTTGGCACAGAGATCACCCCATATTTCATCTGGCAAAAGCTGTTTCAACAGATTCACCTTGCTTTGGTGGAGAACAAGAGTGAGGAAAATTTCTCCAAGGCAGGCGTGTCGTTTCCTGAATACAACGCCGGTAAATTTTTTCTCGGAACAAAATTACGGTTGTTTGCCGAGGATGAACAATCATTGGGGGACATGCAATACGAAAAATGGTTAATCCGTCTTAGTGATTATGTTCATGTGAAGCCGATTGCGGCTGTGCCGGAAAGTTTAGCCGGGCATGCCTGTTTCACACATATCAAACCTAAAGGCAGCAAGGAAAAGCTGGCAAGGCGTAGAGCAAAACGGAAAGGAGAAACATTGCAACAGGCATTTGCATACTTTGAAAATTATGAAGAAGAACGCAGCAGGTTGCCTTATATCAATATGTCAAGCCAAACAAACGGCCAGCGCTTCCGTCTGTTTATTGAAAAGAAAGAAATGGAGCATCCAAAAACAGGTTTATTTTCATGTTACGGACTTAGCGATACAACAACAGTACCGTTATTTTAACCAAAAAAATTGAACTATTTAAAATCATTTTATTATCAATAAGTTGCAATTCGGCTTAAATTTTTGGTTTATTTGATCAATTCCTTTTAAGTTACTGTTGCAGCTTATTTTTTTGATAGAAAATTGCCGTTCACCGCCGTACAGGCGGCTTAGAAAGTATTTATGGCAGACGATGCGGTGTTGGATACGTTCACCGCCGTACAGGCGGCTTAGAAAACCACAATGGACATTGCAGCCGATGAACTTTTGTTCACCGCCGTACAGGCGGCTTAGAAAGGCCTGCTGTTGGAGTTCAATTGTCTGCACTGGTTCACCGCCGTACAGGCGGCTTAGAAAGTTTGCCAAAAGATCGACAAACCAGTATTTGTGTTCACCGCCGTACAGGCGGCTTAGAAATGTGTAGGCCGGGTTAGCGCGTCGCGCGTAACGTTCACCGCCGTACAGGCGGCTTAGAAATGATGCTTCATCAATGTTCTTTTTGGCTTCTTGTTCACCGCCGTACAGGCGGCTTAGAAAATCATGTTGGCAATGTCAGACAATGCACTATCGTTCACCGCCGTACAGGCGGCTTAGAAACCGATGGGCGTTTCGTGTCCGACTGAAATTTCGTTCACCGCCGTACAGGCGGCTTAGAAATGTGACAAATCCAAGAAAGCCTGGCTCAAACCGTTCACCGCCGTACAGGCGGCTTAGAAAGTCGCCGGGATCGGCAATCGCTGCCGACACTTGTTCACCGCCGTACAGGCGGCTTAGAAATTGATCAGTTCCCGGTTGGTCTCCAGCCAGTTGTTCACCGCCGTACAGGCGGCTTAGAAAAATATCGGCATCCAGGAGGCGTTTGAAAATTATGTTCACCGCCGTACAGGCGGCTTAGAAATCCTTAATTGCCGGGTTACGCGGTGACGCGCTGTTCACCGCCGTACAGGCGGCTTAGAAAAAAAACTCATAATGGGCCACCCTTGTCGACATGTTCACCGCCGTACAGGCGGCTTAGAAATCAAAGAAAAAATAGGAGTAACCCCCATGAATGTTCACCGCCGTACAGGCGGCTTAGAAACATAGAATCCCGAGATTGAGGCGATTGGCCTCGTTCACCGCCGTACAGGCGGCTTAGAAATCAATGGCTGCCCGCAGCGTCTTTTTGCCTGTGTTCACCGCCGTACAGGCGGCTTAGAAACATATAAAGTTTATCAAAAAGATCGGCAGTTCGTTCACCGCCGTACAGGCGGCTTAGAAACATAAAAAATGCACAAAAGCGCCTGTCAGTGTGTTCACCGCCGTACAGGCGGCTTAGAAAGTGATATAGGCTGATTTGGCGTCGGAATATTTGTTCACCGCCGTACAGGCGGCTTAGAAATTCGGGAATCTGGTCGACACTATCTCCGATTAGTTCACCGCCGTACAGGCGGCTTAGAAAACAATAGAAGAAGGTGCAGAAAAGCTCAAAGAGTTCACCGCCGTACAGGCGGCTTAGAAATGTTACTAAAATCGGTAAGAATGTTGGATGCAGTTCACCGCCGTACAGGCGGCTTAGAAAATTCGTATCCGTGCTCGGTGAATCCATCGCCGGTTCACCGCCGTACAGGCGGCTTAGAAATGCAAACAAAAAGTTACCGCACAAAAGAAGAAGTTCACCGCCGTACAGGCGGCTTAGAAACATATAAAGTTTATCAAAAAGATCGGCAGTTCGTTCACCGCCGTACAGGCGGCTTAGAAAAACAGGCACTTATCCCGGCAGTGGTGCCTTTTGTTCACCGCCGTACAGGCGGCTTAGAAATAGCACAATCGCCGCTATTGGCCCAGATGGGAGTTCACCGCCGTACAGGCGGCTTAGAAAATAAAAGAAGCCGGGAAACTCTCAACAAGAACGTTCACCGCCGTACAGGCGGCTTAGAAACTGAAGAGGCCAAGGAAATCGATGAAGGCAAAGTTCACCGCCGTACAGGCGGCTTAGAAACATCCCATTTGAGCCTGTCGGTGTATGCTGTGGTTCACCGCCGTACAGGCGGCTTAGAAAATCAGAATGTATGCTTGCGGTTAAAGATGCAAGTTCACCGCCGTACAGGCGGCTTAGAAAGCGTCATGGGCTGGATTACCGAAGGCTTTGCCGTTCACCGCCGTACAGGCGGCTTAGAAAGTATCCTGCAAACCGGCAGTTAATTTATCTATGTTCACCGCCGTACAGGCGGCTTAGAAATTATAAATATTCGGCTTTAGTCGATACGGGCAGTTCACCGCCGTACAGGCGGCTTAGAAACGGAACGTCATCGGTTAACCTGATAAGACCCGTGTTCACCGCCGTACAGGCGGCTTAGAAAGTTTGGAAATTCCAGTAGAGAAAGCGATATGTGTTCACCGCCGTACAGGCGGCTTAGAAATTTACGAAAGAGAAGGAGAGAACCCTATGAATGTTCACCGCCGTACAGGCGGCTTAGAAATGATAAAACGCCAAACGAATCCCGCAAATCTTGTTCACCGCCGTACAGGCGGCTTAGAAATTATGGTCGGCGGCAAGCGTCCGTTTGGAAATGTTCACCGCCGTACAGGCGGCTTAGAAACGTTTGCTATTTTTCCCGCCTCTTCGTGAGTTGTTCACCGCCGTACAGGCGGCTTAGAAATACAAACGCTGACAGGAATGAGATATGCCGAAGTTCACCGCCGTACAGGCGGCTTAGAAAGTGAACGTCCGGGCGAACCAGCCAATTTCGATGTTCACCGCCGTACAGGCGGCTTAGAAAGTATGATTTTAAATTAATCCCTTTGTTTTTGCGTTCACCGCCGTACAGGCGGCTTAGAAAGTACTGGCAGCCCGGCAGCCATAAAAGCATTTGTTCACCGCCGTACAGGCGGCTTAGAAAATTAAAACGCTGCTGCGGATTGAAAAAAGAGAGTTCACCGCCGTACAGGCGGCTTAGAAAATATCTAAAGCGTTGCTCAGTTGTGCTATTTTGTTCACCGCCGTACAGGCGGCTTAGAAATTAAAAACAGAGACAATAGCCTTGCTTGAAACGTTCACCGCCGTACAGGCGGCTTAGAAAATTGCGATTAACCGTTCTCTATTTATTCTTTCCGTTCACCGCCGTACAGGCGGCTTAGAAAGGTACGCAAAATGCCGCCATTTCTCAAATTTCGTTCACCGCCGTACAGGCGGCTTAGAAATGTTAAACCAAATGGCGTGACCTTTTATCTTTTGTTCACCGCCGTACAGGCGGCTTAGAAAACATCGTTGTAACCGTCTTGAAGCCCCCGCACGTTCACCGCCGTACAGGCGGCTTAGAAACCTGTCCCGTTGCAGACTTCGCAAGTTACTAAGTTCACCGCCGTACAGGCGGCTTAGAAATATAAATGGAGCTGACGGCATTGCCGCGACAGGTTCACCGCCGTACAGGCGGCTTAGAAAAGACGGTACGCTCCCATTTGTTGCCTTTGTAATGTTCACCGCCGTACAGGCGGCTTAGAAAGTTAGGAGCATCGTTAAAGAGGAAAGCACCCCGTTCACCGCCGTACAGGCGGCTTAGAAACCAAACGGCCTCGGCATGGCTTAAATTCCAGCGTTCACCGCCGTACAGGCGGCTTAGAAAGTTAAATGAAATGGTTGTGTTCTTCTGCATGAGTTCACCGCCGTACAGGCGGCTTAGAAACACTGCCAGCCCGGAGAAATCCAGGAATGTTCGTTCACCGCCGTACAGGCGGCTTAGAAATGGCACTTGAGGGCAGAACCCATGTTGAATTGGTTCACCGCCGTACAGGCGGCTTAGAAAGTATTAAAAAAAGCAAGGGGGCTCTCCATGGCGTTCACCGCCGTACAGGCGGCTTAGAAACATTCAACACCCGGTTGCAATGTAGGGATAACGTTCACCGCCGTACAGGCGGCTTAGAAATATGAAATACGTTGCCCAAAATGTAAGGGTTAGTTCACCGCCGTACAGGCGGCTTAGAAAACTCACCTTCCAGTTTGTATGTCAGCCCTTCCGTTCACCGCCGTACAGGCGGCTTAGAAAATTCAAGGTCGTCCATTTTCTTGCATGGCGCAGTTCACCGCCGTACAGGCGGCTTAGAAACCAGTGAACGCTCGATAATTAAAGCTGCATACGTTCACCGCCGTACAGGCGGCTTAGAAAATGTTGACGGCCGCGCGGTTTAAACCGTCCTTGTTCACCGCCGTACAGGCGGCTTAGAAATGGATAAAGGCAAGTCCACCAAGGATTGATTTGTTCACCGCCGTACAGGCGGCTTAGAAATTTCGCAATATAATTCTGTTTTAGCAGTTCTTCAATTTTGTTTTTATTTACGAGTTGAGGGGGAATGCCATTGCATCAGACACCCATTTCATCTTCATAAGCAAGCGATACCAGACCATACCAGTCCATAGCATTACCATAGCCGATATCTCTTGATTTAAAGACCTAACACTCCCCTCACATAGGGAGTTCACATAAAATCTTTTCAGTTCGCCGGACAATGTTCGGGTTCTTCCCAAAACGGAAAATATAAACCGGACATTCAAAAGAAGTACAATTTCTGACCAAGGCATAACTTCCTCCCATGCACGCAAGGCAATGCTTGCGGATAACTTTTACAGAAGGACGTCCTTTCCCCATGCGAAACTTATAAAACAAGCACCGATTACTTTCATTCCCATCATCACCGAATATACGATGGCCACCACACCTACTTACCTCTCGTGCTGATCCAGCGCATTGAACGCAGAATTTACGGATTGATTTTAATGGTGTCATAGAAAACTTCCTTGCTCATATTGTTGACAAAATCATCTTCAGTTGCCGCAGTTTCATTCATTCTCATCCTTTGGTGGTGTGTAGCCGGCTGGCCAGGGCTGCGGGTGAGTCACGAGTGATATCCGGCTCATTGAACTATCCCCTGCAGGGAGGGATGTTCGTCGAAAACGCAATCGTCTAAGAAACCACCGGTTATCCCAGCAAAAGTATGTCTTAGCGCATCAGCCTTGTTCGGTGATCTGCCCAAAACCTCTTTAATATCATCCTGGCTCATAACTTTGATTTTACCGTTCTGTATCTCATAAGTCGGAGTCGTAAGTTCTTCTATTAATTCTTCATCAGGCGGTAACATGGCGCTTGAATCAGTTCTCAACCATTCCCGGACCTGCCACCATAATTGATCCCGAAGTATGCCAAATTCGCCCATTTCAGTTTTATATGTTGGAGATGCAGCCGCCTTAACGCTGATAGCCGAACATCCCAATCTATACATGTGTGGGGCAACACCAGCGCCAACCCCCGTGCCATCAACATAAGCACTGGAAATGTTTTGATGTGAATTATACCAATCGGTTGCCTTTGACCCGGTTTCAATCGTATCAATACCGTTCCATGTGTCCGTTCCGGGTATAAAATCGGTCATATACCCGCCGTATCTGGCACAAATAGCGTTATAATCATCTCCCATTTCCGCACAATCAACACCCACAATACCAGGTACGCCAACAGGCGGTATTTTTCCGTATTGAGCCACATAAACATCATACCGTGACCTTGCCCTGGACACCCAATCCCTTGAAATCAACTGGTCAACGCCCTGTGCCGGGTATCTACCTAAAACCATATACGAGAACGCTGAATTAGCGATCACATATTCACCGGCTTGTAACGGCGGATAAAAGCCAGATCCTTTTCGTTTCGCAACAGCACCGACAAGAAAGTCCGGTAATACAAATAAAGATTCTTTTTCTATTTTTTCGCCCTGTATTTTCGGACGTGTCCATTCGTTAATACGCCGGACGGTTGTTTGACGGTCAACAGCGCCGGGAATGACATCTTTGCCCTCTGCGACATTCGGATGATTAAATGCGGATAAATGAACCACATTGGCTTGGTTGTCTCGGATCATTCGGTAAGCAGCGCCGGAAGCCTGCCGGGGATTAAACATAATTAACATCCGAAAATGACCACCAGACATACAAGATTCAGCGCCCTTATACGGCGGATCTGGAACGGCGTCACCCTCGTCAAATATAAACATCATGTGTTCCTGATGTTTACCGGAAAATCGTGCTTCTCTGTCTTTATCTGTGCCGGCGGATGGGATTGTAACCCCTGTGAGAAATTGTTCGGGGTTGCGCTCAATATTCATTGAAACTATTGTGTCGTCTTTGAATAAATCTGGATGTTTATATGTAACGCTGCCAATCTCACCCCATAATAATTTCTTTAAATTATCAAACGGGGGAGCTGCTGCGGTAAAGACCTTACATTCCTGAAAAACCTTATAAAACCAAACTGCTGCTCTGGCTGCGCCGTGGGTTTTCCCGGTGGCATTAGCTGAAATAGCAACCGTGACCATGTTGTCGCGCACCGATTCCAGCATTTCAATTACATCGGGTGTGAGTGTTTCCCCCAGGATGTCAGAACAAAACGCAACCGGATCATTCTGGTAGCAGCTGAAATTATCGTTTGTCCCAAGACGGGAATTAATTGAATTGACTAGGAAATCGAATAGCCCTGCGCTGGTAAATTCTATCCCTGATCCTCTTTTGACATTCCTGACTTTCATTTCCTATTTCCTTATCGATGATTTGAAGTATCTCTCGAATCTCTTCCGCCTGGAAAAGTTTGTATCCGATATCGGCAATGGATGAGATCAACTTTCGCATTTCCGCAGCGAATTTGAGTTTTTGATCTTGCCAGTTTCTGTATTCGTCTGTTGTTGACGGGACAACGCTTTCCTCAATCCAATCAAGTTCAGTTCTGGCCTTATTACACAGAAAAAGAAGATGCTCTGTTGCTTGGTCGCATTTATTCTCATATTTCGGTGCAGCCTCTACCGCTGCTTTAGCAACAGCCCTGCCCATTTTCTTCAATGCCTTTGAAACCGCACCTTTGGTTCCGCCGACTTCTTTGGCTATTTGGTCAAGTTTCCATCCTTGATCACGAAGTTGACGTATCTTTTCATAGTCTAATTGAGATTTTGCCATTATTTTAAATCCTTATTGAGTGGAAACATGGGAAACCACATGGGAAACTCTGGGTTCCTCTTTTCCTTTTCCGCCATTTTTTTTAATTTTCGGGCAATTCAGTTTTGCGATATCGCACGCAACCGGCCTTCCTGACTTGCCAACATAATAAGCTGTATAAAAACATACTTGCTTTCCTTTAAATTCTGCATGATCCCACGTGCCGCATGCTGGACAATTTGAGCAGTCCACAACCATGGAAAATGGTTCCAGCGCCCCCTGTGGTTCAAATGTTAGGGTGCGGACCCTCTTCCCGTTAAAGTCGAGCACTGTTTCCGCCGGCAGGTCACTATCAATTAAAGATTGCGCCGATAATGCAGCCATGATTTTCTCTTTATGGTCACGCACATACTTGATGGCGGATTCCCTTTGATCCGGACGGAGGGCAGCTAATCCCCTTAATTTGAGTTTGTCTCCGGAGCGGGCGAGGGTCAGGTTCATATTGTTGATGGATTTCATGATGTCCACATTCACCCCCTTAATTCGCATAATTAAATTTCAATTTCGTCATCGTCTGAATTCGCAAATTCGCAAGTTCGCAATGAGTAAATTTTTTTTCGCTTTCCCTCTGAATTTTCTTCACGGGGGAGAATCAATCCTTCTTCCTCAAGAGCAGTCAATTTTTGATTCAAAACATCTGCTGTGATATGATTTTGAAATACTCTGTAAAAATCGGTCAGGGTCTTTTCCCCTTCCTCTAATGCGGAGAGAATTCTCTCTCTGGTAGAATCAGGCATTTCACCCTTGATCATGTCCATGATGGTCACAACTTGCCCCAAGTGAAACATGACCAAATGAATACCTTTTTCAATATCCTTTGGGGTCAGTACAGATACGGTGGATAACCCTTGTGAAAATCGGTCAAGCAGATATAAACTTCCGGCCAACCGGAGAGCATACCCATAAGCCTTTGGTAAAAATCCCCGGATTTCCGGTGGCAAATCCATCTTTTGTCGGTCCAGATCATTCCGCCATTTGTAAAAAAACTCCTGTGCTGATTCCGTCAGGATCAGGTTTTCCCCTTCCCCCTCATCAGTAAAATCAGCGAAGGCAAGGGCATTGTTTAAAGTATTAGCCCACACGGCTTGATTTTCTTCTGTCCATTCCTCGTTGGTTAATTCATGATGCTGTGCCGGTTCGTATGTGAAGAGGAAACGAAAAACTGTCCCATCAACTAAAAAAACTCCATCATCTGAACCAAAAATTAATACTAAGATTTTTGGTTGAATACCCCCGACTATTTGAACCCTTGCACCGTGAATGTATAAGGTCTGTTTTGCCCTGATAATTCTTGCATCATGACCATCATGGAGTTTTAGCCAGGCTTCCCGGTCAGATCCTTTGGCTTTGTATTGATTCTGACACGATATCATTTCAGATAACTCATTATAAATGACAGTAAATCCACCTGTGGGATGTCCTGATAATTCGTTTCGCAATCCTTCTAAGGTCACATTGGTAGCGAAATATCCCAATGGGCTTGCTGGTAGGGGAAGATTCTCTCTTTGCTTTTTTGTCAGGGATTCATAATGTTCAAGTTCTTCATCGTAGCGTTGATGTTCTGCCCTTTGTTTCTCTTGTAATGGCTCCGCCAGCATGATCATTGGAGGGGTTTTTCCTTCCCCTGAATCGCGGACATCTCCCATCCACACGATGAGGGGTTCCTTCCATGATTTTTTCACCTGAACATGGATCAACCTGCCTAACGCTGAATTGATATAAGCAAGAGCAACTCCCCCTAACGGGGTAGCTGTGGACGCTGTGGCCCTGCCTAATTGTTGTAAACTCAAACGGATTTTTTCAGGAAATACATGCCATGGATATGGGGTCTTTGGTAAAATTGAAGAAATTATTTTTTTATCTTGCGAATTTTGCGAACTTGCGAATTCACTTTGATTTTTTTCTTGCTGCGAATTTTGCGAACTTGCGAATTCACTTTGATTTTTTTCTTGCTGCGAATTTTGCGAATTTGCGAATTTGCCCTCCCTGGATGATTTTGGATCATAGGTTTCCGATACTCCGGCGATGGCCGTCTGTATGGTATGATCCCCGTATGTCTGGCCGGTTCCGTAATGTTTCTCATCCCATTTGTCACGCATGAGTCCGGATGCCCTGAAAAGCCGATCCATACGGGACGAATCTTTCCCGGTCCAGAATGCCAGCAGACAACTCAATGCAAGATCCGCTTCAGATGAGGATGGATAGCCGGAGAAATCTCCAGCCCACAAGCGGGCGAACAATGACCCGTTTCCGGCATTCATTGCCTTTTTGATCAGTTCGGCGTCTGGCAGGTCATTTGTATGAGGATGGTCTTGCTTCGGCGTTATGGGCTTTTGGGGTTCCAAGGCGAACACTTCCGCATGAAAAGCGATCAATTCATTTTGACGGCCACAAATGGGACGGGGCGAACCTATTATATCGCCGGTAAAGGTGAAAAACCGCCCCCGGTCGTAGGCTTCATAATTCCCCTTTTTACGGCGTCCGGGCGGTAGTTTTCCCATAATAATGATATGAACGCCAGTACCGGATGGGGATTTCTCTGTGTATGAATTAAACCTCTCCACATGGCAGGTGGCCCAGATTTCCATCTCTCCTGCGTCATTTAAGCAATGGTCCAGATCAATGCCACAAATGCCGTCATGCTTGGAGAATTCAAAGCCGATACCTGAAAATTTACTGGATTCGTAGGCCCCCAGGGCTTTTTCAAATGATCCCCAGGTGTTTGGATCATTGCTTTTTGCTTTCTTGCCGGATTTCGGATCATACGGTACTTTCGTTATTTTGCCGTCACGCGCTTCTGCTTTCCAGCACACCCATTGGTCCAGGGCTTTAAGTTCATCGGGGATGTTTTCAGTGATTGGTTTTAAAGCTGAAAAGCCGTTCCCGCTTGACTTTTCGGTTCTTTTTTCATAACCTGAATAAAAATTTAGACCAAGTTCTTGTGTTTCCCCCCGGTTGTCGCCGGAGGTTTTCCTTTGAAGTTCCGTCATTACACCACCGCCTTTACCTGATCTCGCTATGGATTCAAAACGACTTTGTTTTTTTCCCGATATGCATCGAGGTCCATCTTCAGATAAATAGGCTTGCTGCCCATCAAGGTGTAATCAGGCCCACGACGATTGTGTCTCCAGTTGTAAAGAGTTTGTTTTGATATTCCGAGGTAGGCTGCTGCTTCTTCATGGTTATACACTGCGTTTGCTTTCATTTTCTCTAAGTCCTTTTAATTAGGGGTTAATTGGTTCCACTTACCCCCTTCTTGAGAAAAATCAGCGAACCCATAAAAAAAGGGCTGCCAATTCTGACAACCCTTTGAATTTGATTAAAATATTTTTTTAGGTTTTTTTGATTTTTCAGCTGAAATTTCAGCGAAGGCTATTCAGGGGGATTAAGTTTGAAGGGAAAATGATAAGATTGGTCTTTTTTATTATGGGGAACGGGGTCTTCTTCAATATTTGGGAATAACTGTTTAAGCCTCTGACGTATTGTTTTAACTGTTGATTCTATTTGAGACCGATTGTTGAATGTGTGAGGGATTTTCTGTTCTTTTGCTGCACCAAGGAAGAGCTCCCATGCTTTAATCGGGACATCATTATTCTGTCTCCCATCACCAAACCCCAGATGGTCGAATCTTCGTGTTACGTTTTTCCCATTTCCATCTTCTTTGAATTGAATATGCATTTCCACTTCATTCAAAAACGATATGGTTATATCCTTCCACTTTATGTTTTTATCCTTGCTTATAACCCCATCATTGTCTGGTTCAAATCGCTTCAACTTTTCAACATCAGATTTCAAATATATATATCCTTTAAATCGATTAATAATTTTCTCAGCTGCATTTTGACTAATCGGCAGATCAAATACATCCCATAAACAATCCTTATATTCCGCTGGAAGGCATGGTTTCTCGTTAAGCGCCTTGATCTCTTTTTCAAGCTGAACTTTTTCGATTTCGAGATCAGAATTGTTATAAAATATTTTTTTTCCAGTGATAACCGCCCCCGTGTTAAGGGTGCCCAGTCCAAGTCTCAACAGCCTTACGCCTTCCTGATCCTTAAACTCCTTTTTTTTCTCGATATCACAAACTTTTTTGCCATGATTAGTATAAGGCTGGAGCAACTCTTTTTTCGCAAACTCCACCAATTCAAAGGCTTCAATATTTAAAGTTGTTATCACCTGGTGTCCGGGAAGATACTCCGACATATCGCGTCTCCTGAAACGTTCCTGAATTAAGATCGGGGGAAAGCCGGTCAGGATGTCCGGCCTTGTCAGGGTGCACTCCCTATCCCCCGTTGTTTTTAGATTGTATTAATAACCGATTTTCCGTTTTTGATTATCTTCTGTTTCAATTGCCGCCCCAATTTGAGGTGTCAATCTGGCATCTCAAGTTTTCAAATTCTTCTTTGGTCAGAACAAACATAAAATCTTCAGGGAACCGTTCAATATTTCTCCTTACGGCTCTTTTTAATTGCCCGGTTTCAACCGCATACAACCCGGCAAGATCACGGTCCATCATAAATATTTATCCTTTATTGACGTTTTTATTATTTATTTCTACGACTTTATTATCATCACCTTTTTTCATGGCATCACCAATTATTTCACCAGCCAGGTCAGATGCATTCCTCAACGTTTCATCCCTTAAATGGGCATAGCGTTGCGTCATACGCGGGTCTTTATGCG
>Ga0307991_1002434_pt1 | contig 12588 bp, 13 predicted proteins | sample EllFjometagen131_FD_203146 | JGI IMG/M metagenome (GOLD analysis project Ga0307991, IMG submission 203146) | Marine microbial communities from Ellis Fjord, Antarctic Ocean - #131 | ecosystem: Environmental > Aquatic > Marine > Unclassified | place: Southern Ocean | collected 2014-10-08 | reverse complement strand
TGAAATCATTATCTGAAAAATCCCTGTTTTTAATGATAGTTCTCATCAAACCGGCGTCGGCCTTTTCGGCTTTTTCCAGGGCAACTATCAACGGCAGGGTCATCTTGCCTTCTCTCAGATCGGTACCCACAGCTTTTCCCAAAACTGCCGTATCGGCAGTATAATCAAGCAGGTCATCCGCCATTTGAAATGCCATTCCCAGGTGATGCCCATAGGTTGCAAGCGCCTGCTCTTTTTCCGGCGTGGCATTGGCAAAGATAGCGCCGACCCGGCAGCCCCCCTGAATCAATACCGCTGTTTTGCACCGGATCACCTCCATGTATTCATCCTCGGTCAAATCCAGCCGTCCCTTGCCGATCAACTGCTGAATCTCTCCTTGAGACATATTCTCCGTAATGTCAGCCATAATTTTGATGATCTCGATGCGCCCGGCGGCAGCGGCAATGGAAAGGGACCGGGCCAGCAGAAAATCCCCCACCAGCACAGCCGTGGAATTGCCGAAACGGCAATGGGCCGCAGGTTTTCCCCGTCGAACCACCGCCTCGTCAACGAGATCATCGTGCAAAAGCGTAGCCGTATGCAAATATTCCATGATTGTGGCAAAGGGCTTCACATCTTCTCCACAGTATCCGCAGAGTCTTGCACAAAGCACCATCAAGAGGGGTCTCAGCCTTTTCCCACCGGCAAAAAGGATATGACCGGTAACCCGGGTGACCAGATCTATCTGAGGCGCCAGATTTTCCTTTAAGGCTATTTCAATATCCGTCAGATCTTCTTGAACCATATCCAGCAGCCTGGCTTTGTTCATACCGGTTCTCCTGATAAATCATATCCAAGGGCGTCAATGATTTTAACGCGGACGAATTCACCGATTTTTAACCCATGGGCCTGAACATAGGTTATCCCGTCGACCTCAGGTGCCTGGAAACAAGTGCGCCCGATAAAAAGATTTTCCTCCGGTGCTTCATCCATCAGGACATCATAGGTTTTGCCGATATGGCGGTTGTTGTTTTCAAAGGATATGCTTTTTTGACAGGCCATGAGTTCATCATAGCGCTGTTTTGCCTTTTTTGGGCTCACATGATCGCCAAGGTGGTGGGAAGCCAGATCTTCGGAATCAGAATAGGTAAAAACGCCCAGGTTATCAAACCGGACATTTTTTACAAACTGCATCAATTGCCTGAAATCCTGATCTGTTTCTCCGGGGAAACCGACAATAACGGTTGTTCGCAATACAGCCTGCGGCACTCTGGCGCGAATGGTATCAAATAATTGGTACAGATTATCACGCGAGTAGTGACGGCCCATCCTTTGCAGGAGCCGATCTTCCGCATGCTGGATCGGCAGATCAAAATAAGCGCATATGTTCGAATGCCGGGCAACAACATCAATGGCCTGTTTGTCAATACTCTGCGGATGTCCGTAGAGGACCCTGATCCACACATCCTTAGAGATCATAGCGATTTTTTCCAGCAGTTGTCCCAGGCCGGCTATCGTGGTCAGGTCGTGACCATAGGCGGTGGACTCCTGGGCAACCAGTACGATTTCCCGGACGCCGGATGCAATCAGGCGCCCGGCTTCGGTGACAATATCATCCAGGGGACGGCTTCGAAGTCGTCCCCGTAATTTCGGGATAATACAATAGGTGCAGTGACGCTCGCACCCTTCGGCTATTTTCAGATAGGCCGTATGGGAGCAGGTTAGTATTCGCGGTGTTTCAGGCAGCAAAAGCTCGGCAGCATTCGGATCGGTCAGCGTACAGGTATGTTCGGGGCTGGTGATTTTTGCAGCATCCAGAATCTGGTCAAAAGCGCCGGTCCCCAGAAAAGCATCTACCTCGGGCAACGCCTCCGCTATTTCCTCCCTGAACCGTTCCGGCAGGCAACCGGCCACGATAAGCCGTTTACAGGTCCCTTTTTCCCGGAATTTGGCCAGTTCGAGAATCGTATCGATGGATTCATTCACTGCGGGCTCGATAAAACTGCAGGTATTTACAATAATGACATGGGCCCGGGCCGGGTCTTTGGTGATCTGCCAGTGATCGGCTGCAAAACGGCCCAGCATGATTTCACTGTCTACCAGGTTCCTGGCACAGCCCAGACTTTCCAGATATAAATTCATATAATCCTGACTTCAAATTAAATATTTTTAGAAATCGCTGTGTTCCACCTTTGCAATTAAATACTGCCGATTGGAAATTGATGATTGAATATCTGTGGTATCGGTAAATTTATGCTGAAAAACCGAACTGTTCCGTCTTTTCATAAATAAAATCAACAAAATATTTTCAATTTGAAATATTCAATTTGAACCCGCTTGAAAAATAATCAATCAATCCGGCCTTCTGCTCCTTAATAACAATCAGGCATTCAACACCGTCAAGCCGATTGACAAGTTCAAGTCCTTTTTTCCGGCCCATCACCATAATGGCAGTGGCCAGGCCATCGGCAAGGGTACAGGTATCCGTTATAATGGAGACGCTGACAATCCCGTTGTTGACAGGATATCCGTTTCTCGGATCGATCACATGGGAATAGCGTTTTTGTCCAAGTTCAAAAAAATTGCGGTAATCACCACTTGTGGCCATAGCACCGTCTTTCAGATTCACGACTTTATACACCTGATTATAAGCGGCATTTTTATCGGGTAGATTCACACCGACCTTCCATTGCCGCCTGTCTTTACGCAAACCCGAGGCATACACTTCCCCACCGATCTCCACCAGAAAATCCGCCCATCCATCGGCCCGAATCAGTTCAGCAATCTGGTCAACGGCATAACCTTTGGCGATGGACCCCAGATCAAGGCCCAGGGTGTCATTTTTTTTGGATAAATAACCATCCTCATCGATCTGAATTCGTTCGAATCCGATCTGTTCTAATGCCTGTCTGATTTTTTCATCGGGCGGGAGTACCTGCTGAACCGTCGGCTTACTGAACCCCCATAAATCCACTAGGGGCCTTACCGTCCCGTCCCAGCATCCTTTTGTCATCGCAAACAGATTTCGGGCGATGATCATGACGTGCAGAAAATCATATGACATTTTTATGGGGTCATCGGTCCGGCGCATGGCATTAAAGCGACTGATTTCACTGTTCGCCAGATAGATGGACATGCTCTGATTGATTTCTTCCAGTCGTCGAACAATTTTAGTATCGAGCCTTGAAGGGGTGTTGAAATAACCGCTGATCACCGTAACATGATAGGTCGTTCCCATAGTTCGACCGGCAAATCGGACCTCTTTTTTCATACCGCAACCGGCCAAAAGAAGGATCGACAAAATATAAAACAATATTATAAATTTTTTATACAAAACAAGTTCTCTTATTCGTTTCCTCCCATGGGCAGTTTAATTTCTAATCCTTTGAATCAATTTCTATATCACTGCCCAGCGTTTCGTCGTCGGCTATTTTAATTGGCGTACTTTTCTTACCGATCTTATTTGAATCAGCAAGGTCGTCCTCAAGCAAGTCGTCAACATCATCATCCCCGCCTTCAAGTTCCGGAATAATCGGCGGCTCTTTCGGCGTATCCTTTATCAAAAAATCGGCATCATTCAACAAAAGCTCCACGGCATCATCAGTGTCGGTATCAAAAATTTCCGTAATTTTTTCAGCTAGTTTTTCGGCAAAAACCTGCGGAGGGTAAAAATCAGTATTCCTTAACACACTGATCAGCTCATCGCTGCCGCCGGTAATGGCTTGTGTTATATCTTCCTGGTTATATTCCTGCTCATTCATAAACGACATTATTTCCTTATCCAATTCAGCATACTCTTTAAGCACCAAAGTATTTTTGTCGTCGTCTTTTTTAATGATATATTTCTGTTTCATTTAATATCCCCTTTTTTATAAAATCATTATTTTATCCGATTTTCCAAATGATAAAAACCTGTATTAAAATTAATTTTGAAGACCACAAAATTAACTGCCTGTCAACAAACAATAACATCCAAAAACAGATAAATGCAAACCGTTTACATAAATCTCTGACCCGGGTTGTATCCGGCCCATCTTATGACGGTTGTCGGAGTACTTGTGGACCATGAAACACGACCCGTATCAACCTCGATGCATCTGTTCGAACGGTAAGCGCTGCCCTTGACAGGCCTCAGGGCGTTATGTCCCTTTTTTTTAACTGCAGACGGACATCTACACGGCGTTCCCCCAATTCGTCTGCATTGCAGTTGACCATGCCCTGGCTGAGACCGAAGCCAAAACCGATCCCCCGTCGGCCAAAGCCGGTTCCGATTCCGATAGATGCCCGGTCGGACTGACGTTCGCATTTGGCTATTTCTTCCTCCAGTTGGTAATAATATTTCAGCAGCGCTTCATCGGACATGCTACCGGTATCCTGGTCGAGGATGTCGTTTCCGGTCCCGGCGCATCCAGCAACCAGAAGCAGAGCGGAACAAAGGGCTAAAATTATTATGATGTGCCGCATTGTTTTTCTCCTTTTCCCATAAACGTATTTTTTAAACTTTCATAAAGCGCTATCCCCACAGTGGTAGAAAGATTCAGACACCGTATTTCTGAAGTTATAGGTATACAAAAGGCCGTATTTTTATAGGCACTCAGGATTTGGGGAGAAAGCCCTTTGGTCTCGGAGCCAAAAACCAGAAAAAGCCTTTTAATAGACGGCATTTCCCAGAAAAGTTTTGAACCGTTTTTGGTGAATATCGCAATTTCTTCTTTTGCCGGATTCATCTGCTTTTGAAAATCTGCAAAAGTGTTCCAGATAAACAGCTTTACTTTTGGCCAGTAATCCAGGCCGGCACGTTTGACCTGGCGGCTGTCCAGTGAAAATCCAAGGGGCCGGATCAAATGTAAACAGGCCCCGGCCCCTATGCAGGTCCGTCCGATATTGCCGGTGTTCCAGTGCACCTCAGGTGCCACTAGGACAACATGGCGTTCAAAGTTATTTGAAGTTAAATCCACAGGTTGATTTCCAGTTATCCCTAATTCAGGTTACAAGTTACAGCGTATAGATTCAAGAGACAGAACATGCCGGCTTTTCCTCTTTGTTAAAAGATTACAAAAAAAGTGTAAAGCAATTAACAATTATAATCCATGTGTGGTATTGTATAAGATTCAGCTTCATAGTCAATATTTGATTCATCGTGAAGGCCCTGCGTTTTCAATGATCTGATCGTTAGTGCCTGACCGGAAAGGTCATAGCAACCTGTTTTCAGAATATTCAATGAATATTTTAAACGAATATTTTTGTAATGTAGATTCGGGTAATGCGGGTTTGTCGTGCCGGGATATCTTTCTCAAAGCCCATAACCTATTTTTTAAGACTAAACTATTCGACAGCTCAATAAGCCGCAAAATTTTGTTAATACTGCAATTTAAAGTTTCAATGCAACCACGCATTATAACGGAGGTAAAAAATGATCATTGATTTCCATACCCATATTTTTCCCGAAGATATCCGGGACTCAAGGGATCGCTATTTTGACGGTGAATCCGCCTTCAGACTCTTGTATGATTCACCCGGATCAAAGCTTGTGAGCGCGGAACAGACCATTGCCGTCATGGATGAACAGGGGGTTGACAAGGCCGTTGTTTTCGGATTTCCCTGGCGAAAGGCGGAAACCTTTAAGCTGCAGAACGATTATGTGATGGCGGTGGTCGAAAAATATCCGGAACGGCTGATTGGAATGGCCTGCTTTGATCCTGCTAGCCCAAAGGCCGCTACAGAAACCGTTCGCTGTCTTGAAGGCGGGCTTGCCGGTGTAGGAGAACTGGCATTTTATGAATCGGGAATCGATGAAGCAGCCCTTGATGATCTGGCGCCCATCATGGAGGTCTGTTGTGAAAGAAGGGTGCCGGTCCTGATTCACACCAATGAGCCGGTGGGTCATCTCTATCCGGGAAAAACACCCAATACCCTGGCGCAGATATACAACCTGGCCAGGCGGTTTTCGGAAAATATCATTGTTCTGGCCCATTGGGGCGGCGGGATCTTTTTTTACAATCTGCTAAAAAAAGAGGTTAAAGATACCCTGAAAAACATCTATTTTGATACGGCGGCATCTCCATTTCTCTATCACCAGGATATCTGGACCTTTGCAAAACAGATTGCCGGAATTGATAAGATTCTTTTGGGGACGGATTTCCCACTGCTCAAACCGGCCCGGTATTTTAAGGAACTGGAACAAAGCCGACTTGAAAAAGAGGATATCGACCGTATTTGCGGTCAAAATGCGGCCCGGCTGCTCAAGATAAGATAAACATGTCCAAAAATTGCCGTTTTGCGCTGGTGGGCCTTATCGTACAATACATTTTTCCACGTAATTTGCACCAATGGCCTGAAATTGCAGTAATTCGTTTTCTTCCAGTCTGCAGTCGTTGTTTTGAAAGAATTCAGGATGCAGAACCTGGGTCTCCCGACACGCCTGAAGGGCCCAGAGCCTTGCCCCCTTTATCAGGCGGGCAATGCTTTCAATAATGCCGGTATCCACAAGCGGTTTGAGGCAGGTGGTTTTGAATTCATAGGGCAGTCCGGATGCCATGGTCAACCGGACACTGGAAATAATATGATCCGGGTGGCTTTTTTTCTGGATAAATGGTGCGTAGTTACCCGGATCTGTTTTGACATCCATGGCCACATAGTCAATCAGATGGTTTTCAAGCAGACGTTCCAGCACATCCGGCCGGCTGCCGTTGGTGTCAAGCTTCACCGGGTATCCCATCTGTTTGATTTTTTTGCACAGATCCGCAAGATCCGGTTGAAGCGTGGGCTCTCCGCCGGAAATTACCACCCCGTCCAGAAAATTTCTGCGTTCTTCCAGAAATTGCATGATATTGGCCTCGGTCAGGTCTGCCGGACATTCAGCACACCCCTGGGCCAGGTCGGGGTTATGGCAGTACGGACAGTCAAAATTACACCCTGAAAGAAAAATCACGCAACTTATTTTTTCCGGATAATCGATCATCGAATTTTTCTGAACGCCACCCAGTACCATTGGTTATCTCCTTGCCAAGTTGAATATGGAATAGTGAGAATCGAATATTTAGGAGGGTCACCGAATAACCGCTGTTCAGGCAACCTTAAACATCTTTCTCTGATCAAACTCAGCCCGTTTGCCGTTGTTCCACTGCTTGACCGGTCTGAGGTATCCCACCACCCGTGAATACACCTCTGTCTCGCGGTTGCATTTCGGGCAGTGCTCCTGCCTGCCGGTGATGTAGCCGTGAACCGGGCAGACACTGAATGTGGGTGTCAGGGTAAAGTAGGGCAGTTTGAAATTGGTGGCAATTTTACGGACCAGTCCCTTGATGGTGGTAATGTCCGTGACCAGCTCGCCAAGGAATACATGCTGGACTGTACCGCCGGTGTATTTGCACTGCAGATCATCCTGCAGGGTCAGCGTTTCATAGATATCATCGCTATGGTTGACCGGCAACTGGCTCGAATTGGTGTAATAGGGCGCATCCCCGGACTTTTCGTATTCGGGTTCATTGGAACATTGAATATCCGGAAATCGTTTTTTGTCCATCAGGGCCAGGCGGTAGGCCGTGCCTTCGGCCGGGGTGGCTTCGAGGTTGTACAGATCACCGGTTTTTTCCTGGGCCTCGGTGAGCATTCCCCGTATAAAATCCATGATCTTAAGTGAAAAAGCCTGGCCTGCCGGACTGGCGATGTCTTCATGAAGAAAATTGGTACAGGCCTCATTCATGCCGATAATCCCGATGGTGGAAAAATGATTTTTCCAGTAAACGCCGTTACGGGCCTTGATGTCCCGCAGATAAAATTTTGTGTACGGGTACAGGTTCTGGTCGGTGAAGTTTTCAAGCACCTTTCGTTTTATGACCAGACTCTCGACGCCAATGTGTACTTTTTCCCTTAGCTGGTCGAAAAAATCTTTTTCGTCCTTGGCCAGAAAACCTATTCTGGGAAGGTTGATGGTGACAACACCCACAGACCCTGTCAGCGGATTGGCGCCGAAAAGCCCGCCGCCCCGCTTCATGAGCTCGCGGTTGTCCAGCCGCAACCGGCAACACATGGAACGGGCGTCTTCCGGCGACATATCCGAATTGACAAAGTTGGAGAAATAAGGAATGCCGTACTTACCGGTCATCTGCCATACCATATCCAGGTTGGGGTTACTCCAGTCAAAGTCAGCCGTAATATTGTAGGTGGGAATTGGAAAGGTAAACACCCGGCCCCGGGCGTCACCTTCCATCATCACTTCGGCAAAGGCCTTGTTGAGGATATCCATTTCAGCCTGGTATTCGGCATAAGTGGCCTCCTGCTCGACACCGCTGATAATCACCGGCTGGTCTTTGAGAATGGAAGGTACGTAAAGGTCCATGGTAATATTGGTGAAAGGGGTCTGGAATCCCACCCTCGTGGGGATGTTAATATTAAAGACAAACTCCTGCAGGGCCTGTTTAACTTCTTTGTAATTCAGGTTGTCATGCCGGATAAAAGGCGCCAGTAAAGTGTCGAAATTAGAAAGAGCCTGGGCCCCGGCTGCTTCGCCCTGCAGTGTATAGAAGAAATTGACGATTTGACCCAAGGCCGATCTCAGATGTCTGGGCGGTGCGCTCTCGATCTTGCCTTCAACGCCTTTAAAACCCTGCTTCAGTAAATCCTGCAGGTCCCAGCCCACACAGTAGACCGAAAGCAGGCTCAGGTCATGGATGTGCATGTCACCTGATTTGTGGGCCTGTCTTATTTTGGGCGGATAGATTTTATTCAGCCAGTATTCTGCGGTAACATCAGAGGAGATATAGTTGTTCAGTCCCTGCAGCGAGTAGCTCATATTGCTGTTTTCCTTTATCTTCCAGTCAAGCTTGCTGATGTAGTGCTCCACCAGATCGACGCTTACCTTGGTTGTTATTTTCCGGATCTGGGCATGCTGTTCACGATACAGGATATAGGCTTTGGCGGTTATATAATAGGGCGAATCCAAAAGGACCCGTTCTACGATATCCTGAATCTCCTCAACCCCGGGAATCGGCCCCAGACGAAGTTCATGGAGCAATGTCAGCACCCTGAGCGTTAGCTTCCGTGCCTCCCGTTTACTGAATTCTCCGGTTGCCTCACCGGCCTTGGCAATGGCCGTCGTGATTTTAGATGAATCGAATTCCGCCACCAAGTTATTTCGTTTTTTTAATTTTTCAACCAATTGTATCGCTCCTGTAGAATTGTTATGAAATTTAAAGTTACGTGATTAATATCGAACTGTACTGCTTTGATGGAAACACTTAAATCGATGCGGCTTTTGTCAAAACTCAATTATACTTTACGCAATATATTGTTGTTTGTCAACATAAAAAATCCATATATTGCGTTTAAGTTTATTGCAAGCCAATATTCCAAACAATTCCGGATGACTATCAAAAGTCAAAAAATTTTAGATATATTCCATTTGTCGGGTGATGTTTTTTAAAAAAAGATATCTGTTTTTTGTCGAATTCAAGATGCCGGAAATAGAAATTCGAAACTATAAATTGAGTAACGTATTTACATGTTTTGGTTTTTTTAATTTTCAATTTCTAATTTCACTGTTAAGGTACAACATTAAAAAACTGCAAATTACGTTTGATTGGTCACAAAGGATGCCAAATTTTAAAAATAATTTTTAAAACAGCCGTTGAACGGGCAGGGTTCAGGTTTTTGTCTGGTGGAAAACACAGCTTTGATTTTTAAACCCTGGAATATTTAAGGAATGTTGGAATCGATGTCAACGACGGGGTTGTCTTGAATTTGACGGTGTGATCCAGATGTAATCTGCATAGGAGAGATCGGCACTGCCCTCTGCCGGGATAAGGCTGATGGTTCGAAACGGGACACGGGTTCGTTTATAAGCCCTGTCCGGTATGCCGTATTTATTTTTGAGGTGGCCGTTGCCGGCAATTACGACCATTGGATGACTGTTAAGATTCAGGGCGATGGATTCGGCCATTGTGTCTTCCCTTACGCACTGGGCCATATAAAAATTTTCAAAAATTTCTCGACCGGGCAGATGATGAAATTTAAATATTTTTTGAATATAGCTGCGATGGGCTGCAATGGATGTGTCAATTTCAGCGGGGAGGTATCGGCGGTCGTCATCAAGCAGGCTGTCGATACCGCCGACGGCAATTCTGGGTGGAATATGAAAGGGAATGTTGAGCCCGATGACCCTTATTTGATGTGTTCTGGCAAAATCAAGAATATTGCGGTACAGATTAAATTCAAATCTCCAGTTTACATACCAGTGAACTTTTTGCAGAAACTCTTTTTCTCTCAGCAGATTCCCTGACCATTTGTCCAGGACAACCTGATAGGTTTTGTCAAACATCTCCATACCGATGATGAGATCCGGGTGTTTTCCATGCAGTTCTCTGATAATACGCAATTGAATTTTATGGTGTTCCAGGTTGCGGTGATTCTCGCCGATATAGACAATTTGTACCGGATCCAGATCAGCCAGAAGGGTTTCCGGCAAAACAGGCGCACCTGTTTTGCCGGATAGGATGATGCCGGCCGGATAGGACCTGGAATCGTCATTGATTAATAATTTTTGTTCAATACCTGCACAGCCGGAGATGATAAGGGCTGAGACAGCGGCCGTAATCACCATAATTAAACCCATGGGCGAGTAGTGGTGTGTGGTTTGCCGCATAGCTTGATTTTTTCCGTCATATCTGGTTAGTAAAAATTTTTGACAATCGGAATATATCATAAACTTGAATTTGCAAAAATTAAAGCATAAATTGATTTTTGTACAATCCCATGCCCCATCGGCAAAAAATCAAAGTTTTTGACGAAGCATGAAAGGTATGAATCTTGGGTTGTAAGAGACGCAGAATCGTTACTTTATTCCTCACCACTCAAAACTCATATCCCACTACTTTTATGTAAAACACCCATGCGCTTAACCGGCCATGATCGGAAAAGATTGTTTTTGGGCTAAGGAAAAAACAAATGCGTCTGGATCAGAACCCTGTTCACAGAAAAGTCATCGTCCCTTGGTATGATTCCGAAACTGCCTGCTATATTGTCCTTGGGCTGATGCTCATGGTTCTGGTTTTCGGGTCAATCGGTATTTGGGTTGCATGTGAAACCGCAGAATACGGTTCATATGTCTGGTTTCCCGTCTGCCTGGTTGTATTGAGTGCCGGCGTTATGCTCTCAATCATCATCCGTCTTATCCGCCGTTATCTGTTCCGTTAATGATTTTCAGACCCTTAAGGAACAGGGAAATAAGATTCCAACAGGCATCTTTCATTTAGGCATTGTCCTCCCATACGCCCGGGATGACGGTTTTACAGAATTTACATCGATTCCCGGAAAGGTTATAGGTATGGATATGATATCCTAGTCGTTTGATGAGCAGTCTGTGACAATTATGGCAAAAGGTATGGCTGCCTTCATGATTAGGCACATTGCCGACATAAACGTACCGGATTCCTTCCTTCATGGCAAGTTCACGGAATTTTGTCAGGGTTGCAACCGGTGTCGGCGGCAGGCGGTTCAGTTTGTAGCGGGGAAAAAATCGGGTAAAGTGCAGCGGATGGTCCGGCCCCAGATGATCGATGATCCAGTGGCACATTTTTTTTACCATTTCAGCATCATCCGTATATCCGGGTACCACAAGATTCGTCATTTCAAAGTGAACGCCCTGTTCATGCAGGGTTTTGAAGGTATTTAGTACCGGCTGTAACCGGGCACCGTTAAGTTTTCGATAGATATCATCGCTAAAGGATTTTAAATTTACATTGGCACCGTCAATAACCCGACATAGTTTCAGCAGGGGCTTACGATTGATATAGCCGGCTGATATCCAAAGATTTTTAAGCCCTTTTTGACGGGCCAGGCGGGCCGTATCGATCATGTATTCAAAAAAAGTAATAGGCTCGGAATAAGTGTATGCGATGGAAGTGCAGCCTGCGTTTTGGGCTGCGGCAACCGCCTGGTGCGGAAAAAGTTCCTGGTGACGCACTTCGTGGGGTTTGGCCTGGGATATTTCCCAGTTCTGGCAATTCAGGCAGCGAAGATTGCAACCGGTGGTGGCCAGGGAAAAAGCCATGGACCGTGGATAAAAATGAAACAGTGGTTTTTTTTCAACCGGATCCACGTGAATCGCACAGGGATTACCATAGGTGAGGCTGTAGAGGGTTCCGTTCAGGTTAACCCGCGAACGGCAGACACTGCGGTCGCCGGGTGCCAGAATGCAGCGATGAGGACACAGACCACAGATCACCTTGTCCGATGTTATTTTTTGATAATAATCGGCCTCGCGAGACCATTTCCACAGGATCTCGGGCGCATCTTTTTTAAATACGTGACCGCGGATATCCGCAGCGCCGGTTCTGTCCCTTTTTATTTTTTCCAGAAGCCGGGCATGGGCCGGTAGCGCATGGCACAAAAGTGCTGCGCTGCAGCCCATAAACTGACGGCGGTTGATTTCAGGCATCGAGAAAGTGATCTGCATGGTATGGATCGTACAAAAAAGACCCCGTTTAAAAAGGTCTACAACTTTAACAAGGAAGGCTCAAATTTGAACATAGTGGGAAAAAATACTAAAAAGGCGATCTTCAGGCATGTAAAATCCTGAATAGACCGCCTTTAAAAAAGTGCTTAAACAGC
>Ga0307991_1002432_pt1 | contig 12601 bp, 14 predicted proteins | sample EllFjometagen131_FD_203146 | JGI IMG/M metagenome (GOLD analysis project Ga0307991, IMG submission 203146) | Marine microbial communities from Ellis Fjord, Antarctic Ocean - #131 | ecosystem: Environmental > Aquatic > Marine > Unclassified | place: Southern Ocean | collected 2014-10-08 | reverse complement strand
GAAATGGCCATCATGCGAATTGGTATTGCCCAAACCATCAAAAAATAAAATTCTTGAAGTTTCTGTTTTCAAGGGTAATACTTTAGAATATGAAATAAAAGAGGAAAATATAATAATTCAACTACCTAAAAATCCACCAAATATTTTGAGTTCAATTCTTGTGTTAGAGCTTAAAAAACCAGCATCGGGTATTGGCCCGCTGAATGTACCGGATAATAAATCTATTGGGCCAGATCCCAATCTTTTGACACTTAGATATCCTGCCAGTGAACAATATGGACAGGCCAATCAGAAAATACTTATTAATAATATACAAGGAAGTTTAACCCATACTGATGGGCAATGGTTAGGATTTGAGGTTAATGATTTCGAGGTGATTATTGACCTGGAAACAAAACGTTCTATAAAAAATATAAATGTAGGATTCCTGCAAAAACAGGATTCACGAATATTTCTGCCTCAATCGGTTAGTTTTTTACAATCTGAAGATGGCAAGATATTTAAATTAATTAAAACAATAAGTTCGGATAATAATATTCAGGATGGGATTGTTAAGAGGAATGATTATTACATTAAATCTGAAGATCTAACAACAAGGTATATAAAAATAAGTGCAAAAAATCGCAGGCTATGTCCTTCATGGCATAGAGGAGCAGGTAAAAATGCCTGGATTTTTGTAGATGAGGTTACTATCGATTAAGGAATAGTAAACATATTGGTATTAAGAAAAAAATCCTGTAAATTTATTTATAATTTACAAGTTAAGTATTCATAATTTCTAAATAAGAGACTAAAAGATATAAATACAAACTTTTATTTAATATTTATTATGTCCCAAAAGTGCTGAAATACAAGGAAATAAAAAAAGTCATTACTTTTTTATCAAATAAATTTTTTTTGTAAATAAATAAATTATATTTTTGTATTCATTATTATATTGTAATTATTACATTTATTAATATTTCAATTTTCATTAAATAAATTTATACATAAAAATTCTAAAGAAATGGAAAAATTAGACGAAAAAAAAGGAATGCCTTTATTAGGCGATGATTTCCCGCAAATGAAAGTTCAGACAACTCATGGAATTAAAAATTTACCTGAAGATTACAAAGGTAAGTGGTTTGTGTTATTCAGCCATCCTGCTGATTTCACTCCTGTTTGCACCACTGAATTTGTTGCTTTTCAACTACGTTATGACAAATTCAAAGAATTAAACTGTGAATTAATTGGTCTTAGTGTGGACCAGGTTTTCTCACATATTAAGTGGGAAGAATGGATAAAGGATAATATGAATGTAGAAATACAATTTCCAATAATTGCCGATACAGGGAAAGTTGCTGAAGCTCTTGGAGTTATTCATCCGGGAAAAGGCACAAATACTGTTAGAGCAGTATTTATCGTTGATGCTAATGCCAAGATCAGAATTATACTTTACTATCCGCAAGAATTAGGTAGAAATATGGATGAAATATTAAGGGTAGTTAAAGCAATGCAAATATCTGACAAAAATAAAGTTGCCATGCCTGCTAACTGGCCGGATAATGAATTAATAAAAGATCATGTAATCATACCTCCGGCAACGGATGTAAAAACTGCACAAGAGAGACTTCAAAAATCAAAAGAAGGAGAATTTGAATGTTATGATTGGTGGCTTTGTCATAAAAAATTATAAAACTTTTTAATAAGAGGAAAAAATCATGACAAAAAGAACAGAATTATACAAATGCGAAATATGCGGAAACATTATAGAAATCAAACATACAGGAGTTTCCGCTTTGGTTTGCTGTGGTGAAAAAATGAAGTTGCTTAAAGAAAATACAACTGATGCTGCAACCGAAAAACACGTACCTGTTATTGAAAAGGTAAAAGACGGATATAAAATCGTAGTTGGGGAAGTCGAACATCCTATGACCGAAAAACATTATATAGAATGGATTGAACTAATTACGGAAAATGAAGTTTACACAAAATTCTTAAAACCAGGTGAAAAACCTGAAGCAATTTTCATAACCAAATCAGAAATTATTATTGCAAGGGCTTATTGTAACTTGCATGGAAACTGGAAAAATAATTTTTAAAATCAGGAGGACAAGGGAAATGTTAAATCCAAGATTAGAAAAAGAACTAAACGACCAAATTAATGCTGAATACTGGTCGGCATACTTTTATTTATCAATGGCTGCCTATTTTGAAAACAAAAATTTACCCGGTTTTGCAAATTGGATGAAAGTCCAATATCATGAAGAAATTTCACATGTAATGAAATTTTTCGACTATATTAATGAACGCGGTGGAAGAGTTTTATTAAAACCGGTTGATGCTGTGAAAACTGAATGGATAGACGAAATTGAAGTCTTTAAAGATACTTTAAAACATGAGCAAAAAGTTACAGGATTAATTAATAATCTTGTGAATATTGCTCTTGAAGAAAAAGATCATGCAACAAATAATTTGTTACAATGGTATGTTGCCGAACAAGTTGAAGAAGAGTCAGGTGTTGATGAAATATTACAGCAATTAAAAATGTTGGAAGGAAATAAGCATGGGTTATTAATGCTCGACAGGGAATTAAAACAAAGAACATTTGTTGATGAAACAAATCAATAATAAAGAAGGTTCATCCATTCCGGTATTCCAATATTCCCTGCCTTGTCGGCATGCAGGCAATATTCCAGGATAACTATGGACTTTCCTGAAGAACAATAAAGAAAACGATATTAAATGAGTTTATCTGTTAAATATTTAGGATTGGATCTGAAAAATCCAATTATTATTGGAAGCTCAGGATTAACAAATTCTGTAGAAAAAATCATAAATCTTGAAAAATCTGGTGCAGGTGCAGTTGTTCTCAAATCTCTTTTTGAAGAGCAGATTCTCAGGGAAATGGGGAGAAGTGAAAATCAGGATTACAATGATTATCCGGAAGCACATGATTATGCTCGCTATTATACAAAAGAAAAGAGTATATGTGATTATCTAAACTTACTTGAAGAGGCTAAAGGATCTGTTAATATACCGGTTATTGCAAGTATCAATTGCATTGAGAGTAAGGAGTGGAGTTCCTTTGCAAAAAAAATTGAAAGTTCCGGAGCAGATGCACTTGAAATTAATGTTTCAATGTTGCCATCAGATATAAAGGTAAGTAGTATAGATAATGAAAAAAAATATTTTGATATTATCTCAGAAGTTAGAAAGAATATCAAAATACCAATTGCTTTAAAAATGAGCAGTTATTCAGCCGGCTTAGCTCAGCTAATTCAAAAATTAAGCTGGACAAAAAACATAAATGCCTTCGTTTTATTTAATCGCTATTATAGTCCCGATATTGATTTAGATAAAATGAAAATTGTATCTTCAAATGTGTTGAGTTCTCCTGCAGAAATCTCTGTCTCTTTAAGGTGGATGGCTGTATTAAGTAATAAAATAAAATTACCATTAATTGCCTCAACAGGAATTCATAACAGCGAAGGAGTTATAAAACAAATACTTGCCGGAGCACAGGCAGTTCAAATAGTTTCTACTGTTTATAAAAACGGTAATCAATATATTGGTGAAATAATTTCCGGAATAGAAAATTGGATGAATAAAAATAATTATAGTTCTTTGGCTGATTTCAGAGGCTTATTAAGTTATGATAAAGCAAAGGAAGCTGCTTCATTTGAGCGTATACAATTTATGAAATATTACTCAAATATTAACTAAAAAGAAAACATTATGAAAAAGTATGAATGTACAGTATGTGGTTATATTTATGACCAGGAAACAGGTGATCCTGATGGAGGAATAGCTCCAGGAACAGCTTTTGAAGACATCCCGGATGATTGGGTTTGCCCGGAATGTGGTGTTGGAAAAGAAGATTTTGAACTTGTTGAATAATAAATAAATCAAGTATTATGACACATTTAAAACCTGGGGATAAAGCCCCAGAATTTTCTTTTGAAAATCAAGAAGGTAAGATAAGTTCACTCGGAAATTTTAAGGGCAAGAAGCTTATTCTTTATTTTTATCCAAAAGATAATACACCGGGTTGTACTGCAGAAGCTTGTAACCTTAGAGATAATTTTCACATATTGAAAGATAAAGGTTTCGAGATAATTGGTGTAAGCCCAGATAATGAAACTTCGCATAGCAAGTTTATTTCAAAATTTGATTTGCCTTTTGATTTAATTCCAGATACTGATAAGAAAATACTCAAAAACTATGGAGTCTGGGGTGAGAAGGAAATATTTGGCAAAGTAAAAGAAGGTGTTCTTAGAACAACTTTTATAATTGACGAAACAGGAAAAATTGAAAAAGTGTTTGATAATGTGCAAACAAAAGATCATGCAGAGCAAATACTTAAAGAGTATTAAAGCGGAAAGTTAATATGGTATTTTTCCGGTAAGTATTTGAATCAATTGTTATATTACCTGAAATAGGAATTATTAGTTTTACAATTAATTAATAAATAAATATTATTATGAAAATACTATCAGGAACAAAAACAGAACAAAATTTATTAAAATCATTTGCTGGAGAATCACAGGCAAGAATGCGTTATGATTATTTTGCTAAACAGGCAAAAAAAGAAGGCTTAGAGCAAATATCTGCAATATTTGCTGAAACAGCTTTAAATGAAAAAGAACATGCCAAAAGGTTCTTTAAATTTCTTGAAGGCAGGCCTGTTGAAATAACTGCTGTTTATCCTGCAGGAAAGATAGGAACTACCCCTGAAAATCTAAAAGCGGCAGCAATGGGCGAAAATGAAGAGTGGACAGAATTGTATCCTGAATTTGCCAGAATAGCAGATGAAGAAGGATTCGGTGAAGTTGCAATTGCTTATAAAATGATTGCCAAAGCAGAAAAAGCTCATGAAGAGAGGTACACCAAATTGCTTAATAACCTTGAAGAGGGCAAAGTATTTGAAAGAGGGGATATGATAACTTGGAAATGTCGTAATTGCGGATATTTACACGAAGGGAAAAAAGCTCCTGAAACATGTCCTGCCTGCTTACATCCACAAGCATATTTTGAAATAAAAGAAAGTAATTATTAGTTTAAAAATTTCATTTTTCAATTTTTTTACTAAAAAAGAAAACAGATGAAAAAGTATGAATGTACAGTATGTAGCTATGTTTATGACCCTGATGAAGGAGATCCTGATGAAGGATTAGCTCCCGGAATTGCATTTGAAGACATCCCGGAGAATAGGTTTTGCCCTGTATGCGGGGTCGGTAAAAAAGATATTGTAGTTGTGGAATAGTTATTATTAGGAATTGTATCTAAGCAAACAGGTATATAATAGTAGAGATTGACTAATTATCTTCAAAAGTAAATATAGTATGAAAAATGATATTTCAATAGTTTTATCAGGAGAAGCAGGACAAGGAATCAGAACTGTTGAGTTGCTTTTAATGAGAACCTTGAAAAATTCGGGTTATAATGTTTTTTCTACCACCGAACTAATGTCAAGAGTCAGAGGAGGTAATAATACTACAGAAATCAGGGTATCGAATAAAAGGATTGAAGCTTTTATTGATAGAATTGATATTTTAATTGTATTAAGCAAAAATGCTATTTACAGAATCGAAAACCGACTTTCAAAGGACACTATTATTATAGGTCAGGATAGCTTTATAGAGGAAATATACAAAAATGACCAATATAGAATAATGGATGTAGCTATAAGTTCATTAGCAAAAGAGGTTGGTAATTTGATATATTCTAACGTTATAACTTATGGAATATTAACCGGTATTTTTGATATTGATATAAACCTGATTAAAGAGTATATCATCAATCAATTCTCAACAAAAGGAAAAGAAATTACAGATAATAATATTATTGCAGTAATTAAAGGTTATGAAAAGGGCAAGGAGCTGAAATTAGGTATACAAGTAGAAACAGATGATAAAATAAAAAACCAGGTATTATTAAGCGGAACTGAATCTATTGGGATAGGTGCATTAGCCGGCGGATGTAATTTTATTACCGCCTACCCAATGTCACCATCAACCGGTGTAATACAATTTTTAGCCACCCACTCCGAAGAGTATGGAGTGGTTGTAGAGCAGGCAGAAGATGAAATTTCTGCAATTAATATGATTCAGGGTGCCTGGTATGCCGGAGCACGGGCTATGACTACAACATCCGGAGGTGGATTTGCTCTTATGGAAGAAGGCATAAGCAATGCAGCTATTGCTGAAGTACCAATCGTCATTCATCTTGCCCAGCGACCGGGACCTTCCACAGGACTTCCTACAAAAACCGAACAAGCCGATTTGAACCTTGCGTTATATGCAGGTCACGGGGAATTCCCAAGAATAATTTTTGCTCCCGGTAATTTTACTGATGGAATTTACCTGACTCAAAAAGCATTTAATCTGGCTGATAAATTTCAGGTTCCTGTAATAATTTTAACTGATCAATTTTATATTGATTCATTTCAAAGCATCAATTCAATTGACTTTACAGATTTTAAGGTGGAACATTATATTACCAGAACAGATAAAGATTATGAAAGGTACAAAATAACTAAAGATGGAATATCCCCCAGGGGAATTCCAATGTACGGAGATGGATTTGTAAGGTTTGATAGTCATGAACATGATGAAGAAGGATTTATAACTGAAGATCCTGATATGAGAACAAAAATTGTGGATAAAAGATTTAGAAAATTGGAATCTTATTCAAAGGACTCTATAGATGCTGAAATTATTGGTTCAAAAAACTACAAAACATTAATTGTAGGCTGGGGTTCAACATATGGAGTTATTAAAGAAGTAATTGAAAAACTTGATGATAATAATCTGGCTTTTGCATATTTCAAACAAGTTTATCCCTTACCAAATAATACGGAAGAAATCCTGTCAAAAGCAAAAAAACTAGTTATTATTGAAAATAATGCAACTTCTCAGTTCGGACAGCTTATTAAAAGATGTACCGGGATGGAATTTCAAATGCAAATTTTGAAATACAATGGAATGCCTTTTTCACTTGAAGAAATTATTGAAAAACTAAAGGGGTTAAAATAATGAAAACTAACTTTGATTTTGACCAGGTGCCTGAAACAGGTTGGTGTCCCGGCTGTGGAAATTTTGCAATTCTAAAAGGTTTAAAAGAAGCTTTGGATGAGTTAAATATAAATCCTAAGAATCTGGTTATATCTGCAGGAATTGGACAGGCAGCTAAAATATCTCAATATGTAAACTCCAATTGTTTCAACGGGTTACATGGCAGAGCACTTCCCGTAGCAACGGGAATAAAGGCTTCAAACCCCGATCTTATTGTTGTGGGAGAAGGTGGTGACGGCGATATGTATGGTGAAGGAGGCAATCATTTTATACATGCTATAAGAAGAAACATTGATATAGTAAATATTGTACATAATAATATGGTTTATGGGTTAACATTAGGGCAGGCTTCACCAACAAGCAGAAGAGAATTTAAAACTCCGCTTCAGGTTCATGGTGTTGCTTCAGAACCATTTAATCCTATTGCTGTTGCTATTTCTTTAGGAGCTTCTTTTGTGGCAAGAGCATTTTCAGGAGATATGAAACAAATGAAAGAAATTTTGAAAAAAGCAGTCAATAATAAAGGGTATTCCCTTGTAGATATATTTCATCCATGTGTTTCGTTTAATAAAATTAATAATTTCAAATGGTTTAAAGACAATACTTATTATCTCGATGAAAACCATGATAATACTGATAGAATGGAAGCATTAAAAAAAGCATTTGAAACTGATAGATTTCCATTGGGCGTAATCTATACAAATGGGAAAAACAAAACTTTTGAAGAAAACTTAATAGCCTATAAAAACGATAAAAGACCATTATATAAAAGAGAAGTTGATCAAAAAAAAATAGAAAAACTATTAGCATCTAATTGAAATTGTTTGAAAATAAAAATAATACAGTTTAAGAGATTCCATGGAGAGTTATGATTTAATAGTAATTGGCAGTGGGCCTGCTGGTTATGCAGCAGCAATGAAGGCTTTTGACTACAAAATGAAAGTTTGTTTAGTTGAAGCCAAAAATCTTGGCGGTATAGGAATAATGAACGGAGCTTTAACCTCTAAAACAATGTGGGAGCTCTCGCAGGACTATGCCGTTGCTGCATCAATTGACAGAGGATACAGAGCTTCAGGGCTTGTAGTTGATTATTCTGCAGTTAGAAAAACAGTCATCAAGGCTGCTAAAACCAAACAATACCAATTACTCTCGCAGATTGAAACTTTTTCTGGAAATAAATCAAAGACAGGCAGTATTGTATTAAAACGGGGTTATGCACGATTCATTGATAATAAAACTATTGAGTTACAAAGTAAAGATCATAAAGAGTTGATTATAGGGAACAATTTTGTTATTGCAACCGGAACTCGTCCACGTGCTTACCCTGGAATAGATGTCGATCAGAAAAGGATATTGAATTCTGATGGGATTTTAAACCTGAAATCATTTCCGGAAAGGATGGTTATTATTGGTTCAGGAATTATTGGTTGCGAGTTTGCTGCAATTTTCTCAAACTTCAAACAAACGGAAATTCATCTACTGGATCGCGAAAATAGGGTAATTCCTTCGGAAGATGATGATATTAGCGACTATGTTGGAAAGAATCTTGAGGATAATGGAGTAACTATACATCATACTGCCAATCTTCGTACAATAAAAAAGCACCCCACTCATTTGGAAGTTATTCTGGATTATTCTGACGGACATAGCCGTGTAATTGAGGTTGACGTTGCACTTATTTCAATTGGAAGAGTAGCAAATTACGAAAAACTGAATATTGAAAACATTGGAATTACTCCGTTAGAAAACGGATATATACCTGTCGATGAATTTTCCAGGGTGAAAAATAATAAAGATATAAGTAATATCTATGCAGCAGGAGATATAACAGGACAAGCTCAACTTTACAGTCTGAGCGAACATCAGGGGCGCTACGCGGTTGATTGCATTGTTAAAAATAAAATTCAAACTGTCGATTTTTCAACACTTCCTACAATAATGTTTTTCAAACCAATTGTTGCTGCCGTTGGTATGAACGAAAAAGTATTACAAGAGGAAAAAATAGCTTATAAAGTTGTTTATTATTCAAATGAATTAGTAAACAGAGCAATTGCAATGAGAAATACAAAAGGCTTTGTAAAGCTTATTGTTAGTAATGATGATGAAAAAAAAATATTAGGGATGCGGGCATCAGGGCCGCAAGCTTCGGCATATATTATTTCTATTGCTCACCTAATCAATCAGGGCAACCGGTTAGATGAAGTAATAAAAACAATTCATCCACATCCAAGTGTTACCGAAGGAATACAGGAATGTTTCAGGGTCTTAAATTCTAATTCGGTTTTTAAACCAACAGCATTCCCCGAATTTATTAAATTGAGAACATGGACACCAAAGGTTACTAATTAGTTGTTGGTGTTCGGTCTTTTTGTATTACATAACTAAAAACAACAAAATTATGAATGAATTTAAGTCTATTAACGATGCTTTAGATTTTGCTATTCAATCGGAACAAGAAGCTTTTGATTTTTATACAAGCTTGGTTAATGTGTCCAAAAATCAAGCAATGCGCAAAGTTTTTATTCAATTTGCCGAAGAAGAAAAGGGACATAAAAAACGGCTCCAAAATATTAAAAGAGAAGAATTATTTGAGTTTTCTGACGAGAAGGTAGCTGATTTGCAAATTGGTGATTACCTTATTGATGTTAAACCTTCCAGCGAAATGTCGTATCAGGAGGCTTTAATTCTTGCAATGAAAAAAGAGAAATCGGCATTTAAACTTTACTCCGATTTAGCTGGTATTGCCCCAAACAGCAATTTAAAAAACATTTTCCTGGCATTGGCTCAGGAAGAAGCAAAACACAAATTGCGTTTTGAAATAGAATATGATGATAATATTCTAAAAGAGAATTAAGTTACTGGTTTCTGGTTACCGGTTAAATAAACAACCACAAGTATTTGTTATTCAAACTGTATAACCAGAATCAAGCAACTAGTAACCAACAACTTGAATTAAAAAGAATGAATTATATTGTTGATTTCAAGAATGATTTTATCAGTATTCTGAACGAGATGTCCCCATATTTGTTATTGGGTTTCTTGTTTGCAGGGATATTACATGTTTATTTTCCTCAGAAATATATCTCAAGGTATCTGGGTAAAAAAAACAATAAATCTGTTGTAAACGCTACGCTGTTTGGCATTCCTCTCCCACTTTGCTCATGTGGAGTAATTCCAACCGGGATATCATTATTCAAAAATGGAGCATCAAAAGGATCAACAGTTTCTTTCTTGATTTCAACACCACAAACAGGAATCGATTCGGTAATGGTTACATACTCATTACTTGGATTACCTTTTGCGATTATAAGACCGGTTGTTGCATTTATTACAGGTGTCTTTGGGGGTATATTAATAAACAAAACTGAAACAAAATCCTCAAATATTATACTTGAATCATATAATAATAAACTCAACAATAATAATTCTTCAAAAAAATCAATTTTGGGCATGCTAAAATATGCTTTTGTTGATTTTTTACAGGATATATCGAAATGGTTGATTATTGGATTATTGATTGCTGCTGTTATTTCAGTAATAATTCCTGATGATTTTTTTACTTCATATCTTGGAAATGACTATCTGCAGATGTTTGTAGTTTTACTGGCATCTATTCCTCTCTATGTTTGTGCAACAGCTTCAGTTCCAATTGCTGCTGTACTGATGCTTAAAGGAGTATCAGCCGGTGCTATTCTGGTTTTTTTAATGGCCGGTCCTGCAACCAATGCAGCTACAATCAGTGTTATTACAAAAGTATTGGGTAAAAAAACTTTATTTTATTACCTGTTTTCCATAATTACCGGTGCACTGATTTTCGGGTTTATTGTTAATTATTTTTTTCCAAATGACTTTTTCTTTAAAGAGACTTTTAATATACACGGCGGACATGAACATAATCTTTTACCACAATGGGTAAAAACTGCTTCAGGTATAACATTAATATTACTTATGGCTAACGGATATTTACAAAGGCTAATAAGTAGAAAAAAACAATTGATAAAAACCCAAAATACCAATCACACGAATCAAACTAAAGTACCATATTTAACAATAAAAATTGAAGGTATGACCTGCAACCATTGTAAAGAAAGTGTTGAAGACAATTTGAAATCAATTTATGGTATTAAGCAGGTGAATGTAGACTTAGCTAATTCGAGAGCAGATATTATTGGTGAAAATATTGACTTGAAAAAGATAGAAAGCTGTATAAATAGTTTAGGATATAAATATAAAGGAGAGGTTAAGAGTTAAGAGTTCAGCGTTAGATGAAAGAAATAATTGACACATATCATCAAATTAAAAAGGATATCCATAACCGGATATTCGAGTTTAAATCTGTTTGGAATGAAGCTGATGAAAAGAGGTTATTTCAGGAACTCGTTTTTTGCCTTTTTACACCTCAATCAAAAGCTGTAAATGCATGGGAGACAGTAATAAAACTTACTGAAAATAATAAATTATTTGAAGCTAACGCAAGTTCAATTTCAAATGATCTGAATTTAGTAAGATTTAGAAACAATAAAGCTTCATACCTGGTTAAAGCCAGGGAAAGGTTTTTTAATAATTCCAAAGGAATAAGGGAAACCTTGCTTGAGTTTACATCAGTTTATGAAAAAAGAAAATGGTTAAACAGGAATATAAAAGGTTACGGATTAAAAGAATCAAGTCATTTTTTGCGAAATATTGGATTTGTTGAAGACATTGCAATTTTAGACAGACATATTATGAAAAATTTGAGGAAATTCAATGTAATTAGCGAAATTCCAAAATCTATTCCTGAAAAAAAATATTTTCAAATTGAAAATCAAATGAAGAAATTTTCAAATAAAATCAGTATTCCTTTAGGACATCTTGATTTTATCTTTTGGTTTAACGAAACTCAAACAATTTTTAAATGATAATTGATTGGTTAGAAAAATATAATCCTGTAACCCAGGCACTAATAGCTACATTATTTACTTGGTTAATAACTGCCATGGGGGCAAGTATGGTCTTTTTCTTTAAAACAATTAATAGAAAAGTACTTGATGGTATGCTTGGATTTGCTGCGGGAATAATGATAGCCGCAAGTTTTTGGTCATTATTGGCACCTGCTATTGAAATGTCAGAGAATTCAGGTAAAACGCCGTGGATACCCGCAGTTACGGGATTCTTAGCAGGCGGTGCTTTTTTATGGATATTTGATAAAATACTACCTCATCTTCATCTCGGTTATAAAAAATCGGAAGCAGAAGGCATTAAAACCGGCTGGCAAAAAAGTGTTTTGCTTGTTTTGGCAATTACATTACATAATATTCCAGAAGGACTGGCAGTTGGTGTTGCATTTGGGGCGTTGGCATCTGGTATTCCGTCTGTTACACTTACAGGAGCTGTTGCATTAGCTATCGGTATTGGTATTCAGAATTTTCCGGAAGGTACTGCTGTTTCTGTCCCGTTAAGAAGAGAGGGATTATCAAGGTTTAAGAGTTTTTGGTACGGGCAATTATCAGGGATTGTCGAACCTATTGCCGGTGTGATTGGTGCAATTGCTGTATTATCAATGACAA
>Ga0307991_1002431_pt1 | contig 12602 bp, 13 predicted proteins | sample EllFjometagen131_FD_203146 | JGI IMG/M metagenome (GOLD analysis project Ga0307991, IMG submission 203146) | Marine microbial communities from Ellis Fjord, Antarctic Ocean - #131 | ecosystem: Environmental > Aquatic > Marine > Unclassified | place: Southern Ocean | collected 2014-10-08 | reverse complement strand
GGCATCGTAGATGTCGGCCGCGGTGATTATGCGTGCGATCAGCGGAATATCGTCTTCCTTGAGTCCATCAGGGTAACCACTTCCGTCCCAGTGCTCATGCTCATGGCGCACGGCATTGGCCACGTGGCTGTAGATAGCGAGCCCCTCTATCAGCTCTGCGCTGATCACCGGGTGCTTCTTCATCACAATCCATTCTTCCTCATCGAGTGGACCAGGCTTGAGAAGAATCGCGTCGGGGACGGCGATCTTCCCGATATCGTGTACCTTTGCCGCGATGTCGATCTTCTCTATCTCCCGCTCGGAAAGGTCCATCTGTTGCGCAATCTTTATCGCAAGCTTGGCGACGGACGTTGAATGCACGGCCGTGTAGTGATCGCGTTCATCAAGGATGCGGGAGATCCTCTCAAATGTCTTTCTCGCTTCCGTTTGCAGTTGCAGATAACTGCGAAAAGAGACGTGGACGAGGATCAGCGGGACAAGTCCCAAGAAGACATGCCACAAGGAAATGGAGTAGAGAACGCTGAGCAAGAGAGCAGAAGCGCACAAGACGATATACTGGACGAAAAACTCACGTATGCTCTTCCATAATCCGTAGAAGAATCCACCCCCGCCCGCCAATGACACAATCCCCCTGACGAGCGACAGGTTTGAAAACGAGTAGGCAAGGAATGCAAACACGGCCCACGCGTAATCAATAGGGCATTGCAGGGAGAGTGTCTGATATCCCGAGTACGTGAGTACCAGTCCAGCTGTGGCGATAGATACTACCAACTGACTGATGTTGAACGTGATTGGAACAACAGCACCCCACATTCCTGTCTCTTTCTGCCTCCAGCGTAACAGTATCTCAGAGACAAGAGACGACAGAAAGACAAGGAATATGCCTAAAGCGGGTCCGAGGATGAAGAGGCCAGCTAGGTTGATTGCTATGCCACTGGAAATCTCCCATCGGTAGGAAGGAATCCAGGTTGCGTACACCTCGGAGAGAATCCCCAAGATAACGAAGATGCCAAACAGGGCTATTTGAGCATTAGTCGGACTGATAGTCGTAAGCCCCGCGTAGACCAGAGCAAGAACACAAAGAATAGAAAGGAAGACAACGAATAGTCTTGCTCTGACTGATAGATTCATTTCACTCCCAACAACAAGAAGCCCAACCGTTCTTGTCTATTATAGCAGAAAGAAAGCGGTTGGGCTAGTAATTGCCCGGATCTACGGGTGCCACTTGACGTTTGCCCCAAGAGCAAGCCCGAGTGAAGCGATCATCAGCAGGTAATAAATACCCTTGTTCTTGGCCAACTTCGCAAACATCTTGTTCATCCTATTCCCTGCGTTGGCGTTATATCCTTGCCACTTCATTTCATTGACCTCCTTTTTCCTCTACGGGTGCCACTTGACATTTGCGCCCAACGCCAGCCCGAGTGCGGCTATTATCAACAGGTAGTACATTCCTTTGCTTGCAAGCAGTTTCTTAGCAAGTTTCTTCATCGCATTTCCTCCTTTCAGGTGAAGCTTCTACAGCAAGCAGCTTGGAAGCTGCCTTCACTCAACTTGTGGCAGTAACCCCACCAGGGTTGCTTCCGCTTTATTTGGCAGTCAGGCAACATAGACTCTTGCCTGCTTCCAGATGTTGCTTGGATCTATCACCTCCCCCTGCAGGGATTCACGCAACGTTCATCGTGCTTTGCCACGGCCAAGCTTCGCTTGGAATGCACTGGTGGCCAGGCTGCGGCCCTTACTACACAGTGTATGATAAATCAGAGAGAAAAGAACAGCAGCTCAAACAGCACCCGACCTGAGAACAAATGTCTCCTACTGGTGCTATTCAAACCGCCGTTTCCAGAGGTCTTAGCCTCTCTTCTGATTAATGTGTTGCCTCGAGTAATTGAGTCGCGCGTTAGCGTGATCCCCCCTATCTTCCTACTTCAACCTTAAGGCCAGACACGTCTTTCACCACTCTCAGTTTCTTGGCGACGATGTCCTTCAGGTTCTTCCCCGGTTTGAAGGCGAGCACGACTTTCTTTGGAACCGTGATACGCTTTTGCGTTTGGGGATTGATCCTCTTTGATTCCTTGCGCGCACGTGTCTCAAACTTGCCAAATCCGGTCAATAGGACTTCCTCGTTGGACACCAGAGATTTCGTGATGAGATCGATGACTGCGTCAAGTGCCACCCGTGCAGCCTTCTTGGATAAGCCAGTCTTCGCTGAGAGCTTGTCGACGAACTCCCCTTTGTTCACCTTATCACCCCCTCTCTATTGGGAGAATGTCAAGCATTATAGGCAGGAGGCGTGAGCTTGTCAAGAGAAGAAGGACATTACAGCGTATGTACACGAGCGGGAACCGTTATGTCTGGAAGGAGTTTATCGCGTCAGAACGTGCTTTGCAGTGATTTGACTTCCCTCTGTTTCCAGAGTAAAGTTACGTTTTGATACTGACAGCGAGGTGCAAGAGTGAAAGAATATGAGATTGTTTATGTGTTACGTCCTGATCTTTCCGATGAAGATCGTACGAAGAAGGTGGAACGTATTCACGGCCTGATCACCGATAACGGGGGGCAGGTGGACAAGGTGGATGATTGGGGAAAGAGAGTGCTTGCGTATGAGATCAAACACTATACAGATGCCTATTACGGGCTTACTCTGTTCCAGATGCCTCCGCAGGCGGTCAACCCAATCTGTGAGCGGTTGAATATTGATGAGGAGATTCTCCGTTATCAGGTTGTCGCTACAAGCAAGTAGGGAGATGTAGGGATGTCGGCAAGCCTCAACAAGGTAATCATGATTGGTAATCTTACCGCAGATCCGGAGTTGCAGTACACTTCCGGTGGTACAGCACGTACGAAGTTTGCTATCGCGATTAACCGACAGTACAAAGATAAGTCCGGCCAGCTGCAGGAAGATGTGACATTTGTCCCGATTGTTGCGTGGGGTTCGCAGGCAGAGAACTGCGCTAATTACCTGAGCAAGGGACGATCAGTTGCCATAGAGGGCAGACTACGTATCAGCAGCTTTGAGACCCAAGATGGCGAGAAGAAGAAGATGGTCGAGGTGGTCGCACAGAACGTTCAATTCCTTGGAGGCGCTCGAACATCGGACGGTGCCGGCACCATTCCTGCCAAAGACGAGAGACCAGCTAGTGGAAATGAGGAGGTTCCTTTCTAAGTTATGTTTTACAAACGAAAGCAAGTATGCCGAGTCTGTGAGCGAAATATCGTTCTCGACTACAAGAAACCAGAAGAGCTAAAGCAGTACATGAACCGTTTGGGAAAGATTCTTCCTAAGCGAGCAACCCGCCTGTGCACAAAGCATCAGCGTCAGGTGGCACTTGAGATCAATCGTGCACGCAAGTTAGCGTTGCTGCCTTATGTCGGTGAGGCAAAGATGATTACCGATGCGCGTCCACGAAAGAGGAGATAGTCGCGGCCGACAGGATCACTAAGTGGCTTCTGGGGCAAGACTTCTCGAATGACAGACCCTCCCACGCGAAATCGGGAGGGGCTTTTCTCGGCTATAGGGGAGTGGATCTTTCTTGCTTGCTTCAGGGCAGGGCTTGTTCAGGATCTTACGAGAGTTGCTTGAAGCTCAAGAAGGTTGTCGACAGCATTCTGGCCTCTGGAGCGCTCTTTCCGCAGTTGATCCCAGATGTCACGCCGGGGGCTCGTTGAGGGTGGGGCTGGTCTCTCCAGTGTCCTCTTTTCCGCCGTTGCGCGATTGACAGAGAGTGCAGAGTGGCTCGTCGCTGACTGCTCGTGTGAGGATGGTTGTCCAGCGTGTATCTACTGCCCCAACTGCGGGAGCCAGAACAGGCCGCTCGACAAGGGCGCGACTATCGAAATTCTTCGCTTCATCGCGGTAAGACTTGCTAGAATGAAATCATGTCCAGAACTGTAGCGGTAATTATGCACGCCCCACTCGGGCGTAGCCCGGGAGAGGCGCTGGTAGAGGGAGCACGGGCGGCATCATCGATCGATCTTGCAAGCCTGTTACATGCGACCGGAATCGAAAAGATCATCCTCGTCACCGAAGACGTTTCCCTTGCAGAAGAGATGCGAAAATGCGGTGCGTTCGTGGTCATCGAGCGCGGGCCATCCCCGTTTCATTTTGGGCACGTGCTGAAGGAGATCATCCCTAAGCATGAGATAGGTGGCCTCCTCTACTTCGGGAGCGGGTGCGGAGGCCTCCTCGATATCGAACGTGTGCGAGCCCTCGTTCGCTTCTCAGAGCGCGAAGAGGGATGTGCCCTGTTCAACAATTTCTATAGCTGTGACTACGCAGCAGTAGCGGGGGCACAGGATCTACTCTCAGTCGAACTTCCAGCGATCGATAACTCGCTTGGCCTTGCCGTTGCCGATGCCGGGATCGATTGCTTTGCACTTCCGCGTGAGCTTGAGACGCAGTACGACATTGACACACCTACCGACGTCCTCCTCCTCGCCGCTACCGGTATGGGAGGCGAGAAGATGCGGCGGTTCACGCGCGCTCTTACGAACCAACATCGAGGCACTTCCGGAATCCTCCCGCTTCTACGTAAGCGCCACGCGCAGATAACGATCATCGGACGAGTGAACCCGGTTACCTGGGCTCACTTTGAGCAGGAAGTTGCATGTCGCACAAGCGTTCTCAGTGAGGGAAGGGGAATGCGCAGCTACCCCTCTAAAAGAAGGATCTTGATAAGCAATCTACGGGAAAGGGGAACAGGTTACTTTTTCAGGCGGCTAGAGGAGGCCTGCGACGGCGCGATCATCGACACGCGTCCCCTCCTCGCGCAAGGAAGGGTTCTTACGCCTGCGAGCGACCGCTTCGCAAGTGACCTATTCGATCATCGGGTGATTGCCGATCCGCTCTGGCGTGAGTTCACCCTCGCCGCATCCGAGGCGAAGATCCCCATCGTCTTGGGTGGGCATTCGTTGGTAAGTGGGGGCTTGTACCTTCTCGCACAGGCGGGTTGGAAAGATCACGATCTTCGGCGTAGACTTCACCCCGATACGATCGACTGGCAAAAGGAGCAAACATGAACGATACGAGTCACCTGACACATCTCCTGCAGAGCGACCCTCAGACCGCAGCGCTGATAAGTGCTGAGCAGCGCCGCCAGCGCGAGAAGATCATCCTCATCCCATCTGAAAGCCTCACTCCACCGGAGGTCCGCGAGGCTCTCGGTTCGGTGTTCACAAGTGTCTATGCGGAGGGCTACCCACGCCCCGCGATGCGTAAGACCTCTCCAGATAAGCTGGCGGACCTTGACATGCAACTTGCCGCGCACCGCCGCTACGCCGATTGGCGATTCTACAAGGGAACGGAGATGGCAGATCTGGTGGAGTCGCTCGCTGGACGCCGCGCCGCGGAGTGCTTCGCTACGCCTCAGTGGCCGTCTGAAAGAATCTACGCCAACGTGCAACCTCTGTCTGGTGCGGCGGCGAATCTGGCTGTTTACGAGGCGTTCGTCGAGCCCGGCGACACCGTGATGGGGATGGACCTCACTGAGGGTGGACACCTAACGCACGGCTCCCAATTCAATATCACTGGGAAGCGCTACAACATTGTCTCCTATGCTGCTAATCGTAAGACCGGAAAGCTCGACTACGAGAAGATGATGGAGCTTGCTCTCAAGAATCGACCGAAGATGATCATTGGCGGGTTCACATCCTTCCCGTGGCAACCGGATTGGCATGCCTACCGCGAAATTGCCGATGCTGTTGGTGCGATTCTCTTAGCAGACGTCGCACACACCGCGGGGATGATCGTGGGCGGTGTTTACCCAAACCCGATCGGGATTGCTGATGTTGTATCATTCACCACTCACAAAACCCTGTGTGGCCCGCGCGGCGCGGTGATCCTCTCCACTGACCCACAGATCGCCGCCCGCATCGACACCGCCATCTTCCCCGGCGAGCAGGGAGGCCCACACGTGAACAAGTTCGCCGCCATTGCCGTGGCTTTGAAGCTTGCACAGCGGGATGAATTCGTGGACCTGCAGCGTCGCATTGTGGAGAACGCCAAGTACCTTGCCGATGCGCTCGTAAACGAGGGGCTGACCCTAGCCTACGGCGGGACGAACACGCACCTGTTGCTCGTCGATCTGAGGAGGATCGAGACGGATACCGGGTTTACGATGATGGGCGAGATCGCCTCGCGTGTCCTCGACTTGGTAGGGATTGTCTGCAACAAGAACACCATCCCCGGCGATCACAGCGCCGCCGATGCACACGGGATTCGCCTTGGTACGCCATGGGCGACGCAGCGAGGGATGGGAAAAGTTGAGATGGAGATCCTCGCTTCGATTATCGCCAAGGTGCTGCGCTCAATCCGTCCCTTCTCTTACCGTGGCCTAACCGGTGACCTCTCACGCGGGAAGCTACCTCTCGATATTCTCAGAGAAGCGAAGGAAGAAGTCCGTGCGTTGATCTCTCGCGTCGACCCTGACGTTGCTGCGCCGATGCCCCAAGAGGAAAGCGGACCTTGGACGATCATACGGGTACGCGGAGGGCGCAGCCGGGCACTTCTGCACGAAGCAACGACCTCTGACATCCTCTCCCTTTCTCAGGGAGAGAAGTGTGAAACGCTCCTCTTCGACAAGGATGGCGTTCTGATATCCGAGGTCGTCATTGGGCGGATCGGGGATGAAGATTACCTCGTCCTTGCCCCCCGTGAGGGAGGAGCCGCGGTGCAGCGGTGGCTGTCTGGCCTTGCTGATGGTTACACATTGTTCGATAACGATGACCTGTTCCGCAAAGTGGAGGGACCGGCGCTGATCGAGAAGATCGTCGAAGAAGACGTCCCCGAGCAGTGGCGGAATTGGCTATCCGCGCGGGTTCAGGAAACAGGTTCAGGAAGCAGTATCACTACCCTGTACGCGCAGCAACCCAAGCTCTTCTCGCCGCTCAAGCCGTACTTTGTTGCGCAAAAGTTGCTTGATCTTCCATCCAATGGCTTGAACAAGGTTGCGTTCACCTGGCAGGATGAAGAGGGAGAGATGAAGCGCACTCCGCTCTACGATGCGCACAAGGCGCTGGGGGCGCGTTTAGTCCCGTTTGCCGGCTGGGAGATGCCAGTCTGGTACACGTCCGCGATGGAAGAACACCGCGCCATTCGCAATTCTGCCGGCCTGTTCGACCTTGGACACATGGGAGTATTCCACGTCTCAGGTGAGCACGCGACTGAATTTCTCAACAACGTCACCGCCAACTACGCTGCTTGGCTCGAGGACGGAGAATCGCAGTACGCGTATCTCTTCGATCCTGAGGGGAACGTGATCGACGACATATTCGTCTACCGTCGCTCTGTGGATAGGTATCTCATTGTGGTCAACGCCTCCAACGAGGATAAGGATTGGGAATGGCTCACTGGGGTGAACGATGGCCGCTATCTGATCGATGCTGACATGCCGACGCGCGACATCGGACTACGTGTCACCCTGCGCGACTTGAAACGGGAGCGTGACGTGATGGACATCGCTCTCCAGGGGCCGCGAAGTGAGGAGATCCTGGGAAAGCTCCTCGGTGAGCGGGAGAGGAACAGCGTGGCAGTGCTGAAACGCACCGAGTTCTGCGAGATCATCGTCGATGACCGTCAGATGATCGTTGCACGCACCGGCTATACCGGCGAGGAGGTTGGCTACGAGATCTACCTCGCGGCCCCCGATGCGGTCTGGCTGTGGGATAAGCTCCTTGAGGTTGGACGTCCGCTTGGGCTCCTCCCATGCGGACTCGCCTCGCGCGATTCGACGCGCACCGAGGCGGGATTCCCGCTGTACGGGCACGAGCTTGCCGGAGGGCACAACGTCAATCCGTTCGAGGCGGGATTTGGGGCCTACGTCAAGCTGCACAAGCCGTTCTTCATCGGCAGGGAGCGTTGTGTCACCATGTACACAAAGCAGTCGCGGGAGATTGTCCGCTTCGAGGTGACACAATTTGGTTCACGCCCGGTGCGCGGAGGCGCGGCTGTGATCGATAAGAATGGTTCCTATCTCGGCAGGGTGACGAGCTGTGTCAGCCTGGGTGAGACGCAGGTTGGCCTCGCCCTCCTTGATAAGCGCGGGCTTCACGCAGGAACGTCCATTGCGCTGTTGAACCCTCCGCGGGTGGACACAGGAAAACCGGTGAGCGACCTACAGGTCGGAGATCGGATTGCTGTGGCGGTAGATGCGACCGTCGTCACGCGATTTCCTGAGAAGGCGCTTCTTCCGCAGCCCGGTGGGGAGTAGGCTCGATCTCCATGGTGCTTACGTGAACTCCTGAATGATGCGCTGGACTAGCTGGTCGCGGTTTCCCAGCTTGACGCGATAAAGGGTGCATTCCTGTCGCAAGCGATGGATCAATGGGTGATCAAGCTTGCCGTGTGTGGAGATGATGAACGCCGCGTCGCTAGCGATGACCCGCTCCACAGCAGGGATAAACGCAGGGCACGTAATCTCCATCGGACCGATCTCATCGATCACCACGAGTGATCCCGCAGCAAGCGCGCTATCGATCGCAGCGATGCCGATATCCTCCAGATCGTGTAGGTTCACGCGATAGCGGCCCATCTTTGGTCCGCTCGTCTGATGAATATGGGCGAGGATCCCCTCCGTCCCCGTGGCGATATCGACCACCGAGAACCCGACGCGGTGTCCGCATTTGCGAATCTCTCTTGTGACCATCCCCCCGACCGGGATCGATAGTTTGGATATGACTTTCTCGATGAGCGTCGTCTTTCCCACGCCTGGTCGACCGGTGATTACGATGCGTTCCTTGATCGTCATAACGTCTCATTCTATCCTTTCTAGGCGGAATAGAAAGGCGCCGAGTGCCGCAAGGAAGGGTATGAACGAAGGGAGAGATCACCAACCCGCAGAGCAACGCAGGATCGCCCACGTAGACATGGACGCGTTCTTTGCCGCTGTAGAACAGCTGGATGAGCCGCGCTACCGTGGGAAGGCGGTGATAGTAGGTGGGCTGGGCCCGCGCGGTGTCGTCTCCACCGCATCCTACGAGGCGCGCAAGTACGGTGTCGGAAGCGCGATGCCGATGGCGCGTGCGCGCAAGCTCTGCCCGCAGGGGATCTTCCTTTCGCCGCGCTTTCCTCGCTATAGGGAGATTTCACAGCGTGTGCGCAACATCATCTGCGAGTACTCTCCAGTCGTTGAGGTAGTCTCGATCGACGAGGCGTTTTTCGATCTCGCTGCCAGCGCAAACGCCACGGAGATCCTTAGCAGGATCAAGAATCGAATCAAGGAAGAGACAGGCCTTACCTGCTCTGCTGGCCTAGCCCCGAATCGCTTTTTGGCCAAGATCGCCTCGGAGCTTGAAAAGCCTGATGGGCTAGTCGTAATCGATCGCGAGTATGTGCAGCAGATCCTCGATCCACTTCCCGTACGCATGATCTGGGGCGTTGGTAAAGTGACTGAGCGCAGACTGCATGGCCTTGGGATATCGCTCATCAGTGACTTGCGCCACACCTCGTTGTCTCAGTTAACCCGCGAGTTCAGCTCGATTGGAAGGGTCCTCTACCACTTGGCTCGCGGGGAGGATAATACGCCCCTCAACCGAGAAAGTAAGTCGAGCTCTGTTTCACGTGAGGTCACCTTTCCGCAAGACATCTACTCGAGAGAGCGGATGGAGAATATCGTGCGAGACCTGACACGCAATGTGGCCTCACAACTTCGAGAAGAGGGCCTCGTCGGAAAGACGGTGCGCATCAAGGTTCGCTTTCCCGATTTTGAGACGATCACCCGCCAGGCAAGCCTCAGCGTGGGAACAGACTCGACGCGCATTGTTGAGGGGATGGCGATAGACCTGCTGCGGAGGCATGTTCACCTGGCCGAGCGTGGAGTACGGCTGATCGGAGTTGGCGTTGGTCGACTGAACAGGATAAGTACGCGGCAGCTCAGTCTGTTTCCCGAAGATGCGATGACCGCCGATCGCATACCTTCCGATGAGGTTCCGCAGTCGCTGAACCCACAGGATGGACATCGCTCACTTGCACAGGGGAAGGAGCAGATTGCAGGAGGGGGCGAGTAATTGTAATCTTGCGCTTAGAGGTGATGATAGTGCTATTCGTGCGCAATCATGTTCTGTTTCTTGTCCTTCTTGTCTTGGTATCTGTTGCCGCATCCGCTGCGGTTCCCTTGTGCAATTACCGCACACCAAACAGTGATATCGACGATCTGGGGATCAGTTTCTCGTACCACTACTACAACGATCCCTACGGCCTTTCCGAGCGCAACATCGATGCTGGGCAGCTCCTGCTCGATTACTCTCGCCGTCATGAATCACCGGACTTCGGATTCGATGTCGCTGTCAAGAATGACATGCAGATCTCGACCGTTGCCCTGTCCTCGTTTCTCATCAATGCGCAGGGGAACATCAAGCGCTACTTCTCTCCCGATCAGCCCTTCTTCGGGATAGCAGGAGCAACCGGCAAGAGCTCGTCTTCGTACAAGACGATCGGCTTGTTTGCCAAGCTGGGAGTAGGTTATGGGCGGTTCGCTAACGTCACGCCCTTGGCAAAGGCGGTTGAGATTGGTGCATATCTGTTCAAGCAGGGGAGCATCACTTCCCACCTTGAGGAGCTCGACCTGCAGACGCTAGCGCATGAGATCGACAATGCCGATACCTACAAGTCGATGAATGCCCTCCTCGGCGAGCTGCAAGGCATTATCGAGGGATCTGGTTTTGCAACGCCAAGCGGATTGAACGCCCTTGATATCTACGAGATCTCACAGATTGTGCAGGATGACAGCCATCCGCGCTATTGTGGCGGCAGTTTCAGCGTTGGTTTGGGATATGAGTTGCTCGACCCGATGGAGGAGACGAACGACCTACTGGCAACGGCCTCGTTCGACTACGCATTCACGACGACTCCAAAGGCTCAATTTCTCCTACGCGGGAGCTTTTCTGGCGCCTATGACTTCCTCCGTACAAACCAGGTTGACGCTCGTGCATGCTACGACTACATGATCACGGATTCACTCGACGTGTCGTTCGTCTACTCTTTCTCGCGTGAGACATGGGACAGTGTGCCAACCGATAAGCATGAATTATCGCTTGATTTGACGTTTACCCCGGTGAAGAGCGCGAGCATAGTCCTATCAATGGACTTAAGCCACGAGCCGTACTTCCTAGAATGGAAACAGGAGATCACATTCCAGATTGGGATGAAGCTGCTCTAGCCACATTAAGTATCACTTGTCTCATCAATCCATCGGGTACTAGGTTTGCTGCGTCGATCAGAGGGAAGTACCGCGCCTCGGCGATCTCATCGGGGTCAGGATCAAGGTCACCGGGTAGCGAAATCCTGTAGAAGAGCATGATCCAGTGCAGGAAGCTCGTCTCCCCCAGTTTTGCCTTTACGTCTATAAACGAATCGATGTGTCCCTTCACCCTCAATTCCTCTCTCATCTCGCGCAACAGTCCCTCCTGCGGTCCCTCTCCGAAACGGAGAAAACCTCCGGGAAGAGACCATCTCCCTTCCGTCAAGCCGCGGCTCCCTTTCACGAGAAGGATCTTCCCGTCGTCGATGCACAGCCCTTCGACTACTACCCTGTGCATCGTGGAGTGAATCGCCTCTCGCACGATGCCCGCGACATGTTCCTGTGATGCCAGTTCGTCCTTTCCTAGCCATTCTCGCGGGTGTCGGGACAGGCGAGGGACACAAAACACCACCGGTTCACTGGTTGCCAAGCGGGCGATCTCATCGAACCCAAAGGGGATCTCGTCTCGTCGGGGAAGATCTAACAATCCGTCCCTCTCGATCGTGAACACCTTTCCATCGCTCTCCAAGTAGTAACGCATGTCCAACCTCCCAAGCTCAGATTGTACGCTTGCAGGGAGTGGATTTCAGTGCGATCCAGAGTTTGCACCTTTCTGTTTGGGGGTGGATAATCCCCGCAATTGCAGAACAGTTCAATTTGAGTAGCACGAGCAGGAACGCTAAGAACGGGGAGCTATGTTTAGAACGCTAGTACAGCAAGGAGACATATGCCAGATATGACCTCGCAGGATGTAGAACACGAGATACGAGATGGGGACTCTTTCCGCGCTTTTGCGCCCACTTCGGCAAGTGTGATTCCTCTATTGCAGCAGATCCAGGAGAAATATGGGTACCTTTCAGAGAGCAACTTGAAGCGCGTCTCTGAGTATACGCACACACCGTTGAGTACAATATATGGAGTAGCTACGTTCTATTCGCAGTTCCGTCTTACTCATCCCGGCAAACACCTGATCCGCGTCTGCCAAGGAACGGCATGTCACGTCTTAGGCGCGGTGGAGATCATGGACCACTTCAAGGAACAGTTGGGAATAGATGAAGACGGGACCACAGCGGACGGGTTATTCACTCTTGAGAGCGTGCGCTGTCTTGGGTGTTGCAGCCTCGCTCCCGCAATGATGATCGACGATGAGACCTACGGACGCCTGACACGAGATAAGGTGGATGACATCCTTGCATCGCACCGGAGTGAGGAGGCAAAGTGAGCCACATAACTGAGATTAGAGTAGGATTGGCAACCTGTGGCATTGCTGCTGGGGCTGAACCCGTTTACTCCGCTCTGCAGAAGGAACTAGCTGCAATCGATGTGCCAGTGAAGCTGAAGCGAGTCGGGTGCATCGGGATGTGCTACAAC
>Ga0307991_1002429_pt1 | contig 12607 bp, 8 predicted proteins | sample EllFjometagen131_FD_203146 | JGI IMG/M metagenome (GOLD analysis project Ga0307991, IMG submission 203146) | Marine microbial communities from Ellis Fjord, Antarctic Ocean - #131 | ecosystem: Environmental > Aquatic > Marine > Unclassified | place: Southern Ocean | collected 2014-10-08 | reverse complement strand
AAACTTTGTATGTAAATGTAGGAACCAAAGAGATAAAAGAAAAGCCTGTTTCTGCCGAAGTGAAAAAGAAATTCATAGGTGGAAAAGGATATGGTTTGCGTCTGCTTTGGGATGCTACGACTCCTACTACAAAATGGGATGACCCTGAAAATGAGATCAATATATCTTCAGGACCCATTGGAGGAATTACACAGTATTCTGGTACAGGAAAGTCTTTAGTAGTTTCCATATCTCCACAAACCAATATTCCTATTGATAGTAATGTTGGTGGTTTTTTTGGCCCTTTTCTGAAATTTTCTGGTTTTGATGCCATAGAAATTCAAGGGAAGGCTGAAAAAGATGTCGTGATTTTCATCGATGGTGTTACCCATAAAGTGGAAATTTATGAAGCTCCAGTAGAGCCAATAGACAGCCATCTTTTAGCGGCCAATTTAACAGAAATGTTTGCTAACGACGAAAAAGATAAACGTAATATAGGCGTAATTTCTGCCGGTACAGCAGCTGATCATTCATTAATAGGTATGCTTAATTTTAGTTTTTACGATCCTCGGCGTAAAGAAGTGCGTTTAAAGCAAGCTGGTCGTGGAGGTATTGGAACAGTTCTTCGAAATAAGAAAATTAAAGCAGTTGTTGTGAAAATTCCCGGAGTAAAAGGCGATTTGAATAATGTAGTTGATTTGCCAGCTATCCAGGAACGCGGAAAACGATTCAATAGAGAAATGCGCGAATTGGATGATTCTCAGGCAGAAATGAAGTCGAAAGGGACTGCCCATTTGACCAATATTATGAATGATTACGATATTCTTCCTGTTAATAATTTCAAGTTTGGAACTTCCAAGGAGGCTGATAAAATTCATTCTGATGTGTATAAATCCTTTTTTACACAAGGAGTTCCTGATGGTTGTTGGATAGGTTGTAATATGGCTTGTGCCAAGGGTGTCGATAATTATTTATTGCGTACCGGACCTTATGCCGGAAGTCGTGTTTTAGTTGAAGGACCAGAATATGAAACAGCTTCTTCTTTAGGCTCAATTATGGGTATTTTCAATCCTGATTTCACGATCGAATCTAATTTCTATTGCGATACCTACGGAATTTGCACCATCAGTTGGGGGACGATAATGGGCTTTCTAATGGAATGTTATGAAAATGGCATTTTAAATGAAGAGCGCACCAGTGGTTTAAAACTGAATTTTGGAAATTCTGATCAAGCGATGGAATTGCTTCATTTGGTAGCTAAAGGCGAAGGATTTGGAAAAACAGCAGGTTTGGGCGTTCGTAAATTGAAAGACCTATTCATTAAAAATGGATGGGGTGATGCTCAATTTATCAATGATATAGGTATGGAAAACAAAGGTTTGGAATATTCTCAATATGTGTCTAAAGAATCTTTAGCTCAGCAAGGTGGATATGCCATGACCAATAAAGGTCCTCAACACGATGAAGCTTGGTTGATATTTATGGATATGGTTAATAATCAGATACCTACATTCGAAAATAAAGCTGAGGCACTTCATTATTTCCCTATGTTCCGTACCTGGTTTGGATTACAAGGATTGTGTAAATTGCCTTGGAACGATGTAGAACCTGAAACTAATGGTGAAACTGATGAACCTGCTAAAGTGCCTGAACATGTTGATAATTATGTAACTATCTACAAAGCTGTAACAGGAGATATGAGTTTCGATAAATATGAAATGATTCATCAGTCGGAGCGAGTTTATAATTTCCAACGTATTTTTAATATTCGTCGTGGTTATGGTTTGCGTAAACACGATGCTCAGCCATACCGCGCTGCAGGTCCTGTAACACAGGAAGAATACTTGTCTCGTGAAGAACGTTACGATGGTCAGATGAAAGATATTCTTGGTATTGATCCAAAAGGCAAATCAATCGAAGAAAAAATGGCTATTACACGCAAATATCGCCTCGATCAATACGAGAAATTGCTGGATGCAGTTTATTTCCGTCGTGGCTGGACTAAGAATGGTGTTCCTAAAATAGAACATTTGAAAAAATTAGGCATGGATCTTCCTGAGTTGATAGAAGTCATTAAAGATCTTCAAGACTAGTTTGATAAAATAATTAATTTAGGTCATCTGTTGTTTGCGGGTGACCTTTTGTTTTTACATCTGTTTGGCATTTTGATTTATTGGGCTAAAGCCAACGGAAATAGATAATATGTTAAACCTCGACTTTAGTCCCATTTTAATCTATTTTAGCTTGGATTATGAATGAAAAGTAAACATTGAGAGAAAAGATAATATAGAATTTGTAATTTCGTATAGAAAGATGAAAACAGGCATTTTAAATAGTGATGAGGATATAATGGGATTGGCTTTGACCAAATACCGAAAGGGCGATGGAGACTCCACTTTAAGGGTAATTTGCAGCAAGGCGGAAGATGAAAAGTATGATTTATCCATTTTTTTTCGCACCTACGAAGAAATGCCAGATACTGAAAAGCAAGCACTCGATTTGGTTAGTGGTAAAACGTTGGATGTTGGTTCAGGAACAGGAGTTCATGCAAAAATCCTTCAGGAGAAAGGTATTGATGTGAAGGCAATTGATATTTCGCCTTATTCTATTCAATTAACTAAGGATCAAGGAGTAAGTAAAGCATTTTGTCAGAATTTTTATGATATTGAAGGGGAGAAATTTGATACGCTTTTATTCTTAATGAATGGAATTGGTTTGGTTGAAACATTGGAGGGATTTGAATTGTTTTTCAAGAAATGCGATCAGCTTTTAACTCCAAAAGGCCAGATCATTTTCGATTCGTCCGATCTTATTTATTTAAACCAGGAAGAGGATGGATCTTATCTTGTAAATTTGAATGATTCTTTTTACGGGGAAGTAGAATTTCAGGTTGAATATGGCTATTTAAAAGGAAAACCATTTTCCTGGCTTTTTATCGATTTTGAAAATTTAGCCTTTTATGCCGATCAATATGGATTTAAAGCTGAATTAATTTATGAAGATGAACATTATAATTATTTGGGAAGAATTGTAAAGAAAATTGAGTAGCAAAATTTTAAATTGATTTTTTGTGGTTTTTGGTGTTTTCGAGATTTTGTGGCAAGAATAAATATGCCACTAAAACACAAAATCACAAAGTTTCACAAAAAAACATCACCATGCAAAAAGTATTTACAGTTGATAAAGTCCATTTAGCCGATCAATTTACCATTGAAAATGAGCCTATTAAATCGATCGATTTAATGGAGCGTGCTGCAAATGCCTGTGTTAATTGGATTTTAACCAGAACAGACAAATCACAATCCTTTGCCATTTTTTGTGGTCCGGGGAACAATGGAGGTGACGGTTTGACTATCGCGCGCTTGCTAAGTGAGCGCAATTTTGATGTCCGTGTCTTTGTCCTGGAAGCGGAAGGGTATTCTGTTGATCATAAGGTAAATAGCGATCGTTTGAAGATCCATAAAGGAGTAGAAGTAAAAGCAATTAAATTCGATTCTGATTTTCCAGAATTCAAAAATCAGGAAATTATTATTGATGCCTTATTTGGTTCAGGATTATCAAAACCACTTAGTTCTTTAGTAGCAAATTTAGTAGAGCATCTAAATAAACAAAATACTCATAGAATAGCGATCGATATTCCCAGCGGCGTTTTTGCTGACAAATCAAGTGTATTAAAAAAAACTATTCGTTTTCAGGCAGATTATACGCTGAGTTTTCAATTCCCTAAACTGGCATTTTTTATGCCAGAAAATGACGCCTTTGTTGGCGACTGGAAAGTTTTGGATATTGGATTATCGCCTGATTATATTCAAAAAACAGATACTCCATATTATTTTCTCCAATCGATTTCGGCTGGAGAATTGATTCGTCCACGCGCAAAATATGCACATAAAGGAAGTTTTGGTCACGGATTGCTCATTGCAGGAAGTTTAGGAAAGATGGGCGCTGCTGTTTTAGCAGGACAAGCAGCTTTGCGTTCAGGTGCAGGATTAATTACAGTACATCATCCAAAATCAGGTATCTCTATTATTCCAGCCGCTGTTCCAGAACTAATGACAAGTATAGATGAAAACGAATCTATTTTTTCAAAAATTCCTGATTTATCAGCCTATTCAGCTATTGCGATTGGCCCGGGACTTGGAATTGCAAAACAGAGTCAGGCAGCATTTAAATTTTTAATTCAGGAAAGTAAATTGCCTTTGATTATTGATGCTGATGGCTTGAATATTTTGTCGGAGAACAAAACATGGTTGAGTTTCTTGCCCCCAAACTCCATTTTAACTCCTCATATAAAGGAGTTTGAACGATTAGCCGGAAAAGCTGAAAATGATTTTGATCGATTACAAAAACAAATCGATTTTGCAAAAAAACACAAAGTTTATTTAGTTTTGAAAGGAGCACATACTAGCATTGCAAGTCCCGAAGGAAAAGTATTCTTCAACTCAACAGGAAACCCGGGAATGGCAACAGCCGGCTCAGGCGATGTATTAACAGGCATTTTATTGGGTTTAAAAGCGCAGAATTACACTTCTTTGCACGCATCTATTTTAGGTGTTTTTTTGCACGGCATCGCCGGCGATTTTGCAGCTGAAAATAAAGGACAGGCCAGTTTGATTGCCAGCGATATTGTAGAATCAATATCAGAGGCTTATCTCAGTTTGATGAATTTATGAATTACGAAGAAACCCTAACTTTTTTATATAGTCAATTGCCTATATTTCAGCGTGTTGGAGCTGCGGCTTATAAAGCGAATCTGGATAATACTTATGCTTTAATGGAGGTTTTAAATCAACCTCACAAACAGTTTAAATCGGTACATATTGCCGGAACCAATGGGAAAGGATCTACGGCACATCTGTTGGCTTCTATTTATCAGGAAGCAGGTTATAAAACAGGCTTATATACGTCGCCACACTTAAAAGATTTTCGCGAACGTATTCGTGTAAATGGCGAAATGGCGGCTAAAGAATTTGTAGTGGAATTTGTGGAAAAGTATGCTCAAAAATTCACGTCAATTTCTCCTTCCTTTTTTGAGCTGACTATGGCCATGGCGTTTCAGTATTTTGTTGAAAAAGAGGTAGATATTGTCATTTTAGAAACGGGTTTGGGAGGCCGATTAGACAGCACTAATATTGTCATTCCCGAGCTGGCCATAATTACAAATATTGGGAAAGATCACATGCGATTTTTAGGAGAGACACTTGCTGCAATTGCAAGTGAAAAGGCGGGGATTATAAAAGCAAATACTCCTATTCTTATCGGTGAGAAACAAAGCGAAATACAAAGTGTTTTTAAAGAAAAAGCATTAGAGCTTAATGCTCCACTTTTTTATGCCGATGACTTGGTAAAACTCGAACAAAACAAGTCAGATTCGTTCGCTTTCAGTATCGAGATGAAGAATAAGCAAGGAATAGATGAACTCCATTTCCCCCTTAAGGGTAGCTATCAAACGAACAATTTAAAAACGGCTATAAGTTCTGCTTTGCTATTGGATTTGCCATTGGACAAAATAAAAATTGGGATAGAAAATGTGTTAACAAATACACACTTTGCAGGCCGATGGCAAATTCTATCTAAAAATCCTTTAACTATTTGCGATACTGCACATAATGAAGATGGCTTAAGATATGTCGTAGATCAGTTGGCAAAAACTCCGCATAAAACTTTGCATTTTGTGTTGGGAGTTGTGAATGATAAAGACATCGGACATATACTGGAACTTTTACCCAAAACGGCCCGCTATTATTTTTGTAAGGCAGATATTCCACGCGGATTGGATGCTGAAATCCTTCAGCTTAAAGCCAATCAAATCGGTTTGGCAGGAGAAGTGTATTCAAGCGTAATTGTGGCTTTAAAAGCGGCTCAAAAGGCTGCTTTGGAAGGCGATTTGGTTTTTATTGGAGGAAGCACCTTTACGGTGGCGGAGGTGGTTTAATTCTTATAAGTCATCCTGTTACTAAAATATTTTTTCTTTGCTCACGCAACCTTTTGGCTGTTTTTTGCATTATAGATATAGTTGGTAATAGTAAAACAATTTTTTAGGCTATTAGTTGATATTGCCCGGTTACATTCTTAACTCTGAACAGTTTGTATATCTAAATGTAAGATATCATATCCGAAAAAAAGAAAAAACCTGTTCAGGTAATCTTTTTGGTGTGTCAAATTTTGGGAGTGATTGAAGACGTTAATTGTATGGAAATAATCTGTAGTCAACGATTATAAATACATATTTAATAATTTTAATTCGTATAAATATAAAAGTTTGACAATGAACAAAATACATATAGATTTTAAAGCGCGAGACTGGATTTATTTCGCTCACAATTGAAGTTTAAATCAGTTGTGGGGGAATAGTCCAATACATTTTTTATAACCTATTATTAATAAAAACATGAAAACAAAAATCTTAAAATTGTGCTTAATCATTCTGTCCTTTTCATTAATAGGGACTGGATGCGAAAAAGATGAAAATTTTTTCGAACTCCAAATTGGAGATGAGGATCCCGTGATTCAAAAAGAAGTAAACGGAATCGAATTCGAATTCTGTTTGCTGAATGAAGAGGGAGAACCTGCTACAGTTTTTAACGAAGGTGAAAATTTTATATTTCAGTTTTCAATTAAGAACTTAAAAAAGGATACAATAATCATTACAACTGAGTTCATAAATGATGAATTCTTTAGGGTATACCGATTGTCTGTTGATAACCCATTAGACATGGGGAAACCCTGGTCCGGAATATGGTGTGAATATAGTTTAGAGCCTCATGAAATTAAGGTTGCCCCAAGTAAAACTTCAAAAGTACAATCTCCTTGGAATTTTTTTGGAGACTTTTATGATTATTATCCTCCTTTATGTGTTACAGGAAAAGAAAATCTGACGGAAGGTGAATATTTAACTGGTTTTGAGTTAGATTTTCATTATCTACTAAAAGATAAAAGCTATAATATCAATAATTTAAAGTTTAAAATTAATTTTAAAATAAAGTAAAAACTATGAAACGGTTAATAATATTTGTAGTTGTAATAACAATAGGAACGTACATTAATTCATATGCCCAGGTACCTACAAAAGTGTTGAGCAAAAATGAAGCATTCGAGAAATACCCAAAGTTTAAAATTTCGCAAAAAAATTCCCGAATAATGAAATTACCTAAATTCGATATCGCTTCTTTTCTGGAAGAGGACGAAGCTATAAAAGGTTTGGACGTGCCCTTTCGCTTTGGGAAAGGATTTGATGTGAATTATTCTCTACAGGATGGTTATTGGGAAAATACAACCGACGGAAGAGTATGGAGTTTAGTCGTTGAATCTGATGGAGCATATTCGATTAATTTTATTTTTAATGAATTGTTTTTGCCACCAAAGGGTGAACTCTACATTTATAATGATGATGGTTCAATGGTTTATGGTCCGGTTACAAATAAACAAAATTTAACAAAAGGTTTGTTTTTAACTGATATGGTACAAGGGGATAAAGTTACGTTACATATTTTTGAACCATCAAATTTTAAGGAAAAGACAAGGTTAAGGATTAATCGTATTGTACATGCATACAAAAATATGTATAGTGGGTATTCAACAGGACCTGGGACAGCTGAAGCATGTCATAATAACATTGATTGCTATCCAAATTGGGGAGATGAGTCTGATGGAATAGCTTTAGTACTCTTATCAAGCGGTACTGAGTGGTGTACTGGAGGATTGGTTAATAATACTGCGAATGATTATACGCCATATATTTTAACTGCAAATCATTGTTTGGATGAAAATGAAACAAGCTGGTTGTTTAAGTTTGGTTTTAGGGAGAACGATTGCGGGGGAATGAACTATTTTGCCATAACTTATAATGGGTCAGTTCTTACCTCCTCATGGGCTGACTCAGATTTTGCTTTGCTTGAAATGGAAGATTCTCCGGTCGGAAATGGGAATATTGCGTATCAGGGCTGGGATAATAGGGATAATACACCGACATCGGGGGTCGGAATACATCACCCCTCAGGAGACTATATGAAAATTTCTTTTGAAAACAATTCTTTTTTTACAAGTACCTGGGGACCAGGTGGTCTTACAGATGGACATTGGTTAATTAATTTTGATGATGGGGTTGTTGAACACGGTTCATCTGGTTCACCAATCTTTAATCAAGATGGAAGAATTGTTGGTCAACTACATGGAAATTTTATTTATGACGAAACTGAAGATTATTGTGACCAACCACGTGCGGAATATGGCCGATTTGATTTCTCTTGGGATGGTAACAATACCTATGCAACTCAACTTGCCCACTGGCTCGACCCAAACAGTACCGGAGCAAGTACAACCAATTTACTCCGATCCCCAAGCCTAACAGTTCCAGATATTATTTGTTATTCAGGAACAACGGTTTCAATTCAAAATGCACCAAATGTAACAATTACCTGGGGCGGGACTAATGTCTCATACCCTTATGGCAATATAGGAACATCGGTTACTGTTCGTGCTTCAAGTTCTTCAACATCCAATAATGGTACAGTTACCGCTTCTTTTACTGTAAATAACATTCCATATACAATTATTCATCCGGTTTGGGTAGGAACCCCATCATTTACTTGGGATTATGTAAACAGCGATACGGAGCTTTCGCCTTTTGAATATGGTTTTGCTTATCCCGTATATGCTGTTGATGAAGTAGCTATGGGCTTGATTTTCGCTTCAGCAGATTGGTCTTATACCGGGCCTTTAACTTCCATCGCGGGAAATTTGCAATTGGGAAAATATAAAGCAGGTAGAAATTTAGGTGCTGGTTATATCCGTTATGAAGTAGCAAATACTTGTGGATCGACCTGGCATGAGTTATACTATGAAGTAGTGGATAATTGGTTTTTGTCTGTTTCGCCCAACCCTGCAACTGATGAAGCAACACTTACAATAGAATCGGTAAGAAGTGAAGCCATAGACACATCAACTGAATGGGATTTGGAGATTTACGACCAAATGCAAATATTAAGAACTAAGAAAGTAAAACTTAAAGGCAATCAATATAAAATTAACACCTCCGGCTGGCAAGGAGGAATGTATTTTGTGCGTGTCAAAATTAAAGACGAAATTTTAACCGGAAAGTTTCTGGTTAACAGGTAGTGTTCAAAGCAATAGGATGACTTTGAGTCATCCTGTTATCAAAACTTTTTTTCTTTGCCCACGCAACCTTTTGGTTGTTTTTTGCATTATAGATATAGTTGGTAATAGTAAAACAATTTTTTAGGCTATTAGTTGATATTGCCCGGTTACATTCTTAATTTTGAACCGTTTGTATATCTAAATGTAAGATATCATATCATAAAAAAAGAAAAAACCTGTTCAGGTAATCTTTTTGGCGTGTCAAATTTTGGGAGTGATTGAAGGCGTTAATTGTATGGAAATAATCTGTGTACAACGATCATAAATACATACTTAATAATTTTAATTACATTTTTTATAACCTATTATTAATAAAAACATGAAAACAAAAATTTTAGAATTAAGTACAGTAATCCTGCTATTTGCTTTTATTACAGCAGGGTGCCAAAAAGATGACATTTTTGAGCTAAACATTGGTGATAAAAACGCCATTATCCAACAAGAGGTAAACGGGATAGAGTTTAAATTCTGTTTACTTAACGAACAAGGCGAACCTGCCACAGTTTTTAACAAAGGCGAAAATTTTACTTTTCAGTTTGTCATTAAGAATAAAACTGGGGAAAGCCTCACTTTTTTCGATTATAGCTTTTACGAGGATGCTGATTTTTTCTCAGTTTACAATCGTACTCAAAACTTTGGAAGACCCTTTGAAATTATTCCAGGATTCCTTTCAAATGAAGCGAGATATATCTTTAATAATATGAGTAGCAGTTTTATTAGTCCCTGGCAGGATAACAGGAGTCGTTTTGACGCAATGTATGGCTCTTTCAAAGGTCTAAATAAAATGACTCTTGATAATGGAAAGTATGTAACAAGTTTTACTCATAATTTTCACTTAGGAGATATATATACAGGTAAGCTAATATTTAAAATCAATTTTGAAATAAAATAGAATATTATGAAAAAGATTATAATTATTATTTTAATACTGGCAGGGGTAGTCAACTCCTATGCTCACGCAACCTTTTGGCTGTTTTTTGCATCATTATAGATATAGTTGGTAATAGTAAAACAATTTTTTAGGCCATTAGTTGATATTGCCCGCTTACATTCTTAACTTCGAACCGTTTGTGTGTCTAATTTAATAATTTTAATTTGTATAAATTTAAAATTATGACAATTAAAAAACAAATTATAAACAGATGAAAACAAAAATCTTAAAATTGTGCTTAATCATTCTGTCCTTTTCATTAATAGGGACTGGATGCGAAAAAGACGAAAATTTTTTCGAACTCCAAATTGGAGATGAGTATCCCGTGATTCGAAAAGAAGTAAACGGAATTGAATTCGAATTCTGTTTGCTGAATGAAGATGGAGAACCTGCCACCGTTTTTAACGAAGGTGAGAATTTTACTTTTCAGTTCTCGATTAAGAACAATACTAACAAATCTCTTCCTTTTTACGATTATGGCTACTATGGATTAAATGATTTTTTTGCCGTAAGTTCTATAGATAAATTTTATGGGAAACCATTTGTTTTTAAAGTTTATTCTGGAACTATTTATACAACTGAACAAAGGTGGCTGTCTTTAGGGGCGGAATTTTATAAGTTTACAGTTCCATGGCATGATGAAAGAGATGATTGGCAGTTATTATGGGGAAACTTTGAGAGTACTAAACAACCTCTGTTAAATAAGGGCAGATATTATACTCAATTTGCTTATGCATTTTCTTTTGGGATGCCCAATAATGAACCGGAATTGGTAACCGATTTAATTAAGTTTAAAATAAACTTTGAAATAAAATAGAATGTAATGAAGAAGATTATAATTATTATGTTAATACTGGCAGGGGTAGTCAACTCCTATGCCCAGGTTAATACAAAAACTTTCGATAAAAACAAAGCTTTTGAAAACTACCCAAAGTTTAAAATCTCACAAAAAAAATCTCCTGTACTTAAAATGCCCAAATTTGATATTGCTGCCATGCTCGAAGAAGACGAGGCAGTAAAAGGAATGGATGTACCTTTCAGGTTTGGAAAAGGTTTCGATGTTAATTATACTTTAAAAGACGGCCATTGGGAAAATACAAATGATGGAAGGGTTTGGAGCCTTTTGTTTCAATCGGAAGGGGCATATTCTATCAATTTTATTTTCAGTAAACTTTTTTTGCCCGAGGGTGGTGAATTGTATATGTACTACACAGAAGGGACCATGGTTTACGGACCGGTAACATCAAAACAAAACCTAAAGGAAGGGACATTTCTTACCGACCTTGTACAGGGCGATGCAGTAACAATCCATATTTTTGAGCCTGAAAAAGCAAAAGATAAAACGCGCTTAGCAATATCAAGGGTTGTGCATGCTTACACGGACACGTACAGTGGTTTTTCTTCCGGTCTCAAATCAGCGACACTAAACTGCCATAATAATGTTGATTGCTATTCAGGTTGGGAGGATGAATCAGATGGTGTGGCCTTGATTTTACTTTCAAGTGGTGATGCTCAATGTAGCGGTTCTTTAGTTAATAATACTGCGAATGATTATACGCCATATATTTTAACTGCAAATCATTGTTTGGATGAAAATGAAACAAGCTGGTTGTTTAAGTTTGGTTTTAGGGAGAACGATTGCGGGGGAATGAACTATTCAGCTACAACTTATAATGGGTCAGTTCTTACCTCATCATGGGCTGACTCAGATTTTGCTTTGCTTGTAATGAATGATTCTCCGGTTGGGAACGGTAATGTCACTTTCCTCGGCTGGGACAATAGTGACAATACACCCACATCGGGCACATGCATCCATCATCCGGCCGGTGATTATATGAAAATATCTTTTGACATTAATGGCTTAACAACAAATACCCAGATTATTGATTGGGATTTTGGCCCGGATTCTCCAGTATCAACACACTGGGTTGTAGGCTTAGACAATGGTGCCATCGAACGAGGTTCTTCGGGTAGCCCATTGTTTAACCAAAATAGTAGAGTTATTGGACAGCTTCATGGAGGTCAAATTCAATGTCCACCAGCAACAGAATATTTTGGACAATTTCACGTGTCCTGGGAAGGTAACAACACAAATATCACACAGTTGGAACACTGGCTCGACCCAAATAGTACCGGAGCAAGTACAACCAATTTACTCCGTTCCCCAAGCCTTACAGTTCCAGATGTTATTTGTTATTCAGGAACAACGGTTTCAATTCAAAATGCACCAAATGTAACAATTACCTGGGGAGGGACTAATGTCTTATACCCTTATGCAGGGCAAACGCACACTTTTTTTTAATAATATCATTTGATTTATAGTGTCTATAACAATAATTATTTGTATATTATACTGATATTCAAATAATTAAACAACATGAATGAAACTAATAAATTAGTAAGTATATTTGGCAATATAGAAGACCCTAGAAGCCATATAAACCAATTGCACAACTTAGAAGACATCCTCCTAATTGGCATTATTTCAGTCATTTGTGGAGCAGAAACGTGGAAACAAATGGTTGAGTTTTCTAATTCAAA
>Ga0307991_1002428_pt1 | contig 12612 bp, 12 predicted proteins | sample EllFjometagen131_FD_203146 | JGI IMG/M metagenome (GOLD analysis project Ga0307991, IMG submission 203146) | Marine microbial communities from Ellis Fjord, Antarctic Ocean - #131 | ecosystem: Environmental > Aquatic > Marine > Unclassified | place: Southern Ocean | collected 2014-10-08 | reverse complement strand
TATCTTCATCTTTCCTTATGCAAAAAATCAAAATCAGATCCTGATATCTTGCCAGGACGTTAAATTCTTAAAAAATCAGCTATGTTATGGTTATCAAAATTCGAATAGATGGCTTGCAAGAACTTATTAGCCTCTTTAGATGAATATTTAGCGCTAACTTAACTCATCAATTTCAGGCAGGCCAAATCTATTGCATATTTCAATCGCAATTCATTTAAAAAAAGGGATCGTAAATCCGAAATAAATGTTGTTTGATCCCCGCAAATCCCATGTTGTGAAATTGTAGGATCGAGTTTCATTTGTTACATGCATAGGCGAAATTATATTGTTTTTGAGTGGATTTCCTGATAAAAAAAAGACGCTATTATAAGTTAAAAATTATTGGCAAAGATAAAGAAACCTCATGGAGCGGTTTAACCCTGAATATAAAATGGTAAGGCTGCGAGAGAGGTGAGCAAGTTATTCTAAAGCAAGTTTGGCAGATATTTATCGCTTAATGATAATGAGATTTGAGGAATTACCAGATGTAAATTGATACATCTGGGTTGTTTCAGAAGTAATATCATATTTTTTTCACTCTTTAATTCCCTTTTTGTAGCTTTAAATTATGCTCAAAATTGATTCTCAAGAAATTATAGAAAATGCTAATTTAGGAAAGCTCTCTCAATTTTTCGCCAAGCGTAAAGAGCGAATATACGATCTGATCCGAGAAGGCCTAAAAAAAGAGCTACCCACTCCTTATATTCGCCATATATTAAATCACTCTAAAGGCAAAAGACGGTGTCGGCACTTCCTTAATGCTTTTGAGGAAGCCCTGAGAGGAATGGTACATGTTTTTTTTAATGATCAACAACGAATAGGTTATAAACGAGCCGTGGAGGGCTACAATTTAGAAGATGTATTTACCTACAAAATGGTTTTCAGGGAAGTAATATGGCATCTCATTAGTAACTATAATGATGAGCAGAAGGTTGACCAAGATTTAATTAATTTCAACGATATAAGGTTTATCGAACATTTAATTGGCTACTCGAACTATCTTTTGTCATATCCTTTTCTTAAGACTCGGGACGAAATTATCAATCGGAGGAGAAATCAACTTCACCAACTTCAGAGTTATTCCGCAAATGTGGTATCTATCTTCCAAAAAGAAGAACTCCGAGCATCTGCAAACCAGGCGATATATAATATCTTCGGCCTTCATGGATCTTTTCTCGTTCCTTATGGTGGAAAGAAAGATCTGGAAATTGAGAACCAGAAGAGGCTTATAGGGCTCCAGATCTCCCTTGATTTTGTGGACTTAATTGCTCTTGAGGCTGCCCGGCGCAATATGGCCATGGCCATTGATGATAACAATAATAGGATTTTATTTCATGAGGACATGGAGCAAAATTCCTTTAAGATTATTTGCATTCCTATCCATCGCCGCAATTTTGATTTGACAGGCCTTTTTTTTATTCATAATCAAGGTCGAGTTTTCAGGTTTGAAAAGTTCGACAAGAACTTACTTTATCAGTTTTCGTATTTTACAGAAGCCGTTTTGTCAAACTATATGATGTTTTCAGAACTAGCAGAAAAGAAAGAAGAATTGCATAAATTAACAGGGCAATTAATTTCTATTCAAGAAGGTGAGAGAAAGAGAATTGCTGCTGAGATCCATGACACCATTACTCAAGCACTTACTGCCATTGGTTACAAAGCCCTGCTCTGCCAAGAGTTGATAGATAAGGGCCCATCAAGGCTGAATGATGAACTGAATCGTCTAGTGCATGACATAAATGGTGCATTAAAGCAATCCCGTCAAATGATAAGTAATCTGCGACCAAAGATATTGGATGATCTTGGAATCGTTACTGCTATTAAAAGGGTTCTCACTGATTTCCAAGAGGATACAAATATAAGGGTGAATTTTATACCGCCGAAAGAATTGGATGTAAGACCTGAATTAGGTACTGCCTTTTATAGGATCCTTCAAGAGTCCCTTAATAATATTAAATGGCATGCCCGAGCTTCAAAGGTTGACATTTCGTTAGTCACTATTAATAAAAATCAACTCTGTTTGATAGTGAAGGATAATGGTCAAGGATTTAGTTTCCCGGAAGATAACCAAGGGGTTAAGAATTCAGGGCTGGGAATCTTGACTATGCGTGAAAGGGCACAAGATTTGGGAGGGCAGCTTACGATAGTCTCGCGTGAGGGAGAGGGATGCCAAATAACTGTGACCGCTCGCTTGTAAATAAACATAGGTAATTGGAGGGACATAGTGTCAAATATCAGAATTATGGTTGTCGATGATCATATTATTGTGAGAGAAGGCTTGAAGGCACTCTTGGAGTTAGAAAATGATATGGAAGTGGTTTATGAAACAAGCTCAGGCATGGAGTGTCTAAAGGTACTGGATAATTACTGTCCAGATGTTGTGCTATTGGATCTTAAAATGCCAGGTATTGACGGGATTGACGTTCTTCGCCTGATAAAACAAGGGTATCCTCACATCAAGGTTATTTTACTTACGAATTATGACGATGAAGAATATGTTCTAGAGGCAATTAAGGCTAGGGTTGATGGCTATGTGCTTAAGGATGTGAAGAAAGGTGATTTGGTCAGAATAGTGCGCTTAGTTTTAGAAGGGAATGCTTTTATAGACTCCTCTGTGACACCTAAGGTATTGAATTATTTTAAGAAGCTTGAGCCATCTGAAAAGGCTGATTCACGGGCGAACCTTTCTTATAGGGAGCTTCAGATTCTTGAATGTCTGGTGGAGGGCAAATCTAACCAAGAGATAGCCGAAACTGTCTTTCTCTCTTTAGACACAGTAAAGTCACATCTAAAAAATATTTATCAAAAACTTGGTGTCCACAATCGATCAAAGGCCACCAAAACCGCCATCACAGAAGGTATTATCCATCTTTAGCATTAATTCTTCGAGCAATGACAATTACGCCAGCTGGCATTTTTCACCTTTTCGGGTGAGTATTTTTCACCTTATAGGGTAATTTACAATGTATTTGCAATTTGATATTTGCAAAGGTGTAGGAAAAGATTGAAAATCGCTCTTGTTTTTCGTGAATTTCGAAAAAATGGGCAAAGATGAAAGGGCGAGACTGAAATTATGATTTTTTTGCCATCCCAAAAGGATCTAATGAAGAATGAAATGATCAGCAAGCCAATTGATCTTCATGGCCGTAATGCCTTAGTTACAGGAGCTTCTCGGGGGATTGGGGCCGCAACCGCATTGGTTCTGGCAAGAGAGAGGGCCAGTGTGGCCGTAGCGGACATCATACCCACACAAGACACAATGAAAAAGATTGAAGCATTAGGGTGTCAAGCAGTGGGTATCGAAGCTTAGCGTTGATGACTCCTCTGAGGTGAAAAAAATGGTGGCAAAAGCCGTGGATGCCTTTGGGCATATTGACATTTTAGCAAACAGTGCCGGAGTGGTTCATCGAGATATCTTTCTCGAAATTTCTGAAGCCACATGGAATCGGGTGATTTACGTAATTCTTAAGGGGGCATTCTTATGTATTCGGGCGGTTTATCCATGTATGAAAGAGAAGGGCTATGGTAAAATAGTTAATGTTAGCTCCATCTCCGGCATTATTGGCGGTGCCGTTTCCAAACCTGGTGATGCGCCGGAAAAGGTCAAGGGGCGATCAGGTCCTGCCTATGCCGCCGCTAAAGGTGGTGTTCTAGCCCTCACCCGATGGATCGCGAAGGATATAGCCAAAGACGGAATATATGTGAACTCCATTGCTCCTGGAGCATGTGAAACTGAAATGGCAAGAGGCTTTGATTATGGGGTTGAAGCCCTTCCAATTTCTCGGATGGGACAACCCGAGGATATGGCCGAGGCCATCCTTTTTCTGGCATCAGATGCCTCAAATTACATCACCGGTCAAGTGTTGAATGTCGACGGTGGTTGGGTTATGGCCTAACTGATTCAATTGAGGGAAATACAACAACGAAAAGGAGAAGTAAAATGAACGTCGGTAGTTTGTTGACGAAATCGGCACGAACGTTTCCAGATAAACTGGCTATAGCACACGGTCCCAAGAAATTGACGTATGCCCGATTCAACTCAAGAGTCAATCGTCTGGCAAATGCCTTATATAGCCTGGGTATCAAGCAGGGAGATAATGTCGTATTGCTTCAGTACAATTACCCTGAGATGTTGGAATCAATTTTTGCCTGCTTTAAGGCTGGGTGTGGAGCTGTGCCCATCAACTGGCGCCTTCACCCTAATGAGGTTGCCTTTATTATAGACCATTCTGAGGCCAAGGCAGTGGTAGTATCATCTGAATTTAATAAATCGATCATCGAAATTCGAGATCGAATGCCGAAGGCTCAACATCTGATCACCATAGCAGATGCCGAAGACGAGCTCCTAGACTATGAGAAGTTGATATCTGCTGAATCGGATCAATTCATGGATGTTGAGGTGCAACCCGATGATCTTGCCTGGCTTTTCTACACATCCGGAACTACCGGCTTGCCCAAAGGTGCTATGCTGACTCACCGTAACCTGCTTGCTATGACAATGAACTTTTACGCAGATATATGCCCCGGTTTTACTCCTGACGACGTGATACTGCATGCAGCCCCTCTTTCCCATGGCAGTGGTCTCTATGCACTTCCCAACATCGGCAAAGGGGCAGCTAATGTTATCTTGGAGTCGAAATCATTCGATGCTGAGGAGATCTTTAAAACCATTCAGGAATACCGAGTTACCAATATATTTGCCGCCCCAACCATGGTGAAGTTGATGGTAGACAGCCCAGCCGTGGACCAATATGATCATAGCTCTCTGAAGGCACTCAATTACGGGGGTGCCCCAATGTTAGTGGAAGACCTGAAGAAGGCCATGGAAAAATTGGGAAACTGCCTGGTGCAATTATTTGGACAGGCTGAATCTCCGATGACCATTACCTATCTGCCACATAGAGATCATGTACTGGATGGTACCCCGGAACAGATAAAAAGGCTTGCCTCTGCTGGTTTCCCACGTACCGACGTAGAGGTGAAAATCTTTGATTCTAATGATAAAGAGCTTCCACCGGGTGAGATGGGTGAGATCGTTACATGTTCTGATCTGGTCATGAAGGGGTACTGGCGTAATCCCGAGGTCACGGCAGAGACGATAAGAAACGGATGGCTTCATACCGGTGATATGGGATACATGGATGAAGCTGGCTACCTCTTCATTATGGATCGCTCAAAAGATATGATCATCAGCGGTGGAGAAAATGTGTATCCTCGCGAGATTGAGGAAGTCCTCGTAACACACCCAGCTGTCAGAGAAGTGGCAGTTATCGGAGTCCCCGATCCTAAGTGGGGTGAGGCAATCAAGGCGATTGTGTCACTGCAGCCAGGAAAATCTGCAACTAAAGAGGAATTGATCGGCTTTTGTAAGGATAACATTGCAAGCTACAAAAAACCTAAGTCAGTTGATTTAGTCGAGGAATTACCCAAGAACAATTACGGGAAAATACTGAAACGCGAGTTAAGAGCGAAATATTGGGAAGGCAAAGAGCGCAAGGTTTGATCAATAGCTGTGAAATGAAAAATCTAAAGATAAGAACGAGCATCAGAAAAATTAGTATGGTGCTGTCCGAATTAGCCCAAAAAGGAGAATGACATGGATAAACGCTTAAAGGACAAGGTGGCCATCGTAACGGGGGCTGGTTCTGTTGGACCTGGATGGGGCAACGGCAAGGCGACAGCGGTGCTTTTCGCACGAAATGGGGCGAAGGTATATGCTGTTGATATCAATCTTGATGCTGCCAAAGAAACGAAACGTATTATCGACAGCGAAGGTGGCAACTGCATAGTCCAGAAAGTCGATGTTACAAATGCAGGCGAAGTTAAAGCAATGATTGAACAATGTCTTGAGACCTATGGCCGTATCGATATTTTACACAACAACGTCGGCATTGTTGAGATGGGGGGACCGGTTGAACTAAGTGAGGAGAATTGGGACAAGGTGATCAGTGTTAATCTTAAAAGCATGTTTTTGACTTGCAAATTTTGCATTCCCTCTATGGAAAAACAGGGTGGTGGATCTATTATAAACATATCGTCCATTGCATCAATGCGTTATACAGGATACCCTAGCGCCTCATATAACGCTTCGAAAGGGGCCATTAACCAACTTACGCAGAATATCGCAATTCAGTATGCCGAGAAAGGAATTAGGGCAAATTGTATTTTGCCAGGATTGATGAATACTCCAATGATCATTGAGCCGCTCAAAGGTGCTTATGGCGAAAATAACTTAGAAGAAATGATCAAAACACGTGACCAACAGTGTCCCATGAAAAAGATGGGTGATGCATGGGATGTGGCTTATGCAGCTCTGTTTCTCGCTTCTGATGAGTCCAAATACATCACCGGCTCTCAACTCGTGGTAGATGGGGGAATAACGTGCAAGTTCTAATAGTCCTCAGTTATGAGTAACATTAAGCAGTAATATTTTTTTCTATACATGTTATTGTGATGTCTGACAACATTTAGAGGCATTATGACCTTTAGGATGGTCCATATCATTAATTCATATCCAAATCAAAAGGAAGGAGGTGATTGAAGAAATTAGATCAGATCAATGGCTAACAATTTAATCTTTAGAGCAAAGAAGGAGGGGAAAATGAAAAAAAGTTTTTTTATTTTTGGTGTATTAATGACGTTAATGAGTTTCTCTATTTTTGGAGCTTTAAGCCCTAACACTGCAGAAGGCAAAACAATTAGCCTGAAAATGACCTCAGTTTGGTCGGCAGGAATCCAATTAATTGAAGTTGATAAACACTTTGTAAAACTCGTAAATGAGCTTGCTGGTGGTGAGTTAAAAATAAAATTTTTTGAAGGGGGTGCTCTGGTTCCTCCTTTCGAGGTTCTTGATGCTGTCTCAAAAGGAACAATCGACATGGGCGGCGATTGGGGAGGTTACTGGGCAGGTAAAAACATGGCTTTTAATATTATTGGTTCTCACCCCATGGGCTTAACTGCTACAGATTATATGACCTGGGTCTATCAAGCAGGTGGATTTGATCTAATACAGGAAGCTTACGGACAATACGGCATTGTATGCTTGCCATTTGGTGTCCATTCATCAGAATCTGGAGTCCGAGGCCACAAACCCATCAATTCTATAGCCGATTATAAAGGGCTTAAAGTAAGAATGGGAGGTAAAATACAAGGGAAAACCCTAAAAGATCTAGGTGGTATACAAGTTATGCTGGCCGGATCTGAGGTATACCAGGCCCTGGAAAAGGGTGTGATTGATGCATGTGAGTATAACATCCCGACCGTTGATTGGAATTTAGGCCTTCAAGAGGTAACAGAATATTGGGCTTCTCCTGGCTGGCATGCGCCATCTGCTATTTTTGGTGTTATGATCAACAAGAAAGTCTGGGATAGATTCTCAGAACAGCAAAAAGCAATGCTTAAAACTGCAGCTACGGCCAATTTTCTTTGGTCTTACACCTATTTTGATTACAACAACATTGCAGCAACAAAAAAGTTTTTAGATAAGGGAATTAAGCTCACCCGGCTAAGCGATAAGGATATGGGTAAAATTCAGGACATAGTTAATAAGCATACCCTGGAATTATGCAAGAAAAATCCATTATTTGCCAAGATTGCCTATTCGCAGTATAAATTTTTAAAAGATTTTTCACAATGGCGATCCATTTCACAGCCCTTTTCTCATGGACGTAATCCTAAGATTCCTGACCTTGATGTAATAAAGACTTACATCAAGTGAGCCATTTTACCACAAGCCTCTCAGAAGATGAATTCTTTGTAGGAGGCTTGTGGTTGGATTGTACCGCTTTCTCCAAAACCCAAAACTATGTGTCTTTGGCCTACTAATGGACTTTTTCAAGTCTACTGAGAAAGAGGATAACTATTTTTAGTGGAGGAAGAGAAGTTGAAAAAGGTTTTACATTTCATAGACATTGTCAGTGAATGGACAGGCAGGATATTCAGCTGGATGATTGTTGTTCTCACTCTATTAGTTGTCCTTGAAGTTGTTCTAAGGAGATTTTTTGGAAGACCAACCATATGGAATTTTGAGGTAACTAAACAGTTATACGCATTTCATTTTATGATTGTTTCTGCATATGCCCTATTATGGAAAGCTCATGTCGCGATTGATATTATCTATGAAAGATTGAGCCAAAAAACGAAAGCCATCTGTGATGTTATTACCTATATAATATTCTTTTTCCCTTTTTTGTCGGTATGGTTGTATCAGGGAATCAAGTATGCAGCAAGATCGTGGGCCATATACGAAACAAGCTGGAGTGTCTTTGGTCCACCGCTTTACCCAATTAAAACTGTAATACCAGTGACAGCCTTTTTACTCTTGATCCAGGGAATCGCTATTTTCATCCGAAAGTTAGATGTCGTAATTAGAGGAGGAAATTCATGGTAAACCTTAGCCCTGAAGTTTTGGCTCTCCTTATGTTTTCAGGCTTAGTAATTGGTTTGCTTCTAGGCCATCCACTTGCCTTTGTCTTGGGAGGTCTTGCAGTCATTTTTGGTTTTATAGGATGGGGTCCTGAGTGTTATGGTATGTTTATGAATCGAATTTATGGCATCATGGATAGTTATATACTTGTTGCGATCCCACTTTTTATATTTATGGCCCAAATATTGGACCAATCAGGTGTCGCCGAAGGTCTATTCGATGCTATGAGATATCTTTTTGGACCCATAAAGGGGGGTATCGCTATAGCGGTTGTTGTGGTTTCAACCCTTTTTGGTGCATGCACTGGGATTATTGGAGCATCAGTTGTAACCATGGGACTTCTGGGTTTGCCCGTGATGTTAAAATATGGATATGATAAAAAACTGAGTAGTGGGTGTGTTTGTGCAGGGGGATCTCTGGGGATTCTCATTCCACCGAGTATTATGCTGATAGTAATGGGCAATCAAGCATCTCTGTCTGTTGGCAAGCTCTTTGCGGGGGCAATTATCCCTGGGCTTATTCTCTCAAGCCTATATATCGCATATATTTTGATCAGATGTTATGTCAAACCTCAAACTGCTCCCGCTCTTAGCGCAGAAGAAAGGGCAGCTCTCTCTGCAAAACAGCTAACCCTAATGGTCTTGAAGTCACTAGTTCCCCCTATGATCCTTATCTTAGGCGTATTGGGATCCATCTTTACAGGAATAGCTACACCTACTGAGGCTTCTGCTGTAGGTGCTTTCCTCGCCTTTTTGTTAACGTTATCATATGGCAGGTTCACCTGGAAAGGTCTTTATTCGGCAGTACTCCAGACAACCAAGGTTACATCCATGGTGATTATTATCCTTGTTGGTGCTACCTGTTTTACTGGCGTCTTTCTAGGCTTTGGTGGTGGAGATGTGATAGAGGAGTACATCCTGGGTCTTGGGCTTGGAAGATGGAGCATCTTTATCATCATGATGATTGTCTGTTTTATTTTGGGGATGTTTATCGACTGGATAGGGATTGTAATGATTACTTTTCCGATTTTCCTTCCTATTGCGACAAACTTAGGATTTGATAAACTCTGGTTTGTTGTGGCAATAGCAGTCATGCTGCAGGATTCCTTCTTAACACCGCCTTTTGGGTATGCCTTGTTCTATCTTAAAGGTGTCGCGCCCCCAGAAGTATCAATAGGAGATATTTATTGGGGAGCTATACCATTTTGGATACTCATGGAGGTAGGTCTTATTATAATTGTAATATTCCCGGAAACAATCACATGGCTTCCATCGGTTCTTGTAAAATAAAGTTTATAAAAAAGAAGATTATGATCTAATCAAGAATAATGCGCTCATAATAGAATTCATCTAAATAATATAGAGGTTCCCTGTCTGGGACATTTTACCAACGAATTCTTTATCATCATTCACATTGGAGACTGATTATCTTCGACTTTATATGCTCCTATAAAAATGTCTGAGAGAAGGAAGATATGGAATATAAAAGACAAATATTTTTTTTGATGGGAGTCCCGCTATGATAGAAAAACTAGATCACATAGGTATAGTAGTAAAAGATTTAGAAAAGGCCATGAAGGTATATTCCGACGGATTAGGCCTAAGTGTAAAAAGGATTGAGCAATCTGAGGAATTTCAAGTGAAAATAGCCTTTTTACCAGTAGGAGAGGTTTTGGTTGAACTGATAGAGCCGATAGGGCCTGGAGCAATTAGGGATTACCTCAATAAACATGGAGAGGGACTGCACCATATTTGCTACAGAGTCGCAAATATAAATAAGGCAATGGAAAAAGTTGGTGCAAAGCTTAAGATGCGGGACCAAAAGCCTCGGCCTGGTGGGGCAGGCTCCAAAGTGGCTTTTTTAGATCCTCAAAGCATTTTTAATGTAGAAACTGAACTTGTAGAAAGAAGAGAGGAGATATAAACCATAGGAATTCAAATAAAAGAAAATGCAATCGTAGGGTCAAGTCATGAAATAAACTACTACCTGCTATGAGGAGCCAGTATTGATATAAAAGACCTTAATACCTTCTCCTGCAGGAATGAAAGAACACTCTGTGGTGGGCCCATAGGCAGCTTTTTACAATGTTACTTAAATATCATTTCTTTTTCTACTTTTATTGGGGGAGGTAGGTAATGCAGAAAAAGAGAAAACTTGGAAGAGGCGTTGCAGTGGTAGGCGCTGGGATGTCAAAATTCGGCATGTTTAAAAACAAAGACTCAAAGGACCTCTTTGCTGAGGCCTTTAGGGAGATGCTTGAGTCAGTGGATAAGGGCTTTGATCCCAATGACATCGATGCCCTTTATCTAGGTAACTTTTCAAACGACTTTTTTATGCATCAGGGCCATTGGGGACCGATTATCTCTGATTTGATCGGCCTTGCACCAAAACCGGCTACAAGAACAGAGGGGGCATGTGCTTCGAGTGCTCTTGCATTCAGAGAAGGTGTGTTTGCTATTGCCTCAGGGTTTTATGATATCGTGCTGGTCGGTGGCGTAGAAGATATGTCGAAACGTACTACCGAGGAGGTGGCTGAGGGTTTAGCATTGGCAACGGTTCCTTATGAAGGAAGAGTGGGATTCACCTTCCCAGGGGTATTCGGTGCACTTGCGACAGCGTATTTCGCAAAATACGGCGCTAATCGCGAGGACCTTATGAATGTGACTATCAAAAGCCACAGTAACGCCCCGCTCAACCCTAAGGCACAGTTTCCCTATTCCATTAAAGACATGATGAATCTTAAGGTCGAAAGCGCCAAAAAGAAAGGAAAACCCCTTCCCCATTGGGAGGATGAAAAGGCATTTTTGCGCGATCCTGGCGCAAATCCTATTGTTGCATGGCCCATGCACCTTTATGACTGCTGTCCCATCAGTGACGGGGGTGCCTGTATGCTGCTGGTCGGAGAGGAGATTGCAAAAAATTTTACCGATGACCCACTCTATGTCATTGGTATGGGTCAGGGCAGTGGCAAAGGATTGCACGCTGCAGAGGATCTTACAACCATGGAGGCCACAAAAAACGCGGCAGATGAAGCGTATGGTATGTCAGGTTTGAAGCCATCGGACATTCAGTTCTCTGAGGTTCATGACTGTTTCTCGATCGCAGAGCTTATTCATATAGAAGATCTCGGTTTTTTTAAGCCAGGCGAAGGCTACAAAGCAGTAGCAGAGGGTCTTACAAGAAGAGACGGCCCTATGCCGATTAACACCTCAGGTGGTCTAAAGTGTAAAGGACACCCAGTCGGGGCCACAGGCATAGGTCAACTGCTTGAGGTCTGGAAACAGCTGAGAGGTGAAGCAGGGGAACGGCAGGTACCCAAGAAAAACCTGCGAATCGGAGCTGCCCACAACCTGGGAGGCACAGGCGGAACCTGCACTTTCACCATTCTTGAAAGGAGATAACGCTATGGAGGAAAGTCCTTTTAGTGATATATCGTATGAGCAGTATCTTAAGGAAGAAAAACTTATGGGATCGCGGTGCAAGAAGTGTGGAGCTCTTTTTGTTCCTCCCCGATCGATATGTATAAAATGCTATAGCTCAGAGATGGAATGGGTTGAGATGAAGGGTAATGGCTGGCTCCATGCGTTCACGTGCATAACGGTTGCACCGCCCTTTATGATTGAGCAAGGATATAACCGAAAACACCCCTATTGTTCCGGCGTGGTTGACCTGGAAGAGGGAGTAAAGGTTGATGCACGCATAGAAGGGGTAGATGCAACCAAACCTGAAGAGATAACAATCGGGATGCCGTTGAAGGTTACGTTCTTGCATTGGGGTGAAGGAGAAAAACAGGAAACATTCCTGGCATTTCAGCCAGTGTAAGCATCATACAGCGAGAATTACTTTATTATTCGGATGAGACAATATACCGCGTAGTTCCTGTGATTGCATAGTACGACTCACAGAAGGGTAAATTTCCCCACTGTGTGGCTGAATCTTTCCCCGATGATTAAAGACTTTTCATACAAGAGAAGAGAGTGTTGCCTGATCTTATTTCAGTGTTCGCATACAATCCTTAAAAGTTTTGGCTTAAGGTCACTGAACGAGCTTAGCAGAAAACTGGATTCTTTGAAGCACAGGAGATATCATATAATATAATAAATAAGACAAAAGTCCTCTCTTTTTCCATATTATTGACAGATCAGTGT
>Ga0307991_1002427_pt1 | contig 12615 bp, 10 predicted proteins | sample EllFjometagen131_FD_203146 | JGI IMG/M metagenome (GOLD analysis project Ga0307991, IMG submission 203146) | Marine microbial communities from Ellis Fjord, Antarctic Ocean - #131 | ecosystem: Environmental > Aquatic > Marine > Unclassified | place: Southern Ocean | collected 2014-10-08 | reverse complement strand
ATGGAATATTCCGTATGATGTAACCCAATATCGCGCGCTAACTCCCATTGCTTTAGCCCCTTTGTCAGTCTTGCTATTATCAATTTAAGATTTTTTTGACTCATTTAAGACACCTCCAGTATATATTTAATTGTTAACACTTACGGGCAAAAAAAATACCTGTGCTTTTTACTACACAGGTACTATTGAACCACAAAATCGAGGTTGTGTATTTTAACAAATAAGTGCCTACTTTATATCTACATACCCTCCCTCGATAAGCTCTTTGCAAGCTTTATATCTTTCAATAACCATATGAGGAGCTTCACGACGATCTGGATAAAGTTTGGTTGCTATTTTTTCCCAGGTCATACGTTTATTCTTTAGCCTGGTGTCCCATATTTTTAGATATGCATCATATAGTCCGAGTTGAGCTTGCCGATACGATGTTCTCAGTTTACACTTATGTGTTTTCTCTGCCTTCTTTCTCTGATCTTTTGCGTCCTTTATTGTTTTTTCAACTATGCCGAGAATTTTATCCTTTGGATAATCAAGGTTTACACAAATACCTAATTTATAGGGCACTCTCACGTGCTTTTGTTGATCCTGAAAAGACATGTTCCCCATTTGACATCCAAAAATCCGGTTGCATCTTTGTACTATAAAGTCATTGCTTAACGAGATAGTTTGAAAAGGATCCAGTTTTTTTTTTCTTATAATCAGAGGGAGTATTTATTAACCATTTCTCATGAAACTTATCATCTTGTTCAACTAGCCATTTGTTGCAATCTTCTTCTGAAGCCGCTAGATTTAAAATCCAAAATTCTTTTTCTTCTTTTAGAAAATCATCATAATCTTTCTGATATTGCTGATTACGCCTTAAGAATTGCCATTTGTAGTAGTTTATTTTATCGAGGTCTTCTTTCGTTTTTTTTTGGTGTTTTTCTCGGCATAACAGAGTTCCTTATTTTAAAGAATTCTCATAATATCCGTCAAGCAATAACAAGTCCTATTAAAAGCCCTTCAATCCTTACATAAGTAGCCTTGTTATAATTTTTCAACAAAAAGGTATTTGCACTTTGGGCAACATACCTTATTTGCTTTACCATCTCTCCAAAGAGCGTAAATGATTCCTGGGAGTATGAAACATATTAACAATATCAGTGTTATCAAAACACTTCCAGCATCCCAACCAATTTTCCCGGGCTTTCCTGTATACCCACAATTAGGACATTTAATCTTTGGGGATAATTGTTTGGCAACCCAACCTCTTTCTCTTTTTCCTGCAAGCTGCTCATTTTCTGATTTAATAGACTTTTCATCCTTAATCTCAATTTCCTTTTGAACTAATGGAATGTTGCATTTTAAACACATTTCCCAACTATCATCATAAGGCTTCGAACACTTGGGACATATCTTTACAGTTTTAGTTTGAACTGTCTTGTCTAACGTTTCACCGCAGTGTTTGCATTTAATAGCAGCATCCTGAATTTCTTCTGCGCAATATGGACATTTTTTCATTTAGATACCTTTCATTAATTCGCAAGAACTTTAAATGTTATCTGTTCGTTATTTGCGTCTAATACTTTTATTCTATAATTCCGAAAAACAATAATATTTGATTTGCCAAGATCATAGTGCAATTCTTGGTAAAAAGCAGGGCGCGCAAAATTTTGTTTATATTCTCTGTAACTTACATTTATTATGTTGTCGCTACGTCCGGTATATATTAATTCTTCCTTGAAGGAATCCTCTGTTGCTATTGTCTGATACCCTGTTGGAGAAAACATAACCCCAACCCAATGTTTTTCGTAAGTAATGTCCTCAGCGGCTATCATAGACGCTCCAACATTTGCACTTTGTTCTTGATTAATTGTAAAACTCTTTACGTGCGAGCTTGTCACTGATGCACAAGAGGTTAAACACAGAGCGCTAATAACAAAAAGCAGCTTACAGGTAAGTTTATTTACTCCAAATTTCATAATCACCCGCCTCGTTATTGCTTGCATAAAAAAGGAGCAAGCATTTTTAAGTCTAATGTCCACCTTGCTAGAGAAAATCCTCTATTCCTGCGTTAAAGACAACACAGCAAAAATCACATATATTATAGCACTTGCGTATCGTCTTAGTAGAGAAAAATTTATTTTCACCAGTCTACCATAACTTAGGCAATACAATGCGCCATTTTTGGTTTATTTTTGATGCACCATACTCGTTAAATTCGGTACAATCCGGTACGAATATAGGGAAAACTTTTTCCAGGGACGCGCTACCATCTCCCCGATTTTAGCTTCGAATTGGGGGAGAGAAAGGTGTTGTCTTTTTGAGCCGTATTTTGTGCTCCAGCTTCGAATTTCCATTGAATTAGTACTCCTTTCAAAGTAAGCATAAACTCGATCATTTTCGATGCTAATTTTCGAATTGATAAGATTTTATGAGGAAAGGTTTACCATGTCTGGGATTTGTATCAAATTTTATTTTGTTACCATTTTGTAACCAAAATTCGTCAAAAGTGGTATTTGTAGATAAGATTGGTACAAAGTGGTACAAAAGCAAAAAAAGCCCTAAGACGTTGCGGTCCTAGGGCTTTCCTTATTTTATATGGCGGGGCGGACGGGGGTCGAACCCGCGACCTTCGGATCGACAGTCCGATGCTCTAGCCAATTGAGCTACCACCCCTTAAGATGCGGATATATTTATAGCATATCAGGAATAAATCGTCAAATAAATTCGGTATAAAAATAAAAAGAGCAAATTTGGGGAACGATTCTTTGCTTTGGAAAGCAGAATCTCGTATAATCTATAGAGATTATACGAGCCAAACAAAATTTCATTAAGAGGTGACAGGGAAGAGAATATAGCTTCAAGCAAAAGGGATCATAAGATTATTGTAATTAAGTTCTGAATTACGGTGATCACTGTTTTAAGAAAGGACTTAAATATGGCACAAAGAGCAAAGACAAAAATTGTGGCTACACTAGGACCGGCAAGCGGAAGTTATACTATCATAAGGAAAATGATCATGGCCGGGCTGGATGTTGCCAGGCTTAATTTTTCTCATGGGAAACATTCGGAGCATCTTAAAAAAATAGAAACGGTAAGAAAGATAAACGAAAAATATAAAAGACGGATAAAAATTTTACAGGACCTTGAGGGATACAGGATAAGGATAGGCAGATTTAAAGACGGAAAGTATAAAAATCTTGTAAAAAGAAGTACGGTTTGGTTGACAAAGGAAGAAGATAACGGGGACGAAAAAATAATTCCATTTGACTATACAGCTGATCTAAAAATAGTAAAAACCGGACAGCTCATATTTATCGATGATGGGAATATTATTTTCAAAGTAAAGAACACAACTAAAAACACAATTAAGGTCGAAGTAATAGAAGGAGACCTTATAAAGGAGAGGAAAGGCATTAATATGCCGGGTGTAAAGATCCCTTTTTCAGGAGTTACGGAAAAAGATATTAAAGATCTACATTTTGGGATAAAAAATAAAGTGGATTTTATTGCGCAGTCCTTTGTGAGATACGCAAAGGATGTGGAGAAAATAAGGAGTATCGTAGAAGGGGAGAAGGCAAAAAGTTTAATTGTCTCTAAAATTGAGAGCAGAGAAGCGATAAAAAATATAGATAAGATCATAGATGTATCTGACGGCATTATGGTAGCAAGAGGAGACATGGGAGTTGCTGTTCCCATTTACGAAATACCGGTATTGCAGAAAATGATAATCAGGAAATGTAATAAAAAGAAAAAATTTGTTATTACTGCTACAGAAATGATGGAGCATATGACAGAGCACTCCAGGCCTACAAGAGCGGAAGTAACCGATGTTGCAAACGCCATAATTGACGGAACAGATTATGTTATGCTTTCCGGGGAAACTGCAGCCGGCAAATATCCGGTCCAGTCGGTAAAAATGATGGATCAAGTTATTAAGTATACCGAAGGGAATAAACAGGTATATAAATCAGGAGCTACTTTACAAGTTTTCTAAAAAAATAGGCAAGCAGACCGGGAAGATTACGATAAAACAATCTTCTTGAAAAAGGAATTTTTGTCAGCAGTAGTATTATTCTTGTGGAAAGGAGAACGCCTATTTTTTTGTGGGGCAAATCAAAAACACGAGTCTTTTTATATCTTTTCATATCCGACCGGAAAACATAAGAATGGCGGCCCCAGATATCATCTCTATACACCTTAATCCCTCCAACGCCAGGGAACATAATGGGCTTGATGTAGTTGTTGCAAGAAAAGGAAACAATTCTCTGTCCAAATTGGAACAAAAGAGAAGAAATGGTTTTGGAGTCCTCAGATTCATCTGTTATGATTCCGGACAAGTTTGCTTTTTCAGTCCCTGTAAAGGAATAAATAAAACGCAATAAAGTAGGGGTGTACATTAGCGGTCCTGAAACGAAAAAGCCTATTTGCTTATTTGTAAAAATATTTGGCGGATGTCCGCAGGAAAAGTAACGATCAAAAAAAAGTTTCCACAAAGATGAAAAAAATCTATCCCTTATTTCTCCGGCAAAAACAAGAATATCTGCGTTTGATATTTTTAAAAAGAGGTCTGCAAAAACCGTACTATCAGGTAAAGGGCACGTATTATTATACCCGCAGGCAAGACAGCCTATACAGCCGTTTCGTATCGGCAGATCATTTAACACAACGGTTTCCGGAGAAACTGTAAATGAACCGGAGAACGTCTTGAACATTTCGTGAATATTTGTTTTTTTATCAAGAAAATCCGTTATAAGAAGAATTTTTTTACCGGAAGGATCTATTCTGCCTTCGGGACGGCTATGGGAAAAAGACAAGGATTCTTTTTTTTGCGGGAGGAAAGCCTTCTGCGTTAAAGTCCCGGCTTCGATCAAAGAGAGAAAGTTATTAAAAAAGAAAAGAAGCGATTTTAGTTTTCTTGGATCCCCAAAATCGTACATATCCGCAGAAAAAGAATTAACAAACTTCATGTTTAGATCATCGCAAATGCCATGGATATAATCGTGTGCGATATCATCGAAGGCATGAATGGAAGTCGAAAAAGATGCGGCATATTTATTGTGGAAGGCAGAGTGTGCATTATTTTCGAAAATCTGTTCGATGAATTTTTTATATTGGGAAGGAACCAGATAATAATACACAGGAAAAGCCCACAAAACAGCTTGACATTCGGTAACACCATCGATAATTCTTGAAAAAGCCAAAGGGGATGGAGCGAGCGCAGATATTTCGCGAGAAACATTAAAAATATTAAATTCATGAAAAGGAAAAGACTTACGCAGATAATTGACGTATTGCATTGTAAGGCTGTTTTTTTCAGTTTTAGGGCTTCCGCTTAATATTGCTATTTTCATAAAACACCTTTAGGGTGAAAGTAACTGTGGCGCAAATGGGGTAACCGTAACCATTTTATGCTACAAGCGATATAATTTCAATCACAAGTTTAAAAGTAACTAAAAATACGTCTATTTTTTTCTTTGCCCAAATTTTTTGTATAAAAAAGGAAGAAGTGAGGGGAGGCGATCGTAATACAATTTTCTGAGATAAGGAAGCTTTAAAAGTAAAAGTATTAAGCGGTTACGATACCAGCTTAATCTTTGGTTTTGAGGAAAATCGAATAGTCCTGATTTTTTAAAAAGGCTATGATCCGCGTGGAAAACAGAACTAAGCCTGCCGTAAATATTGTCTCTGGTGATTTTTATGGTTCCTAGTCCGGATGAAGTTACAGGAGAGGAATAGTTTTTCTCGGAAAAAGAAACACTATTGGTTGAGAGAATATGCAAAAGACGGTCTATTGTTTTCGAACAATTCGATTCATCCGAAACGATGCCGACTAAATTAGCGCCGGATATTTCAGCGAAAGAGACAAAAAATTTATTAAGGATGTTTGAGTTAAAGAAGGGGCCGGAAGCAATAAAGCCTACTTGTTTTCCTTGCAACTTACCAGACAAATGACCTCGGGAAAAAGAACGGTCAAAAAAAAGTTTCCACAAAGAGGAAAAAAATCTGTCTTTGACTTCCCCTGAAAAGATAATAATATCCGATTGTTTTATCTGTGAGTTTACGTTGGAAATAGAGGGGAAGTCCTCAAGCGGACAAATGTTATTGTACCCACACTTTAAACAACCATAACATCCGGTTTTTAGTCCCAGAGACTGTAATTGGATCACAGGGATCTTTTCGGCAAATTGTGATTCAAATCGGGATGTCATTTTTTTTATATTTGATTCAGGAGTTAAACAATGTTCTATAAGAAGCAAACGTTTATTTTTCAAGGAGATTTTATTAAAGCTTTTTCCGGGGACATATTTTGCGGGAGTATCATGGTTTTTTTGGAAAAATATTTGGCACGGTTCGTTTTGTGAGACTGCGGAAAAAAAACAATCGGTAAAAATCGTGAGATCTTTCATTTTTTTTGATGAAAAGTAATCATAAATATCTACAGAAAAGAATCCGTAATAATTCATTTCCCAATCTTCGCAAATGCCTCTTAAATAGGCATGAGCAACATCATCAAGGATATGTATAGATGTAGAGAAAGAAGCCGTATATTTGTCTTTGAATATAAGCTGGCGTTTAGTCTCAAACACTTTTTCTATAAATTGTTTTAAAGAAAAAGGAACTAATCCAAAATATACGGGAAAAGCCCACAGGACAGCATCGCTATTTTTTATAGTTTTCATCGATTCTTCGAAAAATTGCATATCCGGAGTAACGCTGTTAAAGAAAAACCCGACATTCAAAAAAGAAAAATCATGTTTAGGAAAATGTTTTGCAAGATAGAAAAGGTATTGCATGGTGTTGCTGTTTTTTGCTTGTTTGGAGCTTCCGCATAATACCGCTATTTTCATAAACTATCCTTTTGTTACATCGTTATCCCGGACGAGAGAAACGAGATCCGGAATCTGCAATAAATAAATAAGATACAAATTTGGCAAACATACCCATTTTATGATACAATCTACATAATTTCAATCACAAGTAATAAATATTATTTACGAAACAAAGAAAAAACTATATCTAGAAACAATGAAAGGAGAAAAACATGCCCTATGATGTAAGCTTAGATGAAGTATTGTTTTCGAAAGTATGGGAAGCAGACTCTGATAGGATAACTGTTAGTGTGAGATCCTATAATAAAGGGGGAAAAAAGCTTCAGATCACAAGAGAGAACAAGAATAGAGAAGGCGATTTCAGGTTTACAAAGCTAGGAAGAATGTCAAAAGATGAAGCCGAAGCTATTCTTCCTTTCTTACAAGAAGCCACACAAAATATGTAAGTATAGGCGAGCTAATAAAGAAAAAGGCCGGAGTTCACAGAAACCGGCCTTTTCTTCACATTAAAGCTAACTTTTTAGTGGACTTATTTTAACGTATCTGTTATAGTAAAATAACGATGTGTAAGTTTGGATAAGGTGAAAAATGATATCACAATAGAAGCATATAAAATTAACACAAATAAAAGGGAACAATGGAAAATATGTGGTTTAAACGTTTTAAAAAAAATAAAATCATTCTATTTGTCACTATTGTTTCTTTAGTGTCAAATAGCCTTGTTTTTGCGGGCCCTCTTTCTCGAAACACAATTTCAAAACAAACATTAACTCCACAGCTAATGGAACAGGTAACGCAGATGACGGAAACAGGTCTTCAGTCGGTGGAAAGCAAACACTTATGGGCTAAGCATCTTTATATGTTATCAGAAATCAGCAGTTTTTTACTCGAAGGAGGGATAACGAAGGAAGGCCTAAACGACGAATTAATGAGAATAAGAGAAAATGCGCCGGGAAAATTCAAAAATGTCAAAATAGACCTTGATAGCATAGAAGTCACATCGGATAATATAATATATGCAGAGTTTGATTTTGAAAAAGAAAGAATGATCGCAGAAATAAGAGTAAGTACAGGAACAGAAGAAGATGGATGGGAAAAAATAGACAGAACCGATATGAAAATTACGAAGTATTCGGAAGAACAAGAAAAAATAAAAGGAGAGATTACTTTTATGGAAGAACAGATGGTAGCTGGTAATTTGGAAGAATATCAAGTATATCACATTACTGAAAATGTACTAAAAGGAAATATTGATAATGCCGTAATGCACTTTTTTACTTCGGTAATTTTTCAAGAGATGCATGAAAAACTCGAAAATCCAGTGAAAATTATTAATAAATTTTTGAAAGTATATCAAAAAGATAAAATACGAAAAGACAATATCAAAAATTTTGCAAAAGAAATAATAAATAAGATTATAGTTTTGACAGAAAACACTGAAGAAGCTGTTCAATCGGGTAAGGATCTCCAGATTATGTTTGGACAGATGTTAACGGTAATGTCCTGGATAGATGAAAAAGTTTTTAAGGCGGAGAAGATGAGGTTAACTGTGAGCAAAGAGAAAATAATTAGTAGCGAAAAAGGTGAAAGTTTTATAGATAAAGACTTTTTGCCGGGAAAAGTAGAAATGGTTGAAAAAGAGGGATTGCTGGGGTTTTATTGGAGAGGAATTGAGGGAATAGATAAGCTTGGGAAGGGGGGCATACAAGAAGGACTTATATACGATAAAGACATTTTTGACGCAAATAAAGACAAACTCGTTATGTATCTTATGGATCATGGATTTGTCGCTGTTCCGGATGAAAGAGGCAACAAGGGTCTTTTAGGGGCAACAAAAAATGAGATCGTTACAACATTACATGAGACATATTTTGTAAATGATTTTCTTCCCGGAAGCACACAAACAACAAGCACAGGGCCCGGACATTTTCAAAGAACAGGGCTTGACATTAAACAGGTTATCGAAGGAAAGGGCGTTCAGTTTAATGTCTTATACGATGAAAAGGGAACAATAATAGAAGTGCTTGCCCAGGAGATTGAAGCGGGAAGCTGGACGATGGCTCTTCCAGGATATGTTGATTATATGGTGAATTTAGGAGGATTAAGGTTTAACGATATATCTATAAAGCTGACCCCTGATGAAGCAGAAAAGTTTAATCCCATATACGCACAAAAGAAGTATTTTAGAGACAAAGAAATGCTTACGAGGATAGGGAATGAAGTAAAAGAAAAAAGTTATGCTCCGTATATAGGAGCTGAAATTAACGGAGAAAAAACTATTATTAAAACTGGGGCAACTGATATTTTTAAAAGCAAATGGTTGCCGTCTTTAAACAAAAAAAACATTATTGCAACTTTAACTGGCGAAAAGGGCATTTCTCTTAAAGAAACATATGGCAGATTAACGGAAAAAGGTATAGTTGCATTGTTGGCAGCGCAAGAAAGTATTCTTTTTATGGAAAAACAACAATCTATAGACAGAACGATTCCTTTTACTGTGGGCATTTTAGATGAAGAAGGTGCGGGACAGGCTATAGACAAGAAGGCAGTAAAAAAAGAAAAGGAACAAACATTAAATAAAGCAGCGGGAATTAAAACTTTTATTGAAGACAGCGAACCTGGATTACAGAAAATGTTTGCTGAAATAGGAGAGGACAGGATTTTACTTAGAATTCCGGTTGAACTAATTCAAGACAAAACAGAACAAATAAAAGGATTTTTAAAAAATGTAACAAATACAGGAAAAGTATATGTAGAGATATTTAATGGTTCGGATGGGCAGATAAGCACGGGGCTTAAAGCGGTGTATGAAGCCCTTGAACTTGATAGGGACGGAATGGGGAAAAGGCCGGCCTTAGAGAAAAAAAACACAGTTACGCTTTTACCTGTTTTTAAAGGTGAAAAGGTTTCAACAAGCGATGCGAACAGGTATTGGTCTGACAGGGGGATATCTTTCCCGAAAAAAACAATCATTGCACCGGTAGGAAAAAACTATGATTCTTTCGGAATAGTAAGAAGCTGTGTTCTTGGGTTTAAATTACTTGAAATTGCAAGAAATGAAAATTATGATAGAAATAGTGAAGCTGTAATAAAGACACTTGAAATGTACGAAAAATTATGTCTAAAAACCGGGCCCGAAGAACTTGATTTTAATCTTAACGCTGAAGATCTTTTGAAAATGGCAAGAGGGAGTTTCATGGAAAGGATTGAAGCTTTAAATAAGCTAATCAAGCTTTTGCCAATAGTGCCTTTAAATATAAACGAAAAGAAGGAAATACAGGAAATAGCAGAGTCTATAGAAATGATGGCGTAAACATAAAAGGGAGAAGTGATCGTAGTTTCTTTTTGGATAAAATTTATGATAGACGATAACCAAATGAAAGAACGACGTGAAAACAAAAGATATGAGGCGGCCTATGTTCTTGAAACAGAGAAGGATGGAAGGTTGCTTTCTTTTGAAATAGTTGATCTCTGGCAGAGGGGGGCTCTTTTGTCTCCCGCCAGACGTTTCAAGAAAAAGAAAGGATCAAGGTTCGGATCTTTCTTAAAAAGAAAATGTTTAGTTTCGATCTTGCCATTGTTTATAGAAAAAAAGAACAGAAATCAGTCTACAAGATCGGAACTAAGTTTGTAAAAAACAATAAAGAATTTTTTAAAACACTTGAAATAGAGTTTAAGAAGATCCTTAGATATAAAAGAGAAAAAAGTATAAAAGGAACAGAAGAAATGAATTTCCGAGAAGTAAGCGAGGAATATTTGAATTTATTACTATTCAGCCATATAATCAATTTCCCAAAAATTCATAAAACATATTGAGTGTATTTTATTAAAAAAGCACTTTCTGCCTGTTTAAAGACCATAGAAAAAGATAAAAGGCAGCAATGCACGTAATCTTAAAAATAATACATGACTTGTTTGACTAAGCGAGCAGTATGATTATACTTATATGTAACAGAGAGCAAGATATAGCCCTAACAGGAAAGCGGGAAAAAACATGTCTAAAGGAATCTGTGTTATTTTTATTAACGTAGTTATGCCGTTTTTGTTTGTAGCCGGGCTTATTGTTACGAATGCACAGGCTGAAGGGACAAGCGATGTAATTTACGCGGAAAACAAAACGGTCAATTCTGGCCAATCCGGGAATACGTTACATGGGGGACCAAAAACCGAAATACCGTTGGGAATGGAAGTGATTTACATAAGTGGCGTAAGGTATGTTGTCCCGAAAGGGGCAAAAGTAAACAAAGAGTATGGATATAATCAAGTGGAGTCTATCACATTGTATGCGGCAAGACGATTTGAAGAACTGGAAAAGAGGATCGAAAGTTTAGAAGAAAAAGTTAAGCAGCTCGAAGAGGAATTGGAAGGAATAAAAAAAAGTAAAAGCCAAGAACAGGATGCAGAATGAAGCACGTCGCAGATTATATGACAAAAAATGCAGTAAGCATTAATGCGGAAGAGGAAATTGTGAAAGCCGTGGAAGTGATGCAAAAGAACAATGTTGGAGCGCTTCTTGTAAAAGAAAAAGGAAAAGTAATTGGTATTTTTACTGAAAGAGATGTTCTTAAAAAAATAAATATAGCTAATGCTAAAACTTTTTTATTTAAAAAGGTCAAAACGGGAATGACTAAAAAAACAGTAAGTATAGATCATAAGGAAGCGTATCTTAACGTTATTGAGATTATGAAAAAAAAGAAAACATGGTATCTTCCTGTTCTTGTTAAGGGGAAGGTGAAAGGGATAATATCTTTGCGTGATTTTTTTAATAAATACAATAAGCAGCTCGAATTCCTGCTTAGAGAAAGAGAAAAAGAGATAGAAGCTAACTTTAGAGCCGTTAGAGAATCTGAAGAACGGTTTAGAACAATTTTTGACAATTCGGCTATCGCAATAACATTGGCGGATAACAAAGAACGTATTGCAGCATGGAACCCTTTTGCCGCTAAACTTCTAGGAATGAGTGAAAGGAAGTTAAGGGGAATGCGCGTTAGAGAGTTATATCCGCCGGAAGAAAGAAAGAAACTGCGATCATTGAATGTCAAAAAGCTTGGTTTAAACCATCATGTTGAAACAAAAATCTGGAACAATAAAAAAAAGAAAATTGATGTTGATGTATCTTTAAGCGTTCTGAAAGATACTGATGGGAAATTGCAGGGATCTATAGGGATCATACGGGATATTACGAAAAGGAAAAAAACTGAAGAAGAGCTACGGATAGCATATAAAAGCTTAAAAGAAGCTCAGACACAGTTGATACAGGCGGAAAAACTTTACGCGGTTGGGCAGCTTGCAAGCGGGGTAGCGCATGAAGTCAGAAATCCGTTAGAGATCATTCTTCAGGGGATAAATTTTCTTGAGAAGAAAGTCTCGATAGAAGAAAAAGAAGCTTTTATGGTCTTTGAGATGGTTAAAGATGGAGTAGAAAGAGCGGCCAATATTATTAGTTCCCTGCTTGATTTTTCAAAAGCCTCTGCATTAAAGCTTACAGAAGAAGACATTAATTCAACGCTTGATACGGCTATTGGACTTGTAAAAACAAAAATAAAAGAAGAACATATTAACCTGGGTAAAGAAATGAATAGAAAACTTCCCAAGATCAAGGTGGATCAGAACAAAATAAGCCAGGTATTTATAAACATGTTTATAAACGCAATTTATGCGACTCCGGCAGGCGGGAAAATTTGGGTGCGTACATCTTGCGAAAAATGTAAAAAAGCCAAGGCAGGTGCTGAAAAGGGAGAAAAAAACATTTTTGAAAAAGGAGAAACAGCTGTTGTCGTGGAAGTGGAAGATACCGGTG
>Ga0307991_1002425_pt1 | contig 12619 bp, 9 predicted proteins | sample EllFjometagen131_FD_203146 | JGI IMG/M metagenome (GOLD analysis project Ga0307991, IMG submission 203146) | Marine microbial communities from Ellis Fjord, Antarctic Ocean - #131 | ecosystem: Environmental > Aquatic > Marine > Unclassified | place: Southern Ocean | collected 2014-10-08 | reverse complement strand
AATTAACAGAACAAGATTTAGAAGCAACATCTACTTACAATTATAGAGTTTATGGTTTTGTAGGAGAAATTTCGACCACAACAATGATTGAGGGATATATATATATGAGTTTTCCTGCACCAGTAAATTTTCAAATCATACAAGCGACTATAACATCCTGTGATCTAACTTGGGGAGATATTTCTGTAGGTGAGGAGGGTTTCCGCATCGACCGCAAGATAGACAGCGAAACATGGCAAGTAGGTTATGCAGAAGTGGGAGCAAATGTAACGGAATTAACAGAACAAGATTTAGAAGCAACATCTACTTACAATTATAGAGTTTATGGTTTTGCTGGAGACAATACATCTACTTCATTGGAAGAATCAATTGATATTACCTTTCCCACACCCGTAAACCTGACCTACACTTTCGAGAACATATCTTATCCAACTGCCGACATCCATCTCGACTGGGATTATTCTATGAGTGGTATTGATGGTTTTAAAATAAAATGGAATGGAACATTGCTCTCAGAAGTTATTCCTGCTGGAATAACAGAATGGATAGATGCAGGGGTAGATATTGAAAACAGCAATTCTTATCAAGTAATGGCACTTTTCCAAACTAACAATTCAGGATTTTCAAATGAATTATTCATCGATGAAATCAATTGCATTGATATCGATGGAAATATTTACCAAACAATTCAAATTGGTAATCAAGAGTGGATGGCAGAGAACCTGAAAGTAACACAATACAGAAATGGAGATGCAATCCCACATTTAACAGATAGCGGAAGTTGGGTAATGACATCTTCCGGTGCTTATTGTGTTTACAATAACACTCCTGCAAATGCAGAAACCTACGGAAATTTATACAACTGGTATGCTGTGGACGACAGCAGAAATATTGCTCCGGAAGGCTGGCACGTACCTACTGATGACGAGATAAAGGAATTGGAAATGTATCTTGGGATGAATGCAAGCCAGGCCAACAGTACAGGATCTCGAGGAACAAACGAGGGCAGTAAACTTGCAGGTAGAGCAGATTTATGGTCAGATGGAGCTTTGGAGAATGATCCTGAATTTGGCACTAGCGGCTTCAGCTTTCTTCCCGGCGGTTCTCGCTACGGCATCTATGGTAGTTATTCCGGCTATGTGGGCATAAACGGTTACCTCTGGTCTTCCAGCGGGAGCAGTATTTACAGCGCTTGGTACCGGACTCTGTATTACACTTACACTACGGTACACCGGAGCCGCTACGAAGATCTGCGTTCCGGCTTCTCTGTCCGTTGCGTCAGGGATTAAAATTTTGACTATTTGTCTATTTTACTATTTATCCCGACGCAGTCGGGATCGAATCTTTTTTGGTTAATTATAATACCGTAGTTTACCTGAACTTCGGAAGTATAGAAGTATGTTTGTGAAATATTGATATTACCAGAGTTGTAGGGTTTGATAATGGTTGATGATTGCACTTAACAAAACACTCCACATTCAGATTGAAAGAAAAGCAAGAAGAACGTGGCAGTGTCCAAACATTATGTGAAAAAAGGAGGTTGATATGTCAGGAATAACATATAATAAAGACTTTATAAAGAGAACCAGAGAATTGCTAAAAAATCATTTTAGTAAATTAGAGAAAGAAGATTTAGAAGTTACTTTTTTAATGAATTGTCTTTTAGGCTTAATCGTATCAATTTCTGAAAATAAAGGTTATTTCAATAAAGTATTGGATAACAATATTGATGAAGATTTTTTATCAAATTTGCCTAAAAATATTTGTTTTATCAAATTAAATAAATCAACCGTAAATCTAATAAACTGTTCTGAAAGTAATATAAAATTAAAAATAAGCAAGAAAGTGGATCTAAAAAATTATAAAAAAAAATGGTTTATTAACAAACTTAGAAATGGTATTGCTCATCAACATATAAACGAGATAAATGATAATGATAATGATAATGATAATGATAATGATAATGAAAAATGGATTGGTGTAGAAATATGGAATGAAACTAAAAGTAATATTATTGATTTTAGAATTTCATTTCAAATTAAAGAATTATATGATTTTGTATTATTTCTTAGCGAACAATTTATTAATACTAATTCAATCCACAATAAAGAGGAGAAAAAATAAATGAAACAAATTTATTTAGTATTATCTCTTTTCATAATTTTAAATACAATTCCATCTTTACTTTTCTCAAATTCAGAAGGAGACAATGACTTATTAAAAGAAACAACTAATAATGATTCAATATTTTTACCAAAAATACCCATTTATGTTGAAGGAAATTCTGACTCTTTTACTCATCCCAGCTTTATAAAAGTTTACTCCAAGAATGATGCATTTTATACCCTCAAAATTGAGAAAATAAAAACTACATATAAAAAATATAACAGAAAAGCAACGGAGCATTTTATAAGTGGAATGTTTAAACCAGGATGGTTATTATTGGGAATTTGTATAGATGGTATCGTATACTTGTTTAGTTATGTTGAAGGTAAAGAGTACTATGATGATGAAGGAGAGTGGCAATATGAGTCACAGTATTATTCCGAACCATTTAGATTAACATTTACACTTATCTCAAGCCTTTATAGTGGTTTCAGAAATCTGCAAAAAAAAGGGAAGCTTCAAAATCCTACACCGATTTACAATACATATTATGCAACACTCTTTTCTGATAATGAAATCACAAAATCATCAACTATTAAAGTAAATCACTTAAATAATGATTTAAATTTTCAATTAAACCATTTTTTCAATAAATCAAATAATAGTAATTTTAATCGACTCCAACAAATCGCTCAAATACTAAAACAATACTACAAAGAAATTGATCTTTCATTATTTCATGATGATTATAGAAAAGAAATCAGTAGATTAAACTTTCAAAGAGGTGAATTCGAAACGACAAACCAGTTTAATGAGAGAATTAAGAAAGAACAAATTAGAAAAAATGAATTAAATGCGGAAATGGAACAAGAAATTAGTATATTAAAAGAGAAAAGAGAGATTGAGAGATTTGCATTGTTACAAGAAATCAAAAAAGAAATATCTGAAATTGAATTTACAAAATTTTTTGATTTCGAAATTTCGAATTATAATGCCGATAGACAAACCTTTACGTTCAATATTTCAGGTACAGAAAAGGAAGTGATTGTTTCACTTATGAAAGCTCCAAATTTCAAAGAAAATATATCAGACTATAAAATTCAAAAAATATTCAGACCAACATTACAAGGAAAATGGGAAGTGCTATCAGATGATTTTATTTTAAAGAATAGTAAAACAAATGATATTATTCATTGGGAAGGAAGTCTACCAACTTCTGTTAAAACAGCAGTAGAAAATCCACCAATTCTATCAGCTTCTGTTAAACTTGTTGAACCAAGTGGTGAAGGTTATCTCGATGCTGATGAAACATCAACGATTCAGGTTACCCTTACAAATTCAGGCAAAAGTCCTGCGAAAATGACAAGGATTAGTTTATTTCAAGAAGATGGTCCTATTTTATATTACGATGTATCAAATACAATAAAAGAAATTTTACCAAACAAAACAATCAAAACTGAATTTAACTTAACAGTTCCAGAAAATATCAAAAATGAAAGAGTAAAATTTAAAATATCATTTCTTGAAGAACAAGGTTTTGAACCAACACCATTAACATTTACGGCAGAAACTAGAGAAATGTCAAAACCTGATTTACGGTTTATAGATTTTGGCATTGATGATTCAACAGGTGACGGAAAATTGTCCAAAGGTGAAACTGCTGACATAACTATCAGAATTCAAAATATTGGACAGGGGAAAGCAAAACAAGTTGCTTTTAATATAATTGAAGATCATCTTGATAATGTTTTTATAATCTCTGAGAAACAATTCAAATTAGGTAATTTTAATTCTGGTGAATCAAAAGACATTACATTTTCAATATCAACAAACAATCGCGTAAATGATCTTATTAATATTAATTTTAACATTCAAGAAGAAAGACCTCAGTTCTCAATTAATGAAAAGATTACTCTTGAAATTGAGAAAACACAAAAACAACTTAAACAGATTGTATTTGCTGGTAAAAACATTGAAAAGCAAATTGAATATTCAGATGACCTTTCAATTGATATTGAACAAAATATTCCTATATCAAATAAATCTAGCAAAAATGCTTTAGCGATAATATTTGGAATTGAAAATTACAGAAATGTATCAAATGTTAATTTTGCTTTTCGAGATGCAACAATAATGAAAGAATATTTTTCTAATACAATCGGTATTCCAAAAGAACAGATTTACTTCAGAGCAAATGATGAAGTTACTTTAGGAGAATTCCGAAAAATATTTTCTAAAAATGGTTGGCTTGATAAAAGGGTGATTGAAAACAAAACAGATATTTATTTCTATTATGCAGGTCACGGAGCACCAGCAATAAAAGAAGAAAAAGCATTTTTAATTCCTTTTGATGGTGATCCAAATTATCCAGTTCAGACAGGTTACTCATTAGAAGCTGTTTTTGAAAACCTAAGCAAATTAAATGCAAATTCTGTAACAGTATTTCTTGATGCGTGCTTTACTGGAGCAAACAGAGAAAATGAAATGTTGTTAGCTGGTGCAAGACCTGTTTCAATTCAATTAAAAAATAATTATGTGAATAATGTTACAGTTTTTTCTGCAACATCGAACAATGAAATTTCATCTTCATATCCTAAAAACAAACACGGCTTGTTTTCTTATTTTTTAATGAAAGGAATGCAGGGTAAAGCCGATACAAACAAAGACAATAAATTAACAATAAATGAATTGTTTGATTACACAAAAAAGAATGTTTCAAGGATTGCAGGCACTTTAGACAGAGAGCAGACTCCGCAATTAGAATGTCTTGAACCTGAAAAAATAATTATTAATTATTAGGATTAAATTATGAAATTCCAAAGAATCAGTACTTTATCCGCTTTGTTTTTGTTAATGATTCTATTTACATCTTGCACTAATTCAAAATTAGTTTCAAATAATGATCATATCAAAATCATTTCAAACAATGAGCAAAATGAATTTCTTGAATTGGGTAACGGTTGGTTTCAAGTAACCGAATCTGTAATGATTGAGAATATCACTCCCGAAAAGGCAAAAGAAATTGCAATTCAAAAAGCCTGTACAAAAGCAATTGAGTTTTATAGCGGTATTGAAATCAGTGGGCAAATCTTAAATATTCAAGCTGAAAACCAGAATCAAATTTTAATAGATAATTTTTCATCAATTACTCAACAAACTGCACAAGGAATCATAATTGAAAAAGAAATATTAAAAGATGAAATTATCTCAAAAGAAAATCAACTTCTAAAAGTAGTTACAATAAAATTAAAAGTAGAAAAACAAAAAGGTGAAAAAGACACATCTTTTCAGATTACAGCTAATCTAAATCGTGAATATTTCAAAGATAGTGAAGAAATGGAATTATCAGTCAAATCTTCTAAAGATTGCTATCTTACAATTCTAAATGTTTGTTCAAATGATTCTGTTTATGTAATTTTTCCCAATAAATTCAGAAATGATAATTTCATTAAATCAGGTGAATTGTTTCAATTACCGAACTCAAATGATAAAAGAATTGGTTTGATTTTTCCTGTTAATCTTCTACCAAATAAAAATGATGATTTTGAAATGATAAAAGTAATTGCGACAAAACAGAAAATTGATTTTTCTTCAGTCTATTCATTTTCAGCCTACAGCACTTATCAAACAGCTTTAAAAGATTTACAAAATTGGCTAATAAAGATTCCAAGAGATGAAATTGAAGAAATTGATTTGCAGTATTTTATAAGTAAGTAGAATGACTAAAAGTTTTTCACATAACACAGCACTCCACAGCCAAGCAAGAAGAAAAGCAGGTAGAGCGTGGCAGTGCCCAACCATTATACCCAAATAGATTAAATACAAAAAAATAGGAGGATGAAATGCGTAGAGTTAGAATTGGTCGTGTAGCAATTACTATTATTGCAATTTTTACAGTAATGAATTTATACTCACAAAATGTTAAAAAAGATGACATTGTTGGACAATGGAGAAATGTTGTAAAAAATCCCTCTCATAAAAATACTGTGTCAAAACGATATATGAGACATACATTTTTTGCTGATGGGACATTAGTAATAGAAAATAAAGAGAAATCTCAAAAGCAAAAGCATTGGGAATTAAAAGATGGGATCATTATCGTTAATTCTTCTTATAAAACAAGTAAATTTATTGAGCACTATAAATTAATCAATCATAATGAACTTATGAAGATCAGGTTCAAAAGCATTATAAAAGGAGAACCTTTAGCAGACTATAATCCTAAAGAAAGATACATTAGGCAAGATAGTGATACTGAAAAGAAAATGAAAAAATGGGATATTTTTCAAAGCGCAAGTAAGGCAATGGATTTCATTGATCCTAGTAGTCTTAATGTAGGATCAAAATACACATTAAGCAAAAAGACACCAATAATGCCACATTTTACTCTATCTGATTTATCAGATGTAATATATGCAAACAAAGGTCAAACAATTACTATTTTAGAGCGAAATAAAGTTAGCAATACTTTATGGTATAAAGTGGAATTTGGTGAAAATAAAGGTTGGATAAATAGCATTGCCCTTTTTGGACAACAACTTAAATAATGCTGAAGGAAAATTATTAATGCAGCAATTATTAAACACAAATTTGTATGTAGGAGCGATTGACGATATTTCTAATTTGAATGATAAAGAATGGGCAATCGTTCACGCAACTCAAACAATTCATTATAGGTTATTTGGTTGGGACAGAAAACTAAACAAACCTGATAAAAATCATCCACATTACATATATTACGAGGAAGCAAATCGACTATCTTTGAATTGGGTAGATGGAAAAGCTTTTCTTTATAAATGGAGTGGAAATGAAACATTTATTAAAATACTTGATTTTATAGATAAATGGATTACTCAAAGAAAAGTTCTTATACATTGTGACCAAGGTTTTTCAAGATCTCCCTCATTATGTTTATTATACTTTTCAAAAAGAAAACATAATATTTCCGATAAATCATTTTTAGATGCAAAAGCAGAATTTTTGAAAATCTATCCTAACTACTCTCCAGGTGGTATTGGTGATTATATTAGAGATAATTGGAATGATATTCACTAATTTACTAGAGTTTTTGATAATAAAATCTACATTACACATATGGATAAATTGGGTATAACAAACGTGTCAGCGGGTAAGCTGGGTGGTTTGTTCGGGCTGAATCGTACCGATTCAGGTTTGGTCGGTTTGTTCGGTCGTGATCGTTCCGATCCCGCCGCACACGCCAAACATTATGCCCATTTATAATTATATGGTGAAGAAAGTTATTTGTAGCAAAAAATATAAATACTATAAAAGTATAATCGGAGAAAATTATGACCGAAACAGAATATAAGTTATTAAACTGGAGAGGGGCTTCACTCAATGCGGAGAGGATGTGCGCTGATATCCTAATCATGTTAGACTTCGAATCAGTTGATCCTCAATCACCGCTTGGAGGTCCTGATGGGAAAAAAGATATTTTATGTAAAAAAAGTGATTGGGAATATTTAGCAGCCGTTTACTTTCCTCCATTACCAAAAGCATTCAAAAGTATAAAGGCAAAATTCATAGGTGATTTTGAAGGTGTTGAAAGTAATGACGTTGATGGCATTATTTTTATGACTAATCAGAATTTAACACCATCACATAAAAAAACTCTTAAATCAATTGCAGAAAATGAGAACAAAAAATGTATAATTTACGATAATGAAGCAATAAGAAGCCTTTTAGATTCTGGTTTAGGTTTGCCAATTCGATTACTGCATCTAAAGATTAAACTTGATGAAGCTGATCAAATTGCATTTTTTTGTAAACAGCAGAATAGATTTCCCCAATATCTTGATTCGTTTAGTAAAAAAATAATAGAAGCTCTGAGCGCAAAAATTAATGAGTGTTGCGAAAATAAAGAAGAATATAGTAACAAAATTGATGCAATTCATTCATTTGCTCAACAAACTATGGCTTTTATGCAAGAGACTCCACCAAAATCTGATAAATCAAGACTTAAGTTTCCAAAATTTCAAGAGGCTGTAACAGAAAATTTAAGCACAGAGATATTACTTAACATTCATAAACTTATGCTTTATGATAGTAGAAGTTCAGAATTAGGAAAATATAGATCTCAATCGGTTTGGATTGGTTCTTCTGATGAACCTATCGATAAAGCTTCGTTTATACCTCCGAAACCAGAAGTTGTTCAAGTACAAACAGAGAATTTGCTTAAATCATGGAGACTTGATTATCATAAATTGAAACAATCAAACAGTATAAGTAAAATTATTGAAAGAATAGCTCAATTTCATTGTGATTTTTTAGCTATACATCCCTTTCTTGATGGTAATGGTAGAGTTGCAAGATTTCTATTAAATCAACAAGTTAGTGAACTTCTAGATGTTAAGGAACAAGTAATTATTGCTGATAACCCTTCATATTATAATGCATTAAATGAAGGAAGAGTTGGAAATTTGAAACCGTTAGAAGCAATTATTAGTATTGCGGTTTTCGGTACAGATATGTTGGATTAAATAAAAGTAGAGAATGGGCATAACAAGCGTGTCGTCGGTTTGGTCACATGGTGCTCTTTGTCTGAACCTTCCGGTTCAGGGTTTGGGTTGTTTGTTTTCGGCTGGAATCATTCTGATTCCGCCGCACACGCAGAACATTAGCGGTAATTTATAAAAAAGGAGCAAAAATGAAGAAAGTATTATTTATTTGTATCATGCTGCTTGCACTTTATTTGTTAAATGCAGAATCAGCAAACTTTAATCCTCACCAGTCTATTAATAATAAATATTTCACTCTTGAAAATTATGATCGACCACACTGTACAATCTACCACAAAGATTTGATCGTTAACATTTATGAAAACAATGAAAGAGAAATTATTTATGAGAATCCCAAAAGGAATTCAGCTTTCGAAAACACAAGAGATATTCTTTTGAGGTTACACTTCAATGATGATTATCCCAATTTTATAATCATGAATGAAGATTACTGTTTTCATTATTGGGATGCAACTTGGATAGATTCAACAACTGCAGAAATATCATTACCCAGCGGAATTTATAATATTTATACGGATTTCTATGTTGAATTTCAATTTAAATTTGTTATTAATTACAATGTTGATTTAACTATTGGTACAGGTCTTCACGAAGTTTGGATAGATCATAATGATGCAACTAATATACTCGAACTTAATAGTTGTGATGTTAATGGAGAACCATTTGATATGGATGAAAAATACTATCCAAACTTCACTTTTAGGATTCTTAATGGATATTCTGATTACTTTATTTCATTCATAGATAATAATAATCAAATATTAACATCAGATATATTGGGAAATTTGGATTTCATGGCTGGTGAGATTAATGTTGATGAAGATAATGTACACATTACTCAATATGGTCCTATTCAGGAAATAACTTCCAGCCAATCTTTTTCAAACGAACCAACAGATTATTACTCACAGCAAATTCTTTTACAAATCCCGGAAGTTAATGAAAACCTTAAAATTGGAATTGCAAGTACAGATTGGGTAAATTTCGGAGAGACTCCAAGGTATTCTTCTACAATTTACTTTAATGATTTATTTGAATGTTTTGAAGAGCAATGGAACACAGATTTGTATATGATGGAGCATGATTATGAGGACTGTGGTACAACAACAATGATTTCTATTGGTTATCTTGAAGACGATAATTTTGAAAAAATATATACAACTGCACCCTTTCACTGTCTTGATGATAAGATTGGAAGCTTCTGGAATTCAATTCCTATAATAGTTGATTATTTATCCCCTAACGGAGAACAATTAATTTTCGGAGAAGCACCTATTTTTATAGAAGTGCATTTCCTTTACGATAATTTATTATTTATAGGAATAGAATCCATGGGTTTTAATAATGAACTAAGAGATTACGATTTTAATAATTCGACATTTATCTTAACAGACTCTAACGGAAATATTATTGAAGAAGGTGAATTATCTAAACTTTTGGAATTTAATTTACCAGAGGACATCTATACTCTTACAATGGAAGATAATAATTTCAATCTGGCAGGATTATCAGGGATGTGTAAATTAACAAATTATTTTAATACAGCACAAGATTTACCTAATCCACCTTTTATAAATTCATTTTCTATTTTCAATGAAGATAATAAACCGGTCAATCGACTAGAATATAATGAAAATGCAACTCTTCTGTTTTCTTTTGCTGATATGGAATATATCGATAGTCTCTATACATATTTTCCAGTGGTAACAGATTCAGTTAAAGTATTTTGTAAATTACATGAGGAAGAGGACTGGCAGGAAATGGAAACTGATTTCATTGATGAATTCCCTGAACCTGGTTGGGAATTTGGTAAAGTATTCTCTACTGATTTGTCAGAATTAACTACTACCGATTCAGTTGCTTATGATCTAAAAATTCATTCTGAAGATAATGAAGAAAACTATACTGAAATGATTCTTGAGCCAGCTTTCGTTGTGGGCAATTTTGATGCCACTTCCCTTTCAGATGAAGAAATCCAAAATAGTAATTCAGAGAATTACAATATAATATCAAACTATCCAAATCCATTCAACCCTGAAACAACAATACAATTTAATTTGATCACAGATTCTGATATTCAAATTGAAATTTTCAATATTAAAGGGCAGAAGATTAACTCTATTGTTAATGAACAATTTTTAAAGGGAAAACATGCAATTATTTGGAATGGTGATGATGACTCAGGTAAATCTGTAAGTTCGGGAATTTATTATTACCGGTTGAATGTGAACGGAAAAACTGAAGCAGTTAAGAAGTGCTTGTTGCTAAAGTAATTAAAGATGCTGCTAACAAGCGTTTCAGTTATATTTCACAGCACACGCGAGACATTAAGTACAATAAAATATTAATCTTGAAATTAAATTGAAATGAAAACACAAAAAAATTGGAGGAATTAAAATGAAACGAACACAATTGTTATTTATTATGTTTCTCATAGCGTTATTTGTATTAGTTGCTTGTAATGAAGATAGCACAGGACCAGATAATGCAAAACCAGGGATACCTTCCAACCCCAATCCAGCAGATAATGCCACTTCTGTTTCAACAAATGCGAATTTAAGCTGGGTATGTTCCGACCCTGATGAAGACCCATTAACTTACGATGTCTATTTTGGCACATCATCCAATCCACCTTTGGTTAATTCTGGGCAGGGTGAAACAATCTACGATGTGGGTATTTTGAATGAAGAAACAACTTATTACTGGAAGATAAAAGTACACGATGATCATTCTAATTCTACTACAGGTGATATCTGGCAGTTTGCAACATTTTCTTATGGTACAGTTACGGACATAGACGGCAATGTCTATCAAACGTTAGTAATTGGCAGCCAACGTTGGATGATAGAAAATCTGAAAGTAACCCATTACAGAAACGGTGACCCGATTCCAAATGTTACAAATGATGATGACTGGTCAGATCTCACAACAGGTGCGTATGTATGGTATGATAATGATATAAGCTGGAAAGACTCTTATGGTGCTATGTATAACTGGTATGCTGTAGATGACGCAAGGGGATTAGCACCTGCTGGTTGGCATGTGCCAACAGTTGACGAATGGACTGATTTGACTGATTATATTGGTGGAATAAGCTCTCCACACGGAAACGAGCTGAAATCGTGTAGGCAGGTGAATTCTCCACTAGGAGGAGGATGTAACACTAATGAACATCCCCGTTGGAGTGAGGACGATAATAACTGGGGCACTGACAATTATGGTTTCTCAGGCCTTCCGGGCGGTTACCGTCACAGCTCTGGTACATTCTACACCATTGGCGACTACGGCTTCTGGTGGTCTTCTACGGATTACTCGTCAGAATATGCCTGGAGCCGCAGACTGGATTACAACGAAGGCAACGTGACACCGGCCACCTACACTAAGGATAAGGGCAACTCGGTCCGTTGCATCAAAGACGAGGATTAGGACGATTTTATTATTTGACTATTTATCCAGACGAAGTCGAGATAGAATTTTTTTTGCTTAATTATACTTCTGGAGTTTACTTGAACTTCGGAAGTATAGAAGTATGATTAATGAAATAAAGATATTTACGAGAAGAAATAAGTTGGTGATAGATATGATCCGCTTGTTCCCAAATTCTGTTTGGGAAGAAGAAATCAAAATATTGGGTGAGTAGAAATGCAAATAACTTAGATGAACTTAACAAAGGTATCTCCGCTCGAAAAAATGAGAGGGGCACACCTTAACCATTAATCAACATTCCGCTTCGCTCCATGCCATGAAGTGGTTTTCTGGCTAAGATGAAGGCTGTAGGACGTACAGTGATTACTTTAAAGTATAAATCTTCATATCTTGATTTATCTTTAAGTATAAGGCTAATATAATCAATTTGAGCAAATAAGGTGAAGATTACATGAATATATTATTACAGTTTCAAAAACGTTCGTTTATTAGACTCTTCACACTTAGGCTAAAAAGCACCTATATCTGTCATTTAATAGTATAATAAC
>Ga0307991_1002424_pt1 | contig 12620 bp, 2 predicted proteins | sample EllFjometagen131_FD_203146 | JGI IMG/M metagenome (GOLD analysis project Ga0307991, IMG submission 203146) | Marine microbial communities from Ellis Fjord, Antarctic Ocean - #131 | ecosystem: Environmental > Aquatic > Marine > Unclassified | place: Southern Ocean | collected 2014-10-08 | reverse complement strand
ATTCTCCCCTCATTTGTAAAAAATGAGTGAAGATAAGCATCGATAAGTGGTATGGTTTTCAACTGAATTTTGGTATGGTTTTCAACCGGTATATACATATATTCCTATCCATTATAAAGTTACATCAAAGGGAACTAAATATGTTATAGTTTTTAAAACATTCATTTGTCTTTATGCATATCATAATTACTCTAAACTAAATGTCAAATTGTCTATCTGTATATTAAAAGATCCCTGATAAAATCAGAAATATGCTATGTAATGTTATTCAGTAAAAACTATTTCGATTTAGATTTAGACTTGTACAAGTTACAAAATATTTTAGTAATTTTAAGTATAAGTATCTGAATAATCGATAATTTTCGTTTTGATACAAGCAAAAATACTGCTTGATATCATCCTTCAATGCTTTTCAAATTCTAGAATGTTTTTCATTTTTTTTGGGGGATAGTTGTCTTTTGACCAATTGAAATTTTTTATAATATTCAAATATGGTTACAAAAAAAAAGAATTTGCGTGCAAATTGTGTGCAAGTTCTTTTTTCTATCTTCTGAAATCCGGTAAGAATATACGTTTCGCCCTCCCCTGCCCTACGCTTTATACTCTATATCATAGAATCTGATCATTCAACATTTATGAAAGATCATAGACTAAATAATCTCCCCTCAAATAATAGCAATTGTTGATTAGCGTCGAAAAATCCTTTCAAATTTCCCCAAGTAAAAAAACGGACGATTATTTGGGTATTAAATATTCAAAGACTCATAATGAATTATTTCTTTTGGTAATAAATATAGATTAAAAAAAAATGAAAAAGTTTTTGGGAAATATAGAAAAGAAAATGGATTCATATGTGTATCTATATTTAGATCCAATGAATAATGAGTTTTGCTTAAATCATTTGAATTAATATTCTAGCAAATAAACATCCATATCGATTAATTAATAAATATTAGACATTCTTAAAAGGTTAACGAATCATTTTCCTATCAAAATAAATGGAGCCCAGAATAATGGATGTGCATATTTCTCCTCGCTAATCATTTTAAGTTTTGCATTTCTCAAAGCTCCTGAATAAGAATGCATTCCTCTATATTCCAGTGAATTTTTATAGAAATCAACCATTAAGTTAGATGTGCTTTCATCTGCAACCTGCCATAGGGATACAATTATATTCTTTGCTCCTGCATATAGTAATGCCCTGGTTAATCCAATTATCCCCTCTCCTTTTTGAATCTTACCAAGACCAGTCTCACAAGCTGATAAAACAACCAGGTTTGCATTTAATTTAAGGTTATATATCTCTCCAGAGTATAAGACACCATCTTCACCACCTGTTGTGTCTTGGGCAAGTAATAGGCCAGACAACTCTGGTCTCTCAGAATTAACAAAACCATGGGTTGCCAAGTGCAATACTTTATATTTTTCTAACTCATCTGATTTTATAGCTTTCTCATTAGCATCATTATGTAGCAAGACTTTAGCCTTCAACTTATTTTCGTTATAAAGCTTGAAAATAGATTCAGTCTCCGTTTCCGTAGCTGGGAGTGGTGTAATATAGTTCCTATCAAACATTGAACGATTTATCATCAAAGAATCAGTTTTAAGCCAGTTTAACTGACGTTGAAGATCCTGGGTAGCCATAACCATGTTTTGTTCTTTGCTATTGTCAAAAACAGGCGCAAAGGCAAGCCAATCATTTAGTTTTGTTATTTCAATACCAAGCGCTTTTTCTTTAACTTTTGTTCGATAAAACAAATTGGCAGAATATGAATAGCTAATATTGAATTTTTTTATAAGAAATGGATATGTTTGATAATCATTTATGTCTCCTGAATAGTTTTCAGTTAATAAACTCTCAAATGGTAATATTGCTAGATTCCCATCCGGTATAATAATCAGGTTCTTGATGCTTTTATCAATTGAATCAATATCGGGAAATAACTTCTTAAACAAGTAATATCCAAGCCTGCGATAATTTTCTTGCATGCGTGTGCTGGTCTTTGTCAAACCATATCTAAACCGAGTAATGCTATCATTCAAGGTTTCGATTTGATTAATTTCTTGAACATTTAGATCACTTTTTGTAAGAGTTATTATATATAAACTACTATCTCCTATAAAATAGGAGCGAATCGCTGTATTAGTACTGATTCCACTTTGAAGAGAATCAATTGGAACAGTATTATTAGAATATTTCAAATTGTAATAATCAGGAAATTCTTTTTCAAATACCAATATTAACTCATCATATTCTCTCTTAATCCTAAATAGTTCATTGGTATAATCACTAATCTCTGATTTGTCTTGAATCTCAGCAAGTTTTTTTTCATAAGAAGAGATACTTAATTTAAGTGAATATTCCTCCTCTATTAAACTATCTGGAATTCCAGAAAATCTCAATCCTTCCTGGCTTGATAATGCTTTAAGAAGAATACCTGCTTTACATTTTTCAGAAAACATGAAGGCTTTTTCTAATAGGTCTTCTTTTACTAATGGTTCGGGTGGATTTTTTGATAATTCATAGCAAAGTTGAATTGCGCCATCAAAAACTTGCTTGCTAGTACCTGCAATTGATAATTTATCTTGTGTATTAGATGAAGTTTTTTGCATCTGTGATATTAAGGTATCACATAATTGAATATTTGTATAAGAATCTCTCAAATTTTGCTGAGCATAGAATGCGCTCGCTTTTCCATACAATGTATTTAGAAGAATGATAGGATCAAAATAATTCTTTATAATTGGATTTAATTTTATGTTAGATATTTCATTGAAATCTTTTAAATTTGATAAAAGTGCTAACTGATAATTTTTTAGAGATAAATCGTATTGTGCCTGTTTGAAATATACCAATCCAAGATAACAATATATCCGCGCTAAGGATGGATGCTTTTCTCGTATATCCATTTTTTGAATTTTAAGTGCATACAATAAATTGGCAACAGCAAGATCTAATTGCTCTTTTAGAAAATAGGACATAGCAATATTTGTATAAATCAAAGGAGTAAAGGTTATGAATTCATCTTCAACAATTTCACAAATTGTTAATGCTTTTTTCAAGTTTTCCAATGCTAAATCATAATCTCCATTATTTAAAAAAGCTAAGCTTAAATTATTATATAAGGCTACAAGGTCAGGATGTTTTTCACCAATGTTTTCCCGTTGGATAACTATAGCTCTTTGAAAATAATCTATCGCTAATTTGGATTCTAAAAGTCCTAAATAGGAGGACGCCATTCCATTGTAATATATTGCAATTGAAGGATGATTATCCCCTAAATATTCCAAGCCAATTGAAGCAGCCATTTTGTAATACTCTAAAGCCAAATAATACTCATAATTACTTTGGTAACACATACCTATGTTACCATAAACTACTGCCATATCAGGGTGCTTTTCACCGTAATAATTTTTCTGAATTTTTAGTGCTTTTAAAAAAAATGATAATGCAGAATTATTTTCTCCCTTTAAAAATTCTATGACTCCTAAACTATTATAGGGAAGTGCGTTATCAGGATTGTTATTATCTGCTTTTATGAAGTCTAATGCTTTTATCGAATATTTATATGCGATGTCAATTTCACCCTTATTTCTATAAATATCACTAAGATTATTATAAAATGTCATCATCATCGGATTTTTGGTATCAGATAATACGGTTAGGATATTAATCCCCTTTTTATAATTTTCTATTGCCAAATTGAAATTTCCTTGAGCACCAAAAATATTTCCAATTGTCACATAAGTATCTAATAAATCATGATTTACTTCACCAAATAACTTTTTCTGGATATCTAAGGCTATTAGACTATTTTCAAGTGCTAGTTTAAAATCACCAAGTTTGCGGTAACAATCTGCAATAGCAGTGTAGGAATATGCTACGTCAGCATGTAATTCTCCAAATATTTTTTTATTAACATCTAATTCTTCAAAATAATAATCTAAAGCAATTTTGTAACTTCCAGCTTCAGCAAAAGTAAATCCAATATTATAATAAGAAAAAGCAACTTCAGAATGAATTTCACCATAAAGCGCTTTATTTATGATAAGTGCTTCTTGATATGATTTAATGGCCAAATCAAAATCACCATTTTTTTGATAAACAAACCCAAGATTATCATAAGAAGAAGCAACTTCAGAATGGATTTCACCATAAAGCGCTTTATTTATTTTAAGTGCTTCTTGATATGATTTTATAGCTAAACCAAAATTGTCATTATTATGATAGGCAATCCCAAGATTATCATAAGAAAAAGCAACTTCAGAATGAAGTTCACCATATAGTGCTTTATTTATTTTAAATGCTTCTTGATATGAATTTATAGCTAAATCGAAATTGCCATTATCATGATAGGCAAATCCAAGATTATCATAAGAAGAAGCAACTTCTGAATGAATTTCACTATAAAGCGCTTTATTTATGTTAAGTGCTTCTTGATATGATTTTATAGCCAAATTAAAATCGCCCTTTTCCGAATAGGCGATTCCAAGGTTATTATACGAAGAAGCAACTTCAGAATGAATTTCACCGTAAAGCGCCTTATGTATGTTAAGTGCTTCTTGGTGTGATTTTATAGCCAAATCAAAATTGCCCTTTTCCTTATAGATAATTCCAAGGTGAAAATAAGAACCTGCTACCCTTGGATGTGTCTTACTGTATAATTCTATACAAATAGTTAGTGCAGTCTGAACATAAAATAGGGCAGAATCATATTCCTCTTTATATTTGTAAGACAAACCGATATTGTAGTTAGACCAGGCTACATCAGAATGCACATTGCCATATAGGTCTTTCCAAATATCAAGTCCAGTCTTATAATTTAGGATTGCACTATCATATTCTTCTTTCCTATCATAAACAAATCCAATGAGATTATATAACCATGCTACACTTGAATTAGAAATACCATATATCTTTTTACCGATATTTAATGCTTTGCCATAATTAGCTAATGCTAAATCATATTCACTTTTTGCCTTATAAACATCTGCAATCTCAACGTATATATCAGCAACCCGGGATTCTTCTATACCTGAAAGCTCTTCTCTAATCCCCAAGGACGTTTCATAAAAACCCAATGCCAAATCATATTCAGCTTTATCGCGATAGACACTCCCTAATAAATGAGTTATATTTGCAAACTCAATACATTTTTTCCCAAGTGCTTTCTCATATCCTTCAAGGGCTTTCTTAAAATTTTTAATAGCTAAATCATTATTTTTATTATTCATATAAAATAACCCTATATTATAATAAGAACCTGCTGTTTCTAAGTGTATTTCACCAAACAATTCTATTCTTATTTTAAGAGCCTTTATGTAATATTCAATAGCTAACTCTTTTTTATTAGCCCTATTATATATTATCCCAAATATATTGAATGCTGCTGCAACATCAGATTGTCTTTCTCCCATATTGCTTTGGGAATAAGATATTAAACTATTGGCAAGTTTAAACGCTTGGTCTCTGTTTCCTTTCATCAAATACGCCCTTGATAATTTGTAAAGGCAATGAACATACTTTCTATTAGAAAAATCTTCGGGTAGAGCGGTACTCATTGTGAGAAGAAAATATAACTCACTGGCTTTTTGATAATAAATCAATGCACTATCAAAATTTGACGCATCGTCAAATATTTTAGCTTTATTAAAAAGATTGCCTGCAATGGTAGTATCTGCAGTAATATCATTTTGTGCATTAAGTGAGAAGAATATTGAATTAAGAATAATTAAAATTAAAGTTCCCTTGATTTTATTCATGGGGTGAAGATTTTGAAGAAATTTAGATATGTAAATTTAAAAATTAAGTAGTGACTATACTAAATCCTTAAACATTAATTAAATCCTCACGAACCAGAAGAACCAAGCTGGATTCCAAGCTTAAAAAATATTCAATTAAGAATTAAGAATTGTATTTTTGAGATTTCAGATTTCTAATAATAGCACAATCCAGATAAATAGAATTTGCGTGCAAATTGTGTGCAAGTTCTTTTTTCAATCTTCTGAAATCCACAGAGGATAAGCGTTTTGAGCCCCCTGACCTACGCTGGAGAGTCTATCCTTGAATTTAATGATTCGACATTTATGACATATCATAATCTAAATAACCCCCCGTCAAATAATAGTAATTGTTAATTAAGATTGAAAAACACTTTCACCCCTGTATATACCCAGTAAAAAACGGACATTAACTTTGATTAATAGTACAACGTTTAGTCATAAAAGAAAATTAAAAAAACAAATCACAAAATATTTTTGGTTGTCCTATATGGGAGAGAAAGGTCTCCTGATTTTTATTCAATAAATACTTCAATAACTGATATCTAATAGGATATCTATTTTACAGGTAACCTAATAAGCACCCAGAATATGATATTCTTCAATGACAAATATTGTAATATATCAATCAATAATTAATTTATCAATTCTCATAGTACTTTCACTAATAATTTTTATAAAATATACTCCCTTTGTATAATTTGAAATATCAATCTTTTCTTCAACCTTATAACTTAGTTTCCACAACTGATTTTTATAACTAGTTTTGCCACTAACATTGATTATTTCAATTAAGATTTTTTCATTATAAATGTTCTCAATTTTAATAGTAAGAAATTCTCTTGCCGGATTAGGATAAATTTTTATGAAATCATTTGATCTAACCCCTTCAAGTAAAGTTTCAACCTCATTTATTAAATTTATTGTAATTGTTGCATTGTCTGTCAAATAACCTGTACCGTTATCTTGCGCCTGGATAGTTAAAACAAATGTTGAATCAGTTTCATAATCCAATTGGGTAGAATCATTTACAATTATTTCACCTTTAAATGTATTTAATACAAATGCGTTAATAGTATTTCCATTGATTATCATGTAGCTTAAAATATCGTTAATATCTGCATCGGTAGCTAATACTGTATCAACAATAGTTCCATTGGGGCTGTTCTCCTTTATACTGAATACTTGGTCGTTTATAACAGGCGCATCATTAACCGGAGTAATTGCTATGTTAAATGTATCACTAACAGAATGTATTCCGTCTGAGGCTATGATTACTACTTCATTTAATCCAAACATATCCTTAATTGTCGAGACTTGAATTACACTGTCAATAACGGAGATCGTAATTGAATTCCCAGACAAGGAAACACTATATGTTAATATATCTCCATCTTGATCTCCGAATACTAAATTTAGGTTATCTACTAATAAAGAATCTCCATAATCTTCCTTAATTACTTTATCATCGATTGAATTTTGAACGGTTGGAGGATAATTTAGTAAAGTTTCAACCTCATTAATTAAATTAATAGTAATTGCTGCATCGTTTGTCAAATAACCTATCCCGTTATCTTGTACCTGTACCGTTAAAACGAATATTGAATCAGTTTCATAATCCAATTGTGAAGAATCACTTACTGTTATCTCTCCATTAGATGTATTTATTGCAAATGCATTACCCGTATTTCCATAGGTTATCGTATAGCTCAATGTATCGTTAGCGTCAGCATCGGTAGCAATTACTGTATCAACAATAGTTCCATTGGGGCTGTTCTCCTTTATACTAAATACCTGGTCATTTATAACAGGCGCATCATTAACTGGAGTAATCGCTATGTTAACTGTTGCATCGTCTGTCAAATAGCCTGTACCGTTATCTTGTACCTGTACCGTTAAAACGAATGTTGAATCAGTTTCATAATCCAATTGTGTATAATCATTTACTATTATTTCACCATTAAACGCATTTATTGCAAATGCGTTGTTAGTATTTCCATTCGTTATCGTGTAATTTAAAATATCGTTAACATCCACATCGGTAGCTAATACTGTATCAACAATAGTTCCATTGGGGCTGTTCTCCTTTATACTGAATACCTGGTCATTTATAATAGGTGTATCATTAACCGGAGTAATTGCTATGTTAAATGTATCTCTAATAGAATAAGTCCCGTCAGAAGCTGTTACTACAACTTCATTTAATCCAAACATATTGTTAATTGTTGTGACCTGAATTACACTGCCTATAACAGATATCGTAATTGAATTTCCAGAAGAAGAAATACTATATGTTAATATATCTCCATTTTGATCATTGAAAACTAGATTTAAATTATCGACCAATAAAGAATCTCCATAATCTTCCATAATTACTTTATCTGTAATTGGATTAAGGACAGTTGGAGGATAGTTTACCACAATAGGAAATGTAATTAAAACATTACCTCCGAGTAAATGATCCTGCGTCATGGTAAAAATATTGGTCCCCAATTGCATTTCTTCACTAACTTTCAACTTTGATGATTCAGGAAGATTATTTGAACTAAGTATATTGGTATTGTTTAATCCCATAACTAAATTTCTTACACCAACTTCCTCATTTATTGGCAGATCAAATATTTCTAAAGTATCATTACGGTGATTACTGCTTAAATCAACAGCAAAAGTAATTGGGCTCCATCTATCGAATATTGTATAATCGTAATAAAGCACTCTTGCCATTTTATCTCCTACCTTTTGGTTGGGAGTAGCAAAACCGGGGAAAGTAATTTTATTAAATTCGTGATCTATTAAATATAAAACACTCCCAATATTTGCCCATATATAATTATCCTTGTCACATATACGAAATCTCATTTCATTACTAGTTTGAACCGGACCATGAATTATTTGTCCATTAGAATTTAGGACTACATAATAGAATTTTTCTCCATCGCCACTCCTGTAGTGACGATATGAAACCCAAACTCGTCCAAGATTGTCAGTAATTATATCTTCATATCTGTATGTATCCATAACATCTATCGATTCATCGAGTATGGAATTAATTGTTGAAGTAGGTTTTTCTAAAGTTCCAATATTATCCCTAATCTGAAAACAAAGATTCTGGCGATCCTTCTTTAGAGCTGTCTTATATTCTTCTTCAAAAAATAATATGGCTTTATCGCTTCCAATAGGAAAAACACCCTCATTATCAACGTCTTCATAATTATTGGCACTATAGAATTCAACATTGTCAGCTAATATATTGCAGTTTTCATCAACAACTGAAAATGATAATTTAAAGTTGTTTTCTCTTTGGATACGTTCTTTCTTAATAGATGTTATCCAGATGTTATTATTTATTGCAAATTCGGGCAAGGGATATAAGCTGCTATGGTCTTTCCATTCCCCATTTAAGCTATTAATGAGGGAACCATTCTGATCAATAACTTTTATTACATATCGAACATAATACGAATCTAAAAACGTTCCTTCAGGATATGTCCTTTCATCTTTTCTTTCTTGAATAACGACATATTGTTTATCCCGAATAGGAATAAGTTTTGCATAACTACATTCCATCCAAGTGTATCTTTCTCCACTAATCCAAGAACCTTCAATATATTCAACTTCCTTTTCATTGATGAGGACTTCATTAGTGTTTGCCTTATCAAAATATGTCCAGGAGTTATTAATATTTTGATCATCAGTAGTAATTTTTTTATTCATTGTTGCTAAACGCCATAGATTGTGATTTTCATCTAAGTATTTGTCTTCAGTAATATCACTATTGAACTGACCTCTATCTGTCAGATTTGGAAATCCTTTTGGAATAGATTTTGATTCTTGCCAACCAAAATTGCATTTCTTGCCCCATTCAATAATATATTCAAGTTTATTTGATTCAGGAAATTCATCAGGTATATTAAAAATAAATTCACCATTCTGACTTATAAAAACAGTATCCAGATTTAGCGTTTCAGCAATTATCTGATTACTTCCACATGGTTTTTTTTCATTTAGCCTGTACAACCTCACAGGAATAATTGATTCAATATTAGTTAATGAATGTTCAGGAAGTAAGACAATTCTATTTTCTGAAATGGTTGATCCGTCAGTTGAAATTATAATTTCACTTGCCCAGAGACTCTTTTCAAATTTTTCAATGTTGTCAATTTTTGGATTAGCATTTACAATAAATGAATATTCCACAGGGACATTACTTGAGTTACCTGCTTGGTCCCAAGCCTTAACAACAAATTTATATATTCCGTTCGGGAGGCTGTAGTTAACTGTTTTGATATTGGATAATGGAGACCAGGAAACATCGAAACCTTCCAGTTTGTATGAGTATTCTAATGATTCTTCAATAGTAACATCATCCTCTCCAATCCAAGAGAATGTGATATCACTCAAAGATGACTGCAGATCAGGATAATGGATCAATTGAATTGTTGGTGCAATAAAATCGTCAGCTGAAACTGTAAATCTCAAATCTGTTTCATCTCTCCAAAAGTTTGAAACCGATATCTTTTCAGGATGGATATCGTATCCAACTGGCGCTCCACTCGCTTCAACTTTGATTGGAACCCCACCTTTCACATTTTCAAAACTGAACAAGCCATTACTTGCTTCAAGAGATAGATTTTGTTGAGAGCTGAGTAAATTAAGATTTATTGTGCCATCGTATAGTGTATTATTTTCGGTGTTAATTGTTCCTGATACTAATAAGTTTAATGGTGTATATGTAAAATCAATATAGAGATCATATATACCAGCAGCAAAATCAGTAAAATAGAATATCACAGTTATATTTCCAGATTCCCATTCAAGTTCACCATCATGAAACATTCTATATTTATCAAATGTATAATTCCCTTTAGTAGAAACAGATAACTGCACATTTCCACCTGGCGGTACCTCTATCCCGTTATTTTCACCAACTTTTAACAATACACCTGGATATGAAACGTCATTAATCTTATATCCGAGGTATATCTCATAATTCTCATTAGTACCACATTCTAAATGAGGTATAATTGTAAGATTTGAACTGTTATGAACAGATGGGCCATAAAGAATATCTGTTACAACTTCCTGATTTGAGCTATTTAAGAAGTAAAAACGATGATAGTATTGACCAATTTGAAGGGTTGTTGTACAAGAATAAATCCCATTATGAGCGAAACCACTTTCTAAACTCATTTGTAATGTTTTATTCTCTTGTCCAAAAAGATTAAGTTTAGCTTCACCGCTAAGTGGAGCATCTCCATTTGCATCATAATAATAGACTGAAAATTTATATTCGGTTGATTCATCTCCATCTGAAGGATTAACTTGTGGATTTGAAAGGATTGGAGGAGTATTGTTATAAGTATCATCGCCTAAATAGATTAAATCCATACTTAAATTAGAAATCATTGCTTCAAATACTGCAACTTCATTTACTGCCCATCCAACAGCACCAGCACTTACTGATGATAAAAGATGCAATTCCCAATAATAATCTAATCCCCCCAATAAATTACCATAGGAATAAAGTTCAAATGGTTCGTTATTCCAACTTATTTTTGGAGTAAAAAAATCTTTGATTACATCGATTAATTCTGAAAAATTGCTACACGTAGGATCTTGTTCACAGGCTACTTTTATAGCTGCCCATGTAGCTTCCTCAATAAACGCCCATTCACTAAAATCTGTCTCATACAATATATATTCATCCCAAGCTTCCCAAATACCTCCTTTTATCCATATTTTACCTCCACTTTTACTGACCCCAGTTGTAGAAGCAGAGCTTCCTTCAATTACATCTCCATCAACAAATCCCTTTATCCTAAGTAAATAAGGTCCAGTTTTCTCAACGGAAAAAGGCCCTGATCTTATTCCATCACTTGTGGCTATTCCTGCAACCCCCAACCAACTTGCTTCAGCAGATGATTTTTGACTTATAACACCATCTACTGGATTAGTAGAACATTCTCTATATGCAGAACTATTTCCAACAATAGTTGATTCTGGATAATTTTCCAGTACCCGTGCATTATCAAAAGGAGGTACAAAAAATTGAACAATTTCTCCTTTAGTATCAGTTTTTATAATTGTTGTGTCAGTAGATTTCGCCTTCAGAGAAGATGATATGAATAAGCAAACTAAAACTATTAAAAGATTTTTCACTTTCATCGGTTTAATTTTAAGGTGTGTGTTGCCTTCTAAATTGAAACTAAATCAGAGAAAGTTAAGAGATTCTTTTATGTAAAGATATAAAAAAAGAGCGTTAATAATTAACACATATTTCACAAATTATAATACACATGTAACATTTAAAAAAATGAAAAGTATATTAATACTATTTCTCAAAACTAATATCTATAAATAAAAAACAGGTTTTAATATTCTTTAATCAAATGTTGAGATAGATATAATTTCTGAACAAATTGTAATGGTGTATGTCTTCAAACTGTAGGTTTTCAAATGAATTTGAACAAAATTGGACTATATATTATGATACGATTTTATTAAATAATCGTCCCTTTGTTTACCCATCTGATTACAGGGGAGGATGCTGGCATAATTCTATCTAATTTTCTATTCTTAATTCTTTGGGGGAGGTTTTTACCACAATTTCTTTAAAAATCTGCATTACATTTTTTTTGGAGGAGTTTTTTAAATGGTTTTTTGACTAATTGAAGTTCTATAAAAATTTTAAAAATGGTTACAAAAAAAAAGAATTTGCGTGCAAATTGTGTGCAAATCCTTTTTGTGATCTTCTGAAACCCAGTCGGGATGGCGAGATTTGAACTCGCGACCCCTCGCCCCCCAGACGAGTACTCTAAACCGTGCTGAGCTACATCCCG
>Ga0307991_1002423_pt1 | contig 12621 bp, 9 predicted proteins | sample EllFjometagen131_FD_203146 | JGI IMG/M metagenome (GOLD analysis project Ga0307991, IMG submission 203146) | Marine microbial communities from Ellis Fjord, Antarctic Ocean - #131 | ecosystem: Environmental > Aquatic > Marine > Unclassified | place: Southern Ocean | collected 2014-10-08 | reverse complement strand
AAAACGCTTTTTAAAATAACAAACCACTCAGATGTTTCATGAATTACTGCGGTTGTTTAAATTAGTGATGATAGAAAATGTTTGTGAAAAAACGACTTATTTTAGTGCGATTACTGTATTAACCGAGAGATAAAACGAAGGATTATGGAATTTACAGAAAAAACTTGCTTTATCCTGTCTAGCCCTAGAATTGCTAAAAACCAAACCATGCCAAAATTTCCATTGTAGACCGTAAGTTTTTGTGATAATGTATTTTGTACAACAATTAATATTGCTTTCTCAAATTAATATTAAAACAACAAAATGTTATGATACAAAACTGTCATGTTATTGTTATTGATGCCGGTGGCTCGCGAACGAGGATAGGAATCTGGGACGGATCAAGCCTTTCAGATATAAACATTTTCGATACGCCTCATCATCTTTCTTCATCAATGAAAGCGAAATCCCTTAAAGAACGCCAACGAATATGGATCGACGCTTTAAAATATAAAATTTTAAAATATCGCAAACAATATCCATCTGTTAGTTATATCTCCATGGGCTTCGCCGGAATGGTCACAGACAAAGGAACAATTTTTTATGGACCTAACATCTGGGGACCAGACGAATCTATCGACATCTCCAATCAACAGCTAGAAAAAGAATTCGGACTACCGGTATCTGTTGTGAATGATATATCAGCAGCTATAGTTCGCTATGGCAAGAGTGCGGAATTTTCTAGTTGCAAACGTATATACCTCGTGACAATAAGCACAGGGATCGGCGCTAAAATGTTCGACATACAGCAAGGGGAAGTCGTTCTGGACAAAAAAGGACGCATCGGCGAAATAGGACATTCCACAATAATAAGTACTAAGATCACGGTTAACGGCAGCCCTCTCAAGGGACGACTAGAAAGCTATGCTTCTGGTCGAGGCACACCACGTCTAGCTAAAATAATGGCCTCACAATTCCGAGAATCATATAAAAACTCTACAATAAAGGAATACATTGAAAAGCGTAACGATACCATCGACACCATCGATCACAATATATTGGCGAAGCTTATAATACAATGCTCTCTTGAAAATGATGTTTTCTCTCTGGATGTCCTTAGAGAATCTATACATCATCTTGCTTATTTGTTACATATTGTCATTTTAAATGATGCTCCGGACAAAATAATACTGATGGGAGGCTTCGCACAAAATGGCGGAGAGATGTACCGTAAAATGCTCGTCGACGAACTTATAGATATAGGTGTACACCACTATAGCAACGAAGAGCTTGATTATATGATAGTTTTTGGTAAAGACGATGATAACAATGGTCTTATCGGCGCAGGACTTCTAATCTCAGACACTGCATCTACATGAGATACCTCCTGCTACCTCTCATAGGACTAATGATGCTATCGTCACACTACAGCGAATCCGCTTCATGTGACGACCTCTTTAGAGACTTAGAAATCGTCAACTACTGGGACAAAAAAGAAAACGACAGCCTCCCTATAATATACACCCATCATCTACGTGCAGGATATCTTAATATGCCTTCAGCACGTATGTCTCCCGAAGGAACGTTCGCTTTCGGATATTCTTTTGTCCCTCCGTACCGCAATTATAGCATGTTAGCGCAAGCGTTCCCGTTTCTAGAGATATCAGGAAGCTACAGAATATTTCGAGGTGTCGAAGACTCATTATTAAGCCCTACCGGGTTTGGGGACTTCTCCGACAAAGGAGCTGATTTCAAACTAAGCCTATTCCAGCCAGAAGAAGGGGGATCGAAATTTCCAGGTGTCGCCATCGGAATGACTGATTTCATGGGAACGCGCAACTTCGACTCTGAATATATTGTATGCACACAAGTACTGCTCGACTACAATATGGAATGGTCTATAGGATATGGCAATAAACGCTTAAAAGGATTGTTCGGCGGCATAGCTTTGATGCCATGGCGTCACTATAAAAGTAATATTCTTAAAGGCATTACATTTGTAGGAGAATATGACGGAACCAACTACGCCACAGACCCACACCCTCAAGGGCGCGAAAGCAAAAGTCCTATAAACTACGGAATCAAATACAGCCTCTGGGACTATCTAGACTTCTCCGTCAGCAAGATCCGTGGCAATGCTATAGCATCATCATTATCCTTACATTATAATTGGGGGAAAACCGAAGGGTTTATGCCCAAATACAAAGATCTACTCCCATACCAAACACCTGTTAACACTGAAGAGCTTGGAATCACCCGCCCGCACCATTCCATGATCAATGAGCTCGTCAATGCATTCTCCGAACAAGGGCTTGATATCATGAGAGGATACCTCTCCGCTAACAACAATAAGACAATACTTCATTTAACAATAATCAACGACAAGTATCACCTGGAACAAAATGTAAGACTCAGGCTTCAGCGACTTCTATCAGCATTGCTTCCGAATAATGTCGATGAAGTTATCGTTGTCGTCGAAGCTAAAGACATCCCATGCCAAGAATATCTCTTCATCGGAGAACACCTACGACAGTATCATAACAAAGCTATCAGCGATATCGAACTTATGATACTATCACCTCTACGCGAAATTTCAGCATTAAACAAAAGTACCGCGACGCTTATTTATAAGGACAGCAAAGACCTTTTTTCTTTCACTGCAACCCCGCGATTTCGGACGCTATTCGGAAGTTCCACGGGGAAATTCAAATATTCGCTGGGCATAGCTTTAACAGCCACGGGGCACATTGCCGACACCGTTTTTTATTGCATATCAATAGGGAAACGAATACTAGCAAACATCGACGATACCAAAGATACTGACAAACTCAACCCATCGCAGATAATAAATGTCCGCAGCGACTCTGTAAGATACGAACAAAATAATGGCTGGATGCTCGACACGGCTTTCCTGCAAAAAAACTGGAGAATGGGAAGGGGATGGTATTCCAAGCTATCAGGCGGGCTCTTTGAGCCAGCCTATGGAGGCATTGGCGGAGAATTACTGTACTACCCCGTGAACACATCTTGGGCTATAAGTGTCGAAACTGCAAGACTGCGAAAACGCGAATATACTGGAACACAATTTACGAAAGATATCCGTCGTCTAATAGGTTGGTCGCCGGTATACGAAGAATTCAAAGGACATCAATACTTCATAAACATATATAAAGATTTCCAACCACTAAGCGTAGATGTAAACGTCAAAGTAGGACAGTTCCTCGCCCGCGACAGAGGTGTTATGACAACATTTACGCGATACTTTCGCAATGGTCTGCGAATATCTCTATGGTATACAATTACTGACGCACACGACGTAATCAATAGAGAACGATATCACGACAAAGGCATAGGTTTTTCAATGCCTCTCGACGTCTTCATGCCAAACCGATCAAGAAAGAGGTGGGGCGACAATATGTCGGCATGGCTCCGAGACATTGGCGCCACAGCATCGACAGGAGAATCCCTTTATGACATCATACATTCCGAAAGAAATTAATTGACTTATGTTACGCACTAGTCCCACTTTATTGACTTCCTATAGAAACATTCAATTAGACTTATATTTTTTTGCTATCCATGCCCACAGATCCGTGAGCATGGATGAAATGACAATCTATTCTTCTACGATAATAGCTTGAACAGGACATTGATTAGCGACCTCTTCGAAATCGCAATCACCTGCTTCCTGAGAGATAACCACCGCAATACCATCATCATTAAGCTCGAAACTTTCAGGACATACATTAACGCAAAGACCACATCCAATGCATGCTTCCTTATCAATACTTACTTTTCCTTCCATTATTTTTCTCCTTATCCTAGCTTATAATATTCAATATTTTTGTCAGCAACTTCTTGTAAAGCTTTCATAGCACCTACATCCTTAATAAGATGCTTGAAACGTGCCTGTGGTCGAACATATTCATCGACAGAAATGCGCTTCGAGATCTTGAAAACTTTAACAACCTCTCCATTTTCATATTCCACCATCGGATACAGCCCCGATAACACAGCATTTTTTGCTATCTCCATAGTAAGACTCGGAAGATGACCCCAGCCCAATGGACAGGGAACATGAATCTGCAAATACTTAGGCCCCTTAGTCTCTAAAGCTTTCTTGACCTTTCTCTCAAGATCTCTGGGATATGCTATCGAAGTGCTCGCAGCATATGGTATGCAATGGGCTGCAAATATCTCCAAGACGGGCTTTTTATAATGCAATTTACCCTTTGTAACCTTACCTATAGGAGATGTCGTAGTATTAGCTTCGAACTGCGTCAAACCACTTCTTTGTATGCCTGTATTCATGTACGCTTCATTATCGTAACATACAAACAAGATATTGTGATTGCGTTCTAACATCCCACTGATAGCCTGCAAGCCAATATCTCCAGTACCACCATCACCTGCCTGAGCTATGACATTGATATCTTCCTTACCTTCATGCTTAAGCGCCGCTTCAATACCGCTAGCCACCGCAGCACTATTCTCAAAAAGAGAATGCACCCATGGAACACGCCAGCTAGACTCCGGACTTTTCGTTGAAAAGACCTCTAAGCATCCTGTAGAATTAGCTATTATCGTTTTAGGGCCTGCAACATTAGCAACAAGCCGTGCCGCTATCGCCTGCCCACATCCACTACATGCCGTATGCCCCGAGACAAAGTAATGTTCATCAAAATGGCGTTCTATGTTCTTTCCCTGTGCCATATCATCCCTCTCTTTGTTTTATACGTAAAATTCTTCTTTCAATAGGGACGAATCTACGCCCAAAAAGCGACAGCGTTCTCCAGGACTCTCCTTGACGACGTTCATCATCTCATCGAGTGTCTCAAACGTGATATCCCTGCCTCCCAACCCCGCAATAAATCCACTAATCGCGGTAGTGTCAGTATCAAGCAACGATCTTACTTCAGTATATAGAGGTCCTTCCGATCCCAACGAAATAGCCTTTTCAAGAACAACAACCCTCTTAGCACCTTTTAGAGCCTTACGGATTCTTTCCTTAGGAAAAGGTCTATATGATATCACACGTAAAAGTCCAATATCTTCATCGCTCCCGTCGATATAATCTTTTATCGTTCCGCACACAGAACCCATGGCAATAACAACAGTACCACTGCCCTCGATATTGTACTCTTCGATAAGATCAACACCCTTACGCCCAAAAAGCGATGCAAACTCTTCACCAACCTTAGGGATAGTTTCAAGGGTTTCTTCCATTGTCTTATGCAGGGCTAACCGCGTTTCTAGATATACCGATGGATCGCCAAGAAGTCCAAAGCTCATAGGATTTTCAATATCAAGCTTATAGGGTGCATTGTACGAAGGAAGAAACTTGTCTATAGTCTTCTCCTCGGCAACATCTACAACCTCCATGCCATGTGTCAAAATAAAGCCATCCATATTCACCATCACAGGGAGCATAACCTTATGATCCTCTGCAATCTTATACGCTTGGCATATAAAATCATGAGCCTCCTGGTTGTCCTCAGCAAAGAGCTGCAACCATCCACTATCCCGCAGACTTATAGCATCCTGATGGTCATTCCATATATTTATCGGCGCAGATAATGCCCTATTGGCGCATACCATAACTATAGGCAGCCGCATCCCTGCAATATTGAAGAGAACCTCGCTCATCAAGATAAGCCCCTGAGAGCTCGTCGCTGTAAAAACCCTCTCGCCCATCATTGACGCACCAAGCACAAGACTAGCAGCAGAATGCTCACTCTCAACATTCACGCACTGCGCATTAAGCTCACCATCCGCAACAAATTTAGCAATTCGTTCCACAATATGCGTCTGGGGTGTTATCGGATATGCCGAAACAACCCCCGGTTTACACATCCTCACAGCCTCAGCAACAGCATGAGACCCTTCTATAAACTTTTTCATAGCTACTCTTCACCTTCAGGTACCATTTCAATATCTTTTTTAGGGCAAACATTTGCACATAAGCCACACCCTTTGCAGTATGATAAATCTGCCTCATAGGTGTTATTATCTTCCCCTACAATGCAACCTTCGGGGCATATCTGTTTACACAGACCACAGCCTATACAATCTTTTTGCAAGAACTTAGGCTTCTTAACCGTACGCCACGACCCTGTTTTGTTGTCTTTCGACGAGCCCGGCTTTGCTATCAATGGTCCAAACATCTTCCTTCCAATGTTTAATATTTAGCTTATAGATTCATAGCCTTTTTTCACGGCTTCGATATTCTTGCCCAAAACCTCAGGCTTTGCCTCAAACCTTTTCTCCAAAGCCTTTAGCATAGACTCTAAAGATACTTCGCCTGTAGCCTTGCAAAAGGCTCCCAGAAGAACAGTATTACTGAAAGGCTTTCCTATCACATCTAATGCAATAGCTTTCGCAGGAATTGTTATAAGCTGTGTGCTGACAGAGACCTCAGGATCACTGCCATCAAGTATTGCAATACCACGTTCTTTGAGGTTTTTGACACATTCCTCACCTCCTATCAGAGAGGGATCGATGACAATTATATAGTCAGGAGTATATACCTGCGAACGCATACGTACAGGCTTGTCATCAAACCTCACGAAAGCATTCATCGGCGCTCCCATACGTGCAGCACCAAAATTAGGAAAAGCATACGCGTATTTATTTTCATAAAAAAGCGCCTCTCCCAATATTGCCGCTGTGGTGATAGCTCCCTGCCCAGCCCTAGCAAAAATTTTTATCTCTTTCATCGCAACTTCTTTTGTGTAAAAATATTTTAATCAACATAAACCTATTAATTTCGCAATTGTACACATATACAAAAAATTGTCAAACTCCATTTATACCGAGCTGGATAATTATACCAAATCAGATTCAAGAATCGAATTTTGACAATTTCGCTGGTTTTAGGATAACACCATCAATCAATCATCACACGAGGATCAAGAACTGTATATGCAATATCAGCGATAAAATATCCCACTAAAGTCAATACAGCGCTCGACAATGCGGAAAACATTATAACATTATAGTCGCGACTAATAACTGCCTGATAAAAAAATCTTCCGAACCCGTCGATACCAAATATAGTCTCTATTATTAAAGAACCTCCCAGCACTACACCGAGCGTTCCTGCAACCGCAGTAACAATAGTTATAGCAGCATTGCGTCCAACATGAAACACCATAATACGCAAACAAGAGAGTCCCTTGGCATGTGCCGTCCTTACATAATCCTGTCTAAGAACTTCGAGAACAGCCGTCCGTGACAGGCGCGATTGCACCGCCAGCCCACCATACAATATTGCTATAAGAGGCAGATAAATATGTTGTGCTATATCGAAAAGCCTTTGGTGCGACACCATATCAGCGTATACATTATCGGGGCTATTAAACCCACTGATAGGTATCGGTATATTTGAGAAAGGGAATGTATGATTCAAGGCAACCTTTTCAATAAGGAACGGAGCCACGACGAAGACCGGAATGGCATACAAGACAAGAAAAATTATGTTCAGGATAAGATCCTGCCACTTGCCCTGCTTCAAGGCCATATAAAAACCAAAAACCTGACACAGTATGAACGTTATAAGCATAGGAAGAACAGCAAGCGTCAACGAATATTTAAACCTTTTTATCACCTCACTCACCACCGTCTTGTTACCGTCACTGCGCAGCGTTCCGAAATCCAGTATAGCAACACGGCTTAAATACCGAGCAAAACGCGTCTCAAGAAAAAACATTTTTATAGCATTATATTCCACCCTATTTTCTTCATACCACCCACGAAGACTTAGGAGCTTGATATCAACATCATTATCGGTATCATGGCTTGTCAATACCAACAACCTCAAAGCAATATTATCTCTGGCGATTTTCCTATTAGCAACTCTCTGTTCTTCTGTAATATTAGGCCCTATAAAAGCCTGCAATGTCCCACCCCTTATAAAGAAATTCACAGCCATAGCACGCATATCATAGCTATTAGATGAATCCTCAGCAATACTTAGAAGATGCCCCATAACATATCGTGATTGATCGCCAAACAACGTCCTTAGGACATAATACTTTTTGACGCTCATTTCCTTGCCAGACGATTCTTCCTTTGTGATAAGCTTATGGATGATATTCCTGACATTATCACAGGATATCGAAGTCCATGTGTTGTAAACTACTGGCAACGTCAATCCATAGTGTTCACGAAACTGCAAATATCGCTCATCGACATCAAAGGCACCGTTTGCCTTCTCCTCTCTGCTAGCATCGCCTTTCTCTGATACTTCAGTGACAGAAACGGGCTCACCCGGAGCGAGATTGATGACAACAAAATTCACTACGACTATGCAAAAAACCGTTATCGGTAAAAGGATAAGTCTTCGCAAGATATACGATGCCATTATTCTTCCGGTGGTGGATTAAACCAAAAAATACTGCTATCTGGCTCAGAAACATTAGCGCCAGGAATTAAATCCTGGCGATCCTTGGGAATAAAAACATTCTGAACATAGTCTCTATACAGCATAACACTCTCCGGCGCATATAAGAATATATATGGAGCTTCTTCATAGACAATCGCATGAAAACGACGATACAGCGCTACGCGTCTCTCTATGTCATATTCATATTGCAAAGCCTCTATGATACTGTCGACCTCCTTGTTTTCGAAACCTACAGCATTCGAAGATCCTTTTTCCCTGCTGCCTGCCGAATGCCACAGCTGCCTAGGGTCTTCCGGTGGTGACCCCAATGACCACCCAAGATATATAGCGTCAAAGGACTTCTCATCAAAGGCTGCCGACAAGTCAGCAATACCAACACCATTCAGGACACACTCTACACCTATGTCCTTAAGCGCCGTAACAATATATTCAGCATTAGCTTTCGTCGTAGGGTTCTTGACATAATATGTCAAAGAAAAACGGAATGGTACGCGTTTTCCATCGATTTCTTTGTCGCGTATACCATCCACTTCAGAGTCATACCAACCGTCTTCTTCAAGAAGCCTCCTAGCCTTCTGTGGATCGTATGGCAAACTTTCTATTGTAGCATCATATGATGGTGAATTTGGGGAAAAAGGCCCTGTAATCTCCATAGCCATACCATTAAGATTCTGATTGATGATGCGTTTACGATCGACAGCATATGTCATTGCCTTCCGAACTTTTTTACTTCGGAAGAATGGCGACGCCTGATTCCATCCTATATAATTATACGACCTGCCTAAGTAATCTAACCTATTAATACCAAATTTCTGCTCTTGATATTCTGATGTCTTCATGAAATCTTCAAGCTCTATAAGCTGGTCGGCGAGAATCCCGTAAGTATCGAGCTTCCCAAGCTTAAAATCCTGCCAAACGGCATCTGGAGTATCCCTGAAGGTTATCTCCTGCGCTCCGACTAACACCGCGTAGGGATTATGGTAGCCAGAGTTACGCTTAAGCCTTATACTTCTGTCTGTCATCCCGTCGAAGATCCATGGGCCACAGCTAACAATAATATTTTTTGCCCAATGCACAGCGAAATTTTGCGCCCATACAGAATTTGTACGATACGTATCGGAAGCACTATCATCTTCCACAATCTTCTTTCCATCGGTAAAATACTGATAAACAAAGCGTGCTAGTGGCTGCAAACTACCAGTAAGCTCTTTTGCCACATATTTTATCTTAGAAGTAATATTTCCTTCTTCATCGACAACATCCTCACTCTTCCATCTTACGATGAATGTCAGGTCATCGACAACCTCGATATCTTCAATATCACGGTAATATGTCCGCAAAGCTGCAGCTTTACCCATCGTCACGTAGGGGTTCATTATAGCATCATAGAAAAACTTAAAATCATGCGCCGTAACCCTATATTTATGTAAAAAATGTGACGCCAATACAACATCATCAGGAAAATGCTCTTGCTGCAACGGCTCCCAGTACATGTTATCACGAAGATGAACCCAGAACTCCGATTTCCCTGTATTGCTGTTAACCCTATGCTCCATCTTCACAGCCATATCAGGCGCCATCGTCTCGTATTTCCCGAACTCCATCGTCGCAACAGTACCGATACACCTACTCACCAAAGACGAAACACTTGCAAAATTATTGAACGGATGAAGATTGTCGGGCTTACCTATCATAGCAGTACGCCGAACACCGCGAAGCACAAAACCCTTATCCAACATCTTCGGTATAGTATCGGCATAAAACATGTCCTCCTTAAGCAAATTCGGTAACTTTGGGTCAATTTGATGACGGCCACGGAAAATCCTATCCTCATTGCCATTTAAAGCTATTGTAAATTTCGACAACTCATCTCCTACATATGCTATATTTCCGCTTTTAGCAACGCTCTTAAGCATATTGAGCTCAACATTGTTATGGAAAATCCCCTTCATCAGCTCTTTATTATTCTTCTGCTCATCAAGAACAGCTTCCATGACATCATCATGGATTCTGTCGACCTCAAGACGACTGGTAAGCACTTCGCTTTTCAATTGATTGATGTCATTTTTCAATTCTTTAACATCAACCTCCAACAGTACTGAGGACCAATATAACATAATCATAAAAGCAAAAAGCCCCAGTCCTATCATGAAACGGAAAATATATAATCCAATAGGTTCTTTGTTCATCATCAACCCCTGACATCAAAAGAATATTTAAATGGACATATACTAGATTTTAAAGATAATTACTACTAGTACAAATTCAAGACTCGGTTTTTGAATCTGATTGATTATGAAAATAAAAGGTTTGCATATGGAATCGAATACGAATCTCGAAGATCAAGCTGATACTATCATTGCGAAGATTAAACACTATCTTATTTCTTCTATGGCATGCCTCATCAACGAATCTAGCGATGAGGAATTTTACCGAGCACTCTGTTACGCTTTACGCGAAGAGATCATGATCAACGGAGCCGCAACGCGACGCACATTCAATCGTTATAATGCTCGAATGCTGTATTATATTTCTATGGAATATCTTCCTGGGCAATTCCTCAATAATAACATCTCCAATATCAATGCCTCTGAATTAATAAATCGCGTAATAACAAAGCTGAACCGTCAACACGATAATATTTTCAGCTGCGAACCCGACCCAGGTCTCGGTAACGGCGGGCTAGGACGCCTTGCTTCATGCCTTTTGGACTCTCTAGCCACACACAACTACCCAGCTATGGGATACGGGCTTAGGTATCAATACGGCGTCTTTGAACAACAGCTATGGGATGGCATACAAGTAGAACGCCCAGACACCTGGCTTCTCCATGAAAATCCATGGGAATTCCGTCGCGACGCTCATGCATATTCAATAAAATTTCGTGGAGAATCAATTCCTCAATCAAACCTTCATGGCGAAAAAGTTTTAGGCCTACACGATTATGAAGAAGTTCGCGCTCTTGCCTACGATACATCAATTCTTGGCTATAGCGAGTCTCACGATTTCTCTGTCGTCACAATGCGCCTCTGGACAACAAAAGAATCTCCACGCAATTTCCAGCTACAGCGATACAATGCAGGGCAACTCGATCAGGCAGCAGAGAATACCACACTGACAGACGTTCTATACCCCAATGACAACAACGATATGGGTAAACGAATACGACTAAAACAAGAGTTCTTGCTCGTGTCCGCGTCTCTACAAGACATCATCAAACAGTACCTATCTCACTATCCGAACTTCAGTCAATTCGCCGATAAAATTCGCATACAAATCAACGACACGCACCCAACACTCGCTATCGCAGAGCTTATACGCCTACTGATCAAGGAGCATCAACTTTCATGGCTATCGGCAAAAGAAATTGCCTTAACATGTATCAGCTATACCAACCACACAATCATGGCCGAAGCTATGGAACAGTGGAATATTGAAAGACTGCGCCAACTACTTCCACGGCAGTTTGCTATCATAGAAAAACTTAATATGGATTTATGCGAAGAAGTGCGCAAAAGATTTCCCGATGATGAAGGTCGAATACGTCGAATGTCTATAATCGAGGGCGGACAAATACGTATGGCAAACCTCGCTATATACGGCTCTCATCATATTAACGGTGTCGCAGAGCTTCATACAGAGATCCTAAAGAATTCCGAATTCAAAGATTTTTACGAGATGTTCCCCAACCGCTTTGTTAACGTCACCAATGGCATAACACAACGACGTTGGCTATTGAACTCGAATCCAGAGCTCGCTGCTTTTATCACTGAACGTATCGGCAATGGGTGGATTACGGACTTCTCACAAATACGATCACTGGGAAATTATGCCTCTGATGAACAAAGCCAGCAAGCTTTCCTCGATATCAAGAAAAGAAACAAACAAAAATTAATACAGTTCATCGACAATTCATGCACCATAAGAAATTCGAAAGGAAAACCTATTGAATCTCCTCTTATGCTCGACCCCGAAGCGCTTTTCGATGTCCACATAAAGCGTATACACGAATATAAAAGACAGCTTCTCAATGCTCTTCACGCTATAATGCTATATCATGAACTTCTTAATGATCCAGAATCCCGTTCTGTTAAGCGCCTAATATTATTCAGCGGAAAAGCTGCTCCTGGCTATGACACCGCAAAAAAAATCCTACGTCTTATCCACTGCATAGCTAGAAAAATCAATGCTGACCTCAGCATAAAGAAAAAACTCAAAATTGTCATCATTGAGAACTA
>Ga0307991_1002422_pt1 | contig 12624 bp, 13 predicted proteins | sample EllFjometagen131_FD_203146 | JGI IMG/M metagenome (GOLD analysis project Ga0307991, IMG submission 203146) | Marine microbial communities from Ellis Fjord, Antarctic Ocean - #131 | ecosystem: Environmental > Aquatic > Marine > Unclassified | place: Southern Ocean | collected 2014-10-08 | reverse complement strand
CATGCTCTGCCAAGTCAATTTTTTTAAGCCCGGTTACCCGGCCGAGCTGGCGTAATCCTGCATAGACTTCATTTTCTAAGGCTTGGGGAGAATCGGGTGCCAGCGGTGCAGGCATTGCTTTTTTTGCTGACTCAATCAGTGCGTGTAACTCATTGTCATGAATCTCAAGTGCATCGTTTAACTCTGCATAGACGCGACGGTAGCTTCTGTTGACTCCTAAATGAGTTGAAAAAACAACGCTGCGTTTATTTGTGTCATCTTGGTGGACAATTACCGTTAATGGTGAAGCTTTGCCGCCCACTGCACGCCAAGTAGTGAAATTACTGTCGGAGAATATCGGGTATTTAATCGCATAACGTTGGCGGAAGTTTTCGGCTTCGCTGGCAGAATTGCCTACGCCAATAGCGAGCATCTTAATGCGTGCACAGTCTTCGCCGCATTTAGCGAGTCTATCATACAGTTGGTTGTAGATTGGTGCCTGCTCCTGACAGTGCGGGCAATGAGTATTGAAAAATTCGACTAATAAAACTGTACTCTTAATTTGATTAGTCGAGAAGGTTTCAGTAGTGGTTGTCAAACCAAGGTAGCTGATAAGTGCAGGATCAGCCGGAGTGCGCAGGCTCAGTTCGGGGAACAACATCCCTAGAGTAATTGTGGCTTTATTTACGGCACAACTCGCTGTCGTCGGCACCAGGGCGGCAAAAACAGCAACTGTTATCATTATTGAGACCAAAGGGCATTTTGATTTTCTCATGTCATCTCCCCGATAAATTGTCTAATTGTCCAACATTCTGTCTGCTTCTGGCATAAAGTGACAGGTTATTGTACTGATCAGCGCACCAATAGCGAAACAGATGATAACTGCAGTGGTGCCGTAAGTGTGAGCAATGAATCCTGAAATCCCCGAGAAGAGGGCGAGCACGCCAACGCAACTATTAGTAAATGCGGCTCCACTGGCTCTTTCTGCTGCTGGTAGCGCATCTACCAGATAAGTTTTCCGTCCTAAGCGTACCCCGGCTTCGGCAAGACCAAGCAGTAAAAAGACCAATAAATATCCGGCCAGATGCCAACTTGCAGCAGGCAGCATAGTCAGGGTGACGGCTAAAAGAGCTGCGGCTACTGACAACAGTGCGCTGTGGCGCATGACACTTTTACTGGTTTCATCGGCTAAGCGACCCCAAAATGGGCTACTCAATACCTGTGCTACACCAATTGTAATTACCAGATAACCCACCAATGAACTCTCCAGATGTAGCTGGTTTCTGGCGTGAATAAAATAAAATGGCGTGGCTAATTCTACACTTAGAAGTAGGGTGCGGGTTACTAAAAACCAGCGAAAACCAGAATAACGCTTAAAAGTTTCAATACCTGCCTGTGCCTCGTGCCAGGCATTGCGCCCTCCCTGAGTTTCTCCAGGTTGTTCACGTGTTGCCGCGAAAAAAAACGCGGCTAATATCCATAAAAAAGCCCCAGCTACGATTAAAGTTAGGACCGTGGTAAGTTCATCCTGACAATTATTTTTTACGCGGGATAACCAGGTGCCAGCGCTAATGGTTAGAATACCACCGACTAAAGCCCTAGAAGCTAACAGCTTGCCCCGATGCCCTTTAGCGATAGTCTTGCCTAATACATCCTGAAAAGCCACCGAGGCGGTGCCGCTGGCGATACTGAATAGGGTGAATAACAGTAGAACAACTATCCCCGCACTGATCGGGCTAAGATACAGCGCTGCTGGAATCATCATCATTAAACATAATCCCTGTCCAATCGATGCTGTTACCCATACCCATTTTCGGACAGATAAGCGACGAATCTGCCCGGCGGCAATCATTTGTGGCAGTAGCGATCCAGCCTGTTTTACCGGCATTAAGAAGCCGAGAATCCACACTGGACTGCCGAGCAATTGTAGCAGCCATATCAGTATAATGTTTGGACCGGCAATTTGTTCCGCCAGTTTGCTGGCTGCACCATTGGCAATGTTAAGACTGAAATTATATGGCATCTCATGGCAGCCATTTTCAGGGATATCTTTACAGGCACGACCTAATCCATCGTCTCCAGATAGGATGATGTACAGTCGGCGCAGAGAGTATTGAATTATCCGTTTCATGATTTGCTAATATCCATTGAACTAATTTTAGTTTGTATAGTAAAAATCCATCACGGATAGTTTGTAGCCCATTTATTGCCAATCGGTCAACGAGAGGTTAAATTAATTGTTGACAGCTGTGAGATGAGTTGGTAAAAACACATCACGTTTGGGCGAATAGCTCAGCTGGGAGAGCATCGGTCTTACACACCGAGGGTCACAGGTTCGAGCCCTGTTTCGCCCACCAAACATTTCAAAGGGTTAGCTGATGTTCAGCTAACCCTTTTTTTGTCTGTGACGTTCCTGTGACAGTACTTTTCTGTATTTGACTTTCGGTTACACTTTTCTCGCTGTTTTCCTGCACCGAATATCATGATATTTTTGATATTCGGTCTATGGTGAAATAATTAAGTTTCAAATCATATTACTTATATAAATTAAGAAGTGTGCCATGGTTATATTGAGTGGTTTTGCGCATTATTTAGGCGTTTTTGACTGTTGGTGTGAAAATATTTTATTTACATCTGGTTTAATAACCGTCGCGCCATCTCTACATTATATAACTAGGATTTAATTGCACGGTGCCAGTTAAATTAATTTACATTCCGCACAAATCCTATCTTAAAGCCAAAAGGTTTTCCTATTATCTGGAGAGTCTTCAATGTTTGGATTTCCTTTGCCGGTTTCGACAGCCTGCAAGGCATCATGACTAATCTTCAGAATTTTTCAGCATAATCCTTACTATTCATCCCATGGTTATCGACATTGCCAAGGGCAATATTTAAAATATCTCTGCGTAAAAATTCTATGATGTCCGGTTGTGGATTTTTAAGCAGTCGCGCCATCGCATGGCAAACCTGATCACTGTGATCCCTGGACCAAAACCACTCCAACCACAGATCGATGATGCAGATTCGAGTCCGTATCGCACAACTTTTTTATCTTGAACTTTCCGATCAAATCGCTCAATGAATAGAACATCAGATTCATAAACAAGGGGCACACCAACCCTTAAACCAAAATCACGAGCTACTTCGTAATATGGGGTCTCATTTTCAGAATAAGCCGTTCTGCGGCAGACCGCTGCCTGGAAAATTTGACCAGCCAATGTTTTTTGATTTTATTTTCTGGCAACGCTCCTTCGGCATGCCAGAATCCGTTCATATCCTCAACAAGTAAAAACTTGGGGGATTGATCCTGAGCATTAGAAGCACCAGCGACGATTGCACCATTAGCCTCAGCATATTTTCATTGTGCTAACGGAATATTTTATTCTTGTCCTCCGGGGGGTTGATAAATCTTAGAGGTACTTTCTAGTGAATAAGAAATTTCTTCAATGAGGTCATTGACAAACCGTGCTTGCGCTATCACCGCTAATGAAAGTTTAAGCTTACGGACGACTTTTTCTGTTAATGAGCTAACTTCTTCGTTTTTTGATAGTTCTAGCGATACGACTCCCATTATGAATTGGACTTTGTTATATTTAACTTTATCGTTTATGAGTCGATTTTCTGAGTAAAAAAGTACCGGTCCGCCGCTATTGCCAGCAAAAACTTCGAAATCAAGTAGGAAAGTTTTGTATTGAGATGTTGGGGACAGAGGGAAACTGGCAATTCTGCCGCTTCTCAATATTGGAAAACCGGCTTCGTTAGCTTCAGCACCGTAAGGATAGCCGAGTACGAATAATTGATCTCCTGGGTGAACTTCATATTGGTGCAACATTTCGTCTGTGGCTAATAACTCGGTGGAGATCAGAGGAAATTCAGCATCATCTGGTATGGGCAGCATTATTGCGGCTACGTCGACATCATCGTGGTTTATCCACATAGGTTTGCCTTGGTCTCTTATCTTAAATTCATATGGGTATTTTTCATAATTTTCGCCAACTTTTTTTCTTAAAAATATCGTTGCATGGTCAGATTTAATGCTTTTTAAAACATGGGTCGCAGTGATTAAAACATAGCAAGCTGCGCGGGACGTTGTAGGGGCAGGCATCCCCATGACAAAAGCGGTGCCGAAAGAATTTTCACCTTGGATTTTGAATGTAGAGCGCATTAAATACTCAAAAACGTCTATATTTTTATCCTCTGCATGTGCACAGATTGGAGTTAAGATGAGCGCTATTAATATTACTTTTATGAGTGTTTTCATTTAGTATTTCATCCCTGTGTTCAGGCTATACAGAATCAGACCGATGCAATTTATCACTCAGTTAATGGATGAGCCAAGCGGCTGCGAGGCTTAGCCACTCCTAAACCTCATCTTCTTCCGGTTCATCGAGTCCGTATGTATGTGGTTCCGTGTGATGACCCCGTTGATCGCCTGTCCGTCCAAGGGTGCTGTCAATCAGTCTCGATAACTTGTGAACTGCTCCGATAACAGCCTGATTCAAGGTTTTCGACTGTTTGGTAACTGCAACGGGCTGACGCCCGCCAATGCGGGCCTCCATATTGCACTTCAGGCAATCTTCGCCCCCTTTTTTGTCACTGTTTTCATCACTTATGTGGACCTCTACCCGAGTAATGTGCTTATTAAATCGGCTCAGGACCTGCTTAATTTCGTCACTGACATACGCGGACAATGCCTCGGTGCCATCGACGTTATGATCGGTACTAATTTGAATTTGCATGCTGTTCTCCTTTGTGGGCTTGTATCGGATCAAGCCGATTAGCTCTTAAACCCGGTTAAATTCGAACTATGATCGGTATTACGCAGCGACCAAAGCATCATACACGGCTGTTTGGGCACGGCAACCAATAGGGGCTAGTCGGTCAGCTCTCCGGCAAACGGGCTTACTTTCAGTTTATTCATCTTTCAGATAGTAGTGCCTTAACGGTCTCAGTGTATCGTCAAGCTCGTAAATAAGCGGTATTCCGGTGGGTATATTAACGTCAACAATCTCACTATCGCTGAGATTGTCAAGATACTTGACCATGGCCCGCAGGCTGTTGCCGTGAGCGCAGACTATGACATGTTTTCCTGATTTCAATGCTGGGGCAAGAACCTCATGCCAGTAAGGCACCGTTCTTGCCACAGTGTCCTTTAAGCTCTCCGCAACCGGTAGGTTGCTTTCGCTAAGCCCACGGTATTTCGGGTCATGCCCCGGATAGCGTAGGTCGGTTTTATCGAGGGCTGGTGGTCGGATGTCATAGCTCCTTCTCCACATGTGTACCTGCTCATCTCCGACCTTGGTCGCCATCTCGGCCTTGTTGAGCCCCTGAAGAGCCCCATAGTGTCTTTCATTGAGCCGCCATGAGCGCTGCACCGGCAACCACATCAGATCCATCTCGTCCAGCACCAGCCATAGCGTCCTGATCGCACGTTTAAGAACCGAGGTAAAGGCGATATCAAAGAGAAAACCTCCCTCCTTGAGGATCCTGCCGGCTTCCTGAACCTCGGCAATGCCCGCAGCGGAAAGGTCAACGTCCGTCCAGCCAGTAAATTTATTTTCCTTATTCCAAATACTCTCTCCATGTCTGAGGAGCACGAGTTTGATAGGCATAGCAAAACCTCTTTGTGGTAGCATCTTTACCCGATTTCATAGATTAAGAAGGGACTTTTACAGACGTTCCATCGCGGCAGCGTATTCACCACGTCGAGCGGCGCGGTTGCAGGCGGCCCGATGTAGCAACGCATCTTGTGCTTTCGATAGCTGGGCTTGATCTCCATGCCAGATTTGCAGAGCTGGTTGCTGGATGGCCCGACCATATGAAAAGGTCAGAGCCCACGGCAGTTGTGATTTAAATCTAACATTCATAGCGTTCAATCGGGCTGAGGCCAGTTCACTGGTTTGGCCGCCAGATAAGAAAGCGATTGCCGGCACGGCAGCGGGGACAGTTCGTAAGAAACACCTCACCGTAGCATCGGCCACCTCATCTACAGTCTCTTGCTTGGGGCAGGATAAACCTGGTACCACCATGTTAGGCTTCAGGATCATACCTTCCAGCAGCACCCGTTGCGTGTAAAGAGCTGCGAAAACAGAGCGCAGGACTTCCTCTGTCACCTCAAGGCAACGCTCCAGTGTATGCTCGCCATCCATCAGCACTTCAGGTTCAACAATAGGAACCAATCCTGCCTCTTGGCACAACGTGGCATAACGAGCTAAAGTCTGACTATTCGCCTCAATGCAACCTCGGCTGGGAAGGTTCTTCCCCACCGTAATAACTGCGCGCCACTTGACAAACTTGGCGCCAATTTGCACGTATTCGGCCAGGCGCTCACGCAAACCGTCCAATCCTTCCGTTATTTTCTCTGCGGGATGACCTGCCAAATCCTTTGCCCCAGCGTCAACCTTGATACCGGGAATTATTCCCGCATCGGTGATAACGTTAACAAAGGGGGTGCCGTCTTTTTTGTGCTGGCGGATCGTCTCGTCGCACAGGATCACACCACTAATGGACTCACCGAGTCCAGGTGTGGTTATAATCAACTCCCGATAGGCACGACGGGCCTCCTCAGTTTGCGGTATCTTTAACTTGGCAAATCGCTTGTTACAGGATGAATTGCTTTCATCCATAGCCAGTATGCCTTTACCGTCGTCGGTTAACGCTCTCGCGGTGTCTATAAGCTGTTGTACCTTCATATTATTTACCTCACTTCAGGTTTCATATTTACGGCATTTTCCAGTCATAGGTGCTGTCGGAGCCCTCTTGCTATAATAAACGAAGAGTGTTCTCCTTTTATGCCGTCTTGACCTGCACATCGTGGACCATGTTCTTCATAACGTCTTTTGCTCGAGCTAACTCATTCGCACAACCATGAACCACAAGTATAAACTTTTCAATCTTTATAGCGGTTGCATACTTTAACCAGAATAGTTCCTGATATGCTGGGGCTCATCTTTAAACATAATGTCGCCTCCTCGTCGGTTTTTATGTGCTGCTAAGCTAATAATCCGCAACTACCGTGCCAGCGGAGGATTAGGGGCAACGGTATGGCAACTATCTGAATCGTTAGGTTAAATCGGACGGCATGTGACAAGAGCAGCTAAAAAACGGACACTGTATCCGTCATGTTTAGCAGTACTGTCATATTTAGTGGCGGATGGGTAAAAGTGGTGGCTGGGTCCTGGTGATAGTCGGTGCTTAAGAAGTGGAAGAGGTTAGGGGCATGTTTCTGCAGGGCGCGGGGACGATCAAAAAATTCTTCGGTAGCCACGGCGAAAAATTCGGCTAACTGATCATGGTCGAAGAGGGGTGGGGTGCCGTTGGCTGTGCTGTCGAGCATATCAAGTTTTCTACTTTACTCCCAAGGATTCAAATCCGGAGATGACATCAAACAATTCTTCATCGATGCTGCTCTGACGCAGCCGTTGAAATGCTCCCCCCAAATCCTCCAGCAGTTCGTCAATGTTTTTATCGGCGCGTTGCATCGCCGCCAGACGGCTCGCGTTCTCGCTGGCAAGGGATTCAGCGCACGCCATAAAGAGCGACACAAAAAGATACTCACGGATAAGCGAGCGTACGGTCTCATCTGTTTCACCCATGACCTCGGGAAGGTTCATTGTCGGCCAGGGAGTTTCGGCTAAATTGCGTTGCCAAATTGCATCCAAAGGGAGCAGCCGTCGGTTTACCGGTTCATACACTGCTCCAGATGCAGGGCGATTATAGAAAAGGTACAGTTCGTCCGCCTCGACCAAGTTATGGCGCGACTCGCTCTCCACCAGAATCTGTCCAACAAGCGGGGTGATGGCCTGAACGGAGCTCGGTACGCTAAAAAGTCCCTTCAACTGAAGACCGGAATCTTTCAGACGCGTATGAACCCGTCCACCAACGGTCCAAACCTGTGGGGTGCCGGGAAGAGTTTTGAGAGTCTTGATGGCATGATCGGCTACCACATCATTAAACTGCCCCACCAGCCCCTGATCTGAGCCAAACACAATGGCACCGACGACGACACCCTTGGAGGTAGAACTGCTGCGTTCAACCCGCACCTTTTCAGCCCCATTAGCTCTGGTGACCCTGAAGCATGCGCCCAGCCCTAGTTCCACTGCCCGGTAGTATTCCCCCAACGCGCGCACCGATTGTTCGTATTGACCAATACTGGAGGCAGCCAGCGCCTTCATCGTCCGGACAACCGATTGAAGATCTTCGGCGCTGCTGATCTTGTGGAGCAGGCTGGCTGTACTGTCGCTCATGACTTGTCCTCAGCGGTTCTTTCCGGATCTGCTGCCGACTTGTCCTGAAAATCGACAAGTGCATTACGGGCAATTTCGATCATCGCGTCACGATCTTCATCGCTCAATTTTTTCGCGCTATCGAACCTAGCGACTATCTCTGCAGGAATGCTCGCTGCGGCCGCTGTGACTGCCTGTTCGGCATCTGTTATCCTATTAAGCGGCAGAGTATCGAACAGCCCTGCGGTCAACGCTAGCAGAATGGCAATTTGGGCGGGGACAGAAACCGGCGATAAATCCGGTTGTTTGAGACAGGCGCGGATACGTCGACCATGCTCGATGATGTTTCGGGTGTCCTCATCCAGCCGGGCACCGAAACGGGCAAAGGTTTCCAGCTCCTCGAACTGGGCATAGGCAAGTTTTAGGTCACCGGCCACCGCACGATAGGTTGCCCATTGCGCCTTGCCACCGACGCGCGAAACCGATTTACCCACATCAACCGCAGGCAGCACACCCAATTCGAACAGTGACGGCGAGAGGTAGATCTGACCATCGGTGATAGAGATCAGGTTGGTCGGGATGTAGGCGGAAATGTTCTGTGCCTGGGTCTCGATGATCGGCAGAGCGGTGAGCGAGCCACCCCCTAGTTCCTTCCCCAAATGAGTAGATCGTTCCAGTAGGCGCGAATGGATGTAGAAGATGTCACCGGGGAAGGCCTCGCGACCGGGCGGACGACGCAGCAGCAGTGACAGCTCGCGATAGGCGCGGGCGTGCTGCGTAAGATCGTCATAGACAATCAGCACATCGCGCCCTTTTTCCATAAAATGTTCGGCGATACTGGTGGCAGAATACGGCGCGATGTAGGCGAGGCCAGGCGGGTCATCCCCCTCGGTCACGACCACGACGGTATACTCCATGGCACCCTTTTCCCGCAGGACTGCCACGGACTTTGCCACTGATGAAGCACGTTGGCCAACGGCACAATAGACACACAAAACATCCTGACCTTGCTGATTAAGGATCGTATCGATAGCAATGGCGGTTTTGCCGGTCTGACGATCACCCAGAATCAATTCGCGCTGACCGCGACCTATAGGGATAAGTGCATCAATGACTTTCAGACCGGTCTGTAACGGCACCGTAACCGGCGCACGATCCATGATTTGTGGAGCAGGTCGTTCAATGGGCAGGCGTTCGCTGGTCGCCAACGGACCATTGCCATCAAGTACCCGTCCGAGCGGATTGATGATTCGACCCAGCAGACCATCCCCAACAGCCACGTCCATGACCCGACCTGTACGCAAGGCTTCATCGCCGGCCTGCAGATGGGCAAAATCACCGAGCAATACAACGCCGATTTCATTCTCGTCAACATTGAAGGCAATGCCGTATACATCTCCGGGAAAAGTGATCAGTTCCTCAAAACCGACACCTGGAAGACCGGAAACGGTGGCAATACCGGTGGAAACAGCGGTAATAGTCCCCACTTCATGCGGCGTCAACCGTGGCGTGAATGCTTCCCGCGTTTGACTCAGGACAGTGAATGTGCGCTCAAAAACGCTGTGGAGATTCTCAGGTTTATTGTTCATTGTCTTTTAATTTCCTGGTCAGGTTCTTCTCGCACACGTTTCACTTGCAAAAGCTCCTCGACCTCTTGCTTAAGCGTTGCCAGGTACTCGGTAATGCTCCATGCCACTTTTTGTCCATTTGTGACAAGTTCTATGCCGCTGACCAACTCCGGTGCAGTCTCAAAGCGGATGCGAATGTCTGCCGAAAAGGTTTCGTTGAGCGCTGTTTGAATTAATACGCGCTGTTCCTGCGGCAGCTCAAACACACTGCGCACTGCAACAGGGTAGGGCGCTGTTGTGATGACCGCGGCCAAGCGATTTTTTGTTTCGATATCCAGCTCGCGCACGCGGCTGATGAACACCGCGCACATCCTCTCTTCCAGCGTCGCTCCGGCAAGGTCATTCAGTACCTTACGGGCAATAGCAAACACTTCCTGCCCAGTGCGCAGCATGATGGCCTGATTGAGGGTCTGGGCTTCATTACGCAGTGTTTCTTGACGTTTGGCGCTCATGGTATTTGCTGCTGTGCGTGCTTCTTCCAAGAGCCGCTCACCTTCGGCTTTCGCCGCAGCGGTTGCCTCACTCAACATAACGCTGCGCTGCCCGTCAAACTCCTCGTTCTTACGCTGAAACTCGTCGCGCTCTGTTTTGGCTTCAGCCTTTTTCGCATCGGCGTCGGCCAGTTCCGCAGCAATCCGTTTTTCCCGCGTATTGATGGCGTTGAGGATCGGCTGATACAAAAAATGTTTCATCAACCACACCAATATTAAAAAATTGAGTGTCTGTGCACCAACAGTGAACCAGTCGATTAACATGGCTTATTTTCCTGTCGTCATGGTGATGGCGTGATTCCAGAACGGGTTGGCAAAAATGAGAATCATCGAAACCACAAAGCAATAGATCGCTGTGGATTCGATCATGGCCAGGCCGACAAACAGGGTGCGCGTGATGGTGGAAGAGGCATCCGGTTGCTGCGCCAGTGACGAGAGTGCCGTGGAGACAGCCCGTCCTTCTGCCAGGGCAGGACCTAAACAGCCAAAACTGGTGGTGATGCCGGCGATACTAATTGATGCCACCGCGATCAAAGTCGTCATGTAGTCCATATTGTCTCCTTGTTTATGGTGTCGGTGGGGCGGGTTTCAAACCAGTCCCTGCTTTACTGGAACGGGTGGCAGCGGCAATATATACCGCCGCAAGAATACTAAAAATATATGCCTGCACCATGCCGGTTAGTAGACCGAGTAGGCTCATGATGATTGGAAAGATGAAGGGTGTAATCGACAGCAAAATGGCGAGGATCATTGCGCCGCTCATCATATTGCCGAACAGACGCACGGCCAGGGCCAGCGTTCGCGAAATCTCACCGATGATATTAAAGGGGAGCATGATAATCGTCGGTTCTACATAAGATTTGAGATATCCCCTCATACCTTGCTCAACAATACCGAAAGCGGGTACGGCTACAAACACGCACAAGGCAAGTGCCGCCGTGGTGGAGAGTGAACCGGTCGGCGGCTCAAAGACGGGTATAACAGTGGCAAGGCTGGTCGTGGCAACAAACAGAAACAGGGTGCCGAGAAACCCGATATATTTCTCCGGCTGACGCAGACCGACCTCTTCGATCTGTTTTAGGATTGCTGTGACTACTATTTCCAGCAGATTCTGCCAGCGGGAACGTGTATGATCCGTGGAGAGTTTGCGGGTGATCAGTTTTGCGCCAATGGCTAGCACCAGCATCACACCCCAGGTAAAGACAATCGTGGCGTTAAGTTTAACAAAGCCGTGTTGCCAATAAATGATTGCGTCAGGAGTCAGATGCATGGTTGACCTCGCCCAGAGATTTTTACCGCCGGCCTAGTCAACCGCGTCACCACCGGGCGTGCCAAAATAAAGCCAAGCATGCAGAGCAGCAGCCGCGTCGATTGGCTGTCTGAGAAATAATAAAGTCCGCCCAGAGCAACGCCGGTACGCAGTAACAGACTGCTAATAAACCACAGTGCCGGTCTCTGAGATTTAAGCCCCCTGCGCACCGTCCACCACAGTCCACCATAGAAAAACGCACCAAGCCCCACACCGGCGAGCAATGACAGCACCAGCACCACCTTTTCATTCATTATTGTTCTCCTGTTCTTCGTGCATAGCTTTGTCCTCCTTGTCGACCCACAGCCACGCATTCAGACAACCGATAGCAAGCCCGGCCACCAACAACGCCAGCGTCCAAGAACGGGGGCCCGGATGATGATTGTCCAGCCAAATGCCTAGCGCTGCACCGAGTAACGTTGGCACGGTTACCGACCAGCCGATCAGCCCCATCATACCTAGACCAAACCAAACACCCTGGGTGGGGTTGCGCCGCGCCTTGATTTTACGCGCCGCCTTCGAGCCAACCTGCTCGGCTAGGTTAGACTGCTCTGACAAAGGTTTTTCTGCCGGTTCCTTATTCATTCTGAAAACTCGCTAAACGCTGGAGAAAACCACTTTCCAATTTTGCCATGACTGAGCGCACATTCTGCTCCTGCTCGTTAAGAGCAAGGTATTCTTGCTCTACTGTTGCGCGCAATTGCTGGAGATCTGCGCCAAGCATCGCCCGGCGCACCGAAACCAGTACATCTGGACCGGTCTTGACCAGCACCCCTTCATCCACCGCCAGAAAGATCTCCCCCTCTGTGGTAGATTCAAAAATCAGAATACCTGGCGCAAGCGCAGCAACACAATCGAGTCGCTGTGGCAACAGACCGAATGAGCCATGACTGGTTTCTGCCACAATGCTCGACACTCCAGTTTTTTCGGCAAAAACCCGGAAGGGGAGCAACACTTTAAGATTCATTAGATTTGGCATTAGATTTGGCATG